>Ga0126342_10007489_pt1 | contig 19496 bp, 15 predicted proteins | sample Cyp1metagenome_FD_92528 | JGI IMG/M metagenome (GOLD analysis project Ga0126342, IMG submission 92528) | Coral microbial communities from Lord Howe Island, Old Settlement Bay, Australia - Cyphastrea 1 metagenome | ecosystem: Host-associated > Invertebrates > Cnidaria > Coral ... | reverse complement strand
CATATATATATATACATATATATACATATATATATATATACATATATATACATATATATATATATACATATATATACATATATATATATATATATATTTAGACATATATTTATATATACATATATATATACATATACATATATATATATACATATATATATATACATATATATATTACATTTAGGATATAACGAAAATGGGTGAGGTTCAAAATGCTCGGGTGATAGTTAAATTATTCAGTAAACAAATGGCGATATGATGGGAGACTGTCATGAGGTCATTGGATTCAACAGCTGACTGTGCACCGGGCACTCGGCAATACTGTCGCGGTGAGTGAAACAGCCATTCAAAAGGCGTCTTTTGTCAAAAACATATGGACAGATTGGTATATCATTGGTAAATTTTAACAGGTCGGTAATAATAGAAGCAGATTTTAACTATGAACAGATTGGTAAACCACCTGGTGATAGGCAGTCGAATCCAATCCAATGTTTTGCCGTTGTGATGGGGATATTTTTTAACTGAGCAGCTCAGGCTTTATTTTCTGAGGTATCTGGGAGTGGCCGCGTAGAGGAATGTGAGGGAAAACGATCTTTATTTGAGATATTAAGCAACGAGAATTGCTCACAAGTGATGCTTCATGGTTACATTGGGCAGTGGCTGGTTCAATATGTCACGGCCACTGTAAGTGACTTACCAACCCCTTGTAACCAGCATTGGTGGTCCAAGCCTTGATCCTCCACGGTCCGAAAACTTCTGACATGTGGTGATCGTTACATCGCGAAAAACGCGACATATTAATAATTAATTGGGTGATCAGTTTTGGGATTTACATACATTTGACTAAATCCGCTTTGCTGATTTACCATGATAGGTATTTAGAGTTATTATGATTTATATATATATATCTCTCTCTCTCTCTATGTATGTGTGTGCATTGAAATTGTGGTACTTACGATGCGTATACCATGATCGCTTGAAAGCCGCCATGATATAAACCCATAGTACGATTTTTTTACCCAATGTTGGTAAGTCGCCCTTATTTCTTTACATTTATTTACAATGGTAAAACCTATGCACCCCATTTATATTCATGGTGCTCGATGTTTTTCAATAATCATGACTAATCATGGAAAATCCCAGTCATTTATATACATTGACCATTTACCACAGTTAACTACAACCATAATTATTGATTTACGATGATTCTAAACCCAATGTAGAACCAATAGCTTGGTTAATCATAATATGGCAATACATAACCAATATTTTAAACGGGCTATACTATTTTACATAACACCAATATTGGTTATAGTACGATAGTTATTGGTTATTTAAATAGCTGGCGTATACCAAGTCTATTTTCTGAATACCAAGGCTCATTTCTCATGGTTCACTGGTTCCCCATACTTCAGGCTGCCCCGGCGAGGCAAACGGTGCTGGAGAGGCAGCAGCACGCGGAGAAAGTGCAGCTGAAGGATCAGATGGAAAAGCTGAAACGGTCAGAAGATGAAACTTGGTGAAGTTGCAGTGATTTAATGGTGATTTAGTGGGGTTTAATAGTGCTTTAATGGTGGTTTAATGGTAGTTTAATAGGATGTAATGTGGTAAAACAATGTCATACCTTCCATGACTGGGAATGGTAAACACCACCTATGAAAATTGTGATTTGGGGGATGGTTTATTGTTGCTTTACCCACATTGATGGTGATGTTTGTTGCATTTGAGTGGGAGTAATGGGGTCTAATGGTGGTTAGTGATGTTTAATGATGGTGAATATAAGGAAATCATCTCCAAATGGCTTTGTATAATATCATGGTTGATGATGATGATCAATGATGGTCCCCCATACTTAGAATCAGACTAAACACCCACGCCATGGTTGTTTTTTTTGGGGGGTTATGATGACTAATGATGATGAACTATAGCCATATCCCCCATCGCTTAATTATCCCCCATCGTTTAAGGGTGGTTTAATGGGATTTAATGGCGTTTACTGGTGATCAATGATGATTATTGATGATTGATGATCAATGATGAGTTAATGGTGATTAAGTTGCCTTTCATCCTGGAAAAAATACAATCCAACATATTTTAGGGGAATGGGGTTACTGATGATGGACACCGTATCCAGTGATGATTTTAATGGTTTTTAAGCCCCATTGATTATAGCTGACTACCCACCCTAAACCCTAGTTAACCCAGTCATAAAATATTCAAAGCATGATGTGCTTGTAACTAGCAACAGGATATTGGACAGGAGATGCAAACATGTCATCGTTTCAGCCAGAGCTCAGATTTTCCATCCATTCAAAATTTGGGATGGGTCATAGCCAGGTTGATAGATGCGCTGAATGCACTTCCTATTCACCTCCGAACGAGGAAAAGAAGCAGAAGATGAAGCACCTAATGGCGTCGCAGTTCAGCATCACAGGACCGTCCCAGCTGCAGGTCTTCTCATGACTTCTCTTCTTCTCGTGCCAAGAGGCTGTTGGTTTTTGAAAAGCCCGGCTGTCTGTGGAAGAAAAACATGGAGCTTTTCAAGGGAACAGAGAACTCATAGGATGCGATGTGAATCAACTGGCCCCATGAAGGTGCTTTTCTCCTCCAGTTTTTGTTGTACTTGATGGCGCTTCATCCTGCAAACTTCGTTGACCTTGCAGGAAACCGTGCATTGCTTCACATTTGTGCCAAGAACTCAGGAGTTGATCAAAGGCAGACACGTGATTTTTGCCTTTTAATCTCCATAACGCCGATTTTTCTATTGACACTGTTTTGTGAAATCATGTGCGAAGGCGTTTACATGTTCATGATTTTGTCATACATGCATACATACATCGAGACATGCATACATGTATCCATGACTACATTGGGATGCATAGGTAGAGACATAGAAACATAGATATATGTGTACAGGCATACAAACACATATGTACACATTCATCCATGCATACATAGAGATGTATAGATACAAAGATGCATAGAGATCCACAGATACGACTGTATGAACATGTTCACAGCCACAGCTGAGGTCAACAACTGGCGCCTCGTCTGGGAAGCTTCCAAAGTGGAGAAACAGCAAGCGCAAAAAGTGCAGGAACTCACTGGAAAGCTGAGGCCTCCTATGGGCAACGATTTGCTGCAAGTTAGAGGATCCATGTTTACTAAGCCAACATCAAACCAAGGATTAGCATAAGCAAAACAAAGCGCAAGAAAAGTGTTGTTTCTTTGCTTTTTTAAACATTCGGTAATTGGTGCTGCCTGGTTAGTTCATCTAATTGTGCGGCTCTTTGGCTGATTTTCAATCCAGGATCTCCCCCAAGCCAAGCATTGCAGAGGCAAATGGACAAAGACACGAATGAGTTCGTGAACCGCACCAAGGTTCTGTAGCGATTAGCTGGGCAGGTTTCCTCAGGTAAACTAGCAGCAATGTGTCTTTACAGCGCTTGGATGTGGAATTTTACCGATCTGAAATTAACACGAGAGATCACAGTGATTGTTCAGCAGTCGGGGTATGGGCATGGATGTCCCAAATTTTGAGGACATGGATTGCTTCCGTTTGAGGAACTGGTGGTGATGGTGATGATCACTCATAGCCATGATGATCATGATCATGATGACGGCGACAACGATTATGTTTATACCTGAAACCGGGCAGAGACATGGCTTTGTTGGGGACGGATAGCTACAAGATACCCAAAGATGTCCCCCGACAGGGAACATGTCCAGGTTGTTTCGGTTTTTTGGCTTTTGATGCGATCCAACAATATCAAAACATCTTTGGTGTTGTGTCAAAGCTTTTGAAACCAGTCTATACCAAACCATCGGTGAATCCCAAAGCAAGTCAGTGATACAGCGCTATAAGTGAGCCCAATCTAAATCCCTACCTGGTTTTGTGAACTTTCTCCCCGACCAAGGGATGGTAGCCTCTTCTTAAAACAAACCAGGCACCATTCTATAGCAACGCACCGCCATCGCTAGGACAAGTTGGGACGTGCCTTCTACGGTGCGTCATGGGGGGCCCGTGGCTATACGGTGGCATTTGGCTTGAGATTTGAAAAGATGTCACCTCTATATTTCTGAACCGGGCACTTCAAATACCATCTACTTTCCAACGGATATCTTGGGGCCGATGATCTTTTTGGGTGACGTGGTTCATAGTTTTATGGGCGGTACACACACCAATAGTACATATATCTTGCATTTGCTGCCAAGTGAAATAGTCTGCTAGTCAGGTGCTTATTAATGTTGCTGAAGCCCTTGCTTCTGCTTGAAAATCGGATACCATAAATATGTTCTCTTTAGGACATGCCAACTCCATGTCATCTTGACATAATCTTGGCCTGCATGATTTGAATGTTCAACAATCATCATTTATATCATATTGTTTATCCATATTATATCCGTATTTTATCCATATTTCAGTTTAATGCCTTGGCTTATTGGCTACAGGTCGTCAACGCTTGGACTTGTTGGCCTTGGTCTTGAGCGCCTGGCGTCAAGACACCAAGGCGGCTCGGTTGTTCCCAGTCGCCATGGGCCATAGGTAAGGATGGTTTGGGGGTTAGGATCCCATTTAATATCCTATGTGGTTAAAACAATAATAGACCATCCTCCAAATCACCATTTTTATAGGTGGTATGTTTATGTATGTTTACCATTCTCAAATGGGTAGTTTATTATTGTACATTGATGGCTTCATCCTACCATTAAAGGGGATAATTTAATCCTCATAATCGTTTAACTAAATTTATACATGGGTTTGGGATTTAGCACATCTATGACACATGGAAACTTCCAAAGTGGAAACGAGTGTATCAATTGAGTATCAACTGGGCACAATGTTGGGATTTCTTCTTTGGTCCAAATGATTTGGCCAACAGCAATCAATCGGAGAATCAAAGTTGAGTCATAGAATGGGATTGAAAATTGGTTTTTCTATAAATCATCAATGCTAGCACTAAACCCCCCCTTAGTGTTAGGATGTTCCAAAAATATGATTTAAATTTAGATATAATCATCCATAATCCAATCCATGCTCTGCCATTATAGGTATAGGGCACCATTTACGGTTCAAAACGTAGGGGAACCTCCAACTTGACGCCCAGGAGGAAATCTCCATGCGGAAGAAGGCGGGCTTGTGGCCATCTCCAGTAGGTTCCTCCAATTGCTTAACGGACCAAATCCCATGTGATTGAAAGATGGCCCCAGCTCAATGATATTTGACTAAATCCAGATCATGAGATTGTGTAATTTAGAACCTGAAAAGCGGGGGTAGAGGAAATGATTATAGTGATGATGAACATATATAACTGGGCCATGATATTGTTAACCACTCTTCTTTGTTGATGAAACTGCGCCTCCGTTTTGTTGGGAAAGCCCTTGTTTCAATTTAGTTCAATGCGAATTTCTGAGTTTATCTCCCAATGAAGTCCCCACGGGACTGCTCCCTAGACATGCTGCCTCCAGGACGAAATGGCAAGCAGCTACGAGAAGGAGCTGCCCGGGGTCAGGCGATTTGACCCCAAAAGTGGCTGGTGGATAGCTGGTAGCTGAGTCAACCATTCCAGGATGTTGCGGGTCGCCAGATGAACAACGTCAAACGGAAACGTGTTGTAATCACACCTTAGTTTTCTTCGCTCCCGTTTACCTCACCCAATACTTCTCGGCGCTTTGATTCACCATGTCTGGCACGTTCAGAATGCTGATCCAGACGCTCATCCATCTATCTATCTGCCCGCCTATCCATCCCCTGCGAACTTGCAGGGGATGAAACATGTTGGAATAGATATAGATAGATATTCATAGCTACAGATAGGTCTTGATTAGATGGGCTAGATAGATAAGGTTGGTTAGATGGACTAGATATGTTAGACAGATTAGACGGATTAATCAGATTAGATTAGATTAGGTAAACAGGTAGGTAAGCAAATGTGCAGATAGGTAAGAAACTATGCTGATAGGTTGATAGATTCATTTTCCGAAAAGATGAATCATGATTAATGTATAGCATCGAAAACCATCGATTTATTCGCCACGTGTACATATATGCTTACACGTATATCACCCCAAACATCCAGTTGAATTTCCGCAGGACATCAAATTGCTTCTGAAGAAACAGAAAGAGCTGGATGCTGCGGCCAACGACAAAAAGGCCAAGGCTGCCCTCAGCCGGGGCACACAGCTAGCGGCTGAGCCATGGAGCATCGGGGTGGGGATATCACCGGGTATGGTGGGATATAATGAGCTCAGTGTGACCAACACTACGATATCTGGGTGTGTCTCAAGGTTGACATTTACGCCTCTTATATGTTTATCACAAATGTATGTATATATATTTTTACATATATATATGTATACATATATATATATATTATATATATACATATACATTATATATACATATTTATATGCAGCTAAAGACGTACATGTTTTGGTATTTCAAGGATGATATCTGCCCCTTATATATCTTACACGGGTAAGATTTGGAGTGGTCGCCTAGCTTCAAGGGAAATTGGGATCTCACACCCCCCCAAACATTCCCGCCTTGGGAGTGCAGGGTACCAAGGTCAAGATCATTAACATATGTCATTGATTCTATTTGTACATACATGTGTGTAAATTTTGATATGCACATACATACATACATACATACATACGCATGCATGCATGCATGCATGTATGCATGCATGCATGTATATATATATATATATGTAAAAGGTTTTGGGGAAACAGGATATAGACACATGAACATATCTATATCTATACATATATGTATATATACATTTATCTAAACAAAATAAACTCGTATATATATATGCTGCAACCCTTTGATTTCCCAGTCCTGAAAAGCATCAGCGTGCCACACAATAACTTCAATAACTATTTTGCATAGGTGATATAACTGTACTTAATGGAGATTATAAACCAATTTATAACTGGAGACACCACCTTGTACAGAATGGCCGCTCAGTTGATTCATCCCTTCTAATTTGAACATAGGTGATGTTGGAAGTGGGGATCTCTCTGTCGAGATACCTTCCAGCAAGCTGACATCTTCCCATCTTTCAAGGGGCCCCCAAGATCGGGTATAAAAAGAAAGATCCATTGCCCAGGATGCAGGCAAAATGGTGGATACCCAAAGCAGTTTTTTTAATTGGAAAATAATGATAATCCTTTGGAATTGGGGATAAAAAATAACCCCTTTTTCAGACACAAACCCATATATTTGGTGTCTTCGCTTCAAATCCGCTGTCCCACCATACTGTCGCGTTAAAGGTAATTCATGTTTCCGATCTGAATGGCGGTCGCATTTCTGTCAATACATTTCCCAGAGCAGCTGAACCACAGCGAAGGTCAGTTGGTGGGCGCCACTTTGTCTCTATGCTGGCTTCAATGGAAGAACTTCACCAAGGACAGTGGACTGTGACGGTTGGAAAGCCCCAGAAGGATTGGGGCCATGTGGGCATCCCCAAATCAGTCCCGTCTGCGGTTTTCATGTTGGAGCTGATGGTTTTGGGGTGTTGGTTTGAATGCAGGCTTATATATGCACCATCATCCAATAAATGATTTGTTGGCAACAAAGGCGGGCCTTAAGCAGCAACAGCGGCAATTCAGATATGACGAGCTGGCTACGTTGCAGACTCCCACTGGCGACCCTCATGGCTAGTACTGGGAATCATCCTGAAAAATTGCTGATTTCCAGCTTGGGATTCATAAGCTTTCGCTTCAGTTTAGCGGACAGCTAGTTATTTACCAGCTGCATAAATGTTCACCACGCCAGCGTGAACTGATCAATACTGTCCAACAAAAGGCTTTCCTTTTTGACAGCAACAAACACAGTGATACCGGAAGGATCTAAGACTTAGCCAACAAGAAAAAATTGCGCCGGAGAGTTCTTTGACAGAATGTAGGCATCAGTGAAAATACGAACTGGGGGCAGGACCGACAAAAGAAAGCGGGACGGGAATATTCCTAGAACTTGACCCCAATTATTCAGCTGGTGGTCTTCTTTACAAAGAAACGATCCATAGTCCTGTCATGTCCTGCCCTTCTCCCAAACTTTGGGTAGTGACTGTGCATTGTTTCAGGGCCCGTCGGCAACAAAGTCTGTCCTGCAGGAATGCCTTCAAGAACGCCGCGAGGCAGGGTGACACGGGTTTCAGTAGCTGGGTCCAAAAAAGTTAGATGAAGAGTTTTGGGCCAGCACTGGCCCCATGCGTTCACCCCCCTTTTGCTTACTGGTCAGTAGGGAATGGGGGGATGGCCCATACTAAATATTAACATTCATCCTTACAAAGCACTATCCAGGCAGAGATGCGCCAGCAGTTGCAAGAGGACCCGCACAGCATCTGCTGTTGATGGAGTTGGACCGCTGGCCCTTGTTTCAAATCATGTGGATCGGTCCCTCCATCTACCTGGAGAATTTCCAGCATGTGGCCAACCTGGCCATTTCCAATTCCGCTAGGCTACATATTGAACATCCCACTTCACCATCATCTCGTTTTTTTGCGGGAAATCAACATCCCTAAAAATCATGATACAGTTATATAAAAGTGCATTATGCACTTTTATAATTGAAAAACACATATTGAATATTGTATTATATTTATCCGAAAACATATCATATGTATATATATATATCATATAAATATATAAATCATTCAACGGCACTTTATTTTCAACATCGCAAAAAACCATGGCATCTCTTCCGTGGCCATCGGCTCCAAGGAGCTGAAGCAACAGAAACGCGAAGCGGAAAAGCTGAATGCACGGGCCCCCTTTTACAAATGGTGGCTGAATTCTATGGTTTATGGATGTTTTCTACGGTTTATGGTAGATATAACATGATATAACTATAGTTTTCATGGGGCTTAGAAACCAGCAGTGGCTGCGATCTACCCCTGTTGATGATTAGTTCGGGTATATTACTGGCCAATAGTCATTGGGGATCATTTCATAATCCAAAAACGGGGAATCCCGTTCTTAACCAACCCGTATAATGCAATGACAGAGGGGTTTTGAACACCGCTCAATTACCAAAAACATGGGGGGAATGGGGCTTAGATCTTGTTGCGGGATTGTCAGCAGCGGAACATGTGAGCCATCTGAGCAAAACTTGATGCACTTAGGACATGAAATCCAAGCAGATCGCCATGAACATGATCAGCGCGGGGCCCCAGAGATTCGTCAAAACCCATGGCTTTGTGAAGGGGATGGCAATGCCGGCATCGGTTTTAATTTTCATTATGGACATCAATAATCTTCACATGACGGGCGGGGTGGTGGTGAAAGTGTTGATGATGGTGATGATGATGATGATGATGATGGTGATGGTGATGGTGGTGGTGGTGGTGGTGGTGAGGATGGTGAATTTGATGAGGACGATTACAATACCAATGACGATAGGAATTATCACGACGATGATTTTGAGTGGTCTACTACATATTGAAAAGTGTCACCTCTTATTCTTTCGGATTAGTATGTGCGTGCTTTCATAAACACGTTTGATTCCTATGAGTCTATGATTTAGTCTGAGTACTGTGACTGTGGTTGTGATCCCGGTTGTGATTGCGGCTATGGCTTTGCTTCTGGTTGCAATTATGATGATGGGGATGACGGCTGGCTTATTGCCAATTGTTTAGTCTTTACCCCCACCATCATGTGGTTTGATTTCCTTGTTTACCCACGCTTTCTTATGAAAAAAGTTACGTTTCACTTCCATTCAACAATGGGTTGGTGAACCTTTGGCTGGGAACTTCTTGTTTGTATTCCTCAAGTTTCGTTGGTAACTTCTTCGGCTCAATTATTTTGGGCTTCGGCACCTTCGGCACCTTCAAGCACCTTGTTGAATCTGGATGCTATTTCCCAGTCGGTTCAATGACTTCTAGGCGGAAGCATTCCAAAAAATCCCCATGGTTTTTGGTTTAAACCTTAATTAATTACCCATCAAAACGTGGGGTAAACCTTAATTTGAGGTAATTACCCATCAATGGAAGCATTATCCATTTGTTTAGCCTCATCTTTTGATGCTTCCACCGTTTTTGTCGGCGCCGTGCCAGGCTTTGAGCGAAACAGCGTCATCTCCGTGTGTCTGGTAGCATGGCGTCAAGCAGCACAGGCGTGGGACCCAGACGGGGGTAAAATGATGCCATAAACCACCCATGACTCGGAATGGTTTATTGATACCTAAAAAAATGGTGATTTGGGGGATGGTTTATTATTGGTTTACCCCCGTTATTGAAGGTGCAGATGCATAACTATGCATACATGTGAGCTACAAATATTTCTTGCTTTGTTTACTTCTCAACATCCGCATTGTTTCGCTACGTGGTTGTCTGGGAGGAATATAGGTGGGCCACAAATGTTCCTATGATTGCGAATATGTTCATATATGTTGGGGTCACATCGAGTCATACCTCCATTTTGGTCAAGTTTTTGGATTCTGCAGATTTACGACGGTGCACCTTCGGAGGCATACTGCCAGAGAGGACGTTAATATCAAGATATGGCAAGCAGCAAGTGGAATCTACATATCTAGATACCCATAGGCGCCAAAGCTTTTTCCTTGTGCGACTATTCCGCCAACCTCATTGGGAGACGGGAGGAAGATGATGGATTATATAGGGGCGTAAGTAGCCAGGTGTTTGAGGATCTAACTTCAGAAATCGCAGCGTCATGAAGATCTGGGATTGGCGATGAGGATACCGCCTACAAGAAGTTAAAGGCAACAAAGATGGTTTTTGGCTTCTAAGCCACCACTTCCAGACCCGATAGGTTGCTTGTTGCCATTCTTGATGGGCTTCTTGAAGATCATTCTTGTCAAACATGGATGATATCACACCTATTTTCACTGGTTAGGCACCCCGTGACAGTTTCAACCCCCCCATTCATCCCATGGCTTAAAAGCTGGTGGAAAGTTACCGTTTGGACCAAAGCCATACATCGGATTGCCGTTTATTCGCATATATCTCCATGTGATTGGTTTCATACTAAAGTGGTTAAATCCTTGTTGGTGGTAAACAATGGTTGCTCATGGTACCCTTAAGTGTTGGCAGCTGCCTTGGCCTGCCTTGAATTCCTTCACCTTCAGGTGTCCAAGCATGAAGCAGAAGAAGCATAAACCTCAAGGGAAAGCGGTTATATTAGGGATACCCTCTTGGTAAACTAACATAATTATGGAAAATCACAATTTTTAATTGGTAAATCAACTATAAATGGCAATTTTCAATAGCTATGTCAAATTACCAGAGGGTAACTGTTCTTTCCCCACAAGGGTGGGATGAACAGGTCCTGACAGCCATTTGGCGCCGCAACCACAGTACTTGGTGGTGTATGGCATTCGGTTAGCACAAGGGCTCGCCATGCGGCCGCTTCAACGACAGATTCTTTCCAGAGTTTCAACGGCATATGGCACTAGGGCCCGTTTTAGAACCACAGTCATACCCACTTCATGGATTTCTCAGCTGCTTTTTTTTGGCAAATTACCCTCGCAGCATCTGCAAGCAAAATTTGTAAGCTGGGTGCTGAAGCCCATGTTCATAAAAGAAGAATTATTGTCCAAGTAGCCGGGATGGTATCACCCTATTTTGTTGCCGAGGAAGAGTATAAAGCCAATTACGCTGCTGGAAAATGGTTCCTTTTGGTTTCCCTATTCTCCCTGTTTTCCCTGTGATCCCCACCAAGGCTGCTGAGAAACAAAAGATGCAAGAGGAGCCTGAGATGCGAAGTACCAGTCATGTTTGTTAGCGGAAAAACCCAATGAGTTATTGGCACCTCCTCCATAAACCCAATAAGCTTCTGGGTTCTTTTTCAAGATATCTCAAACTGATGCTTCAGTGGTGGATGGTTGGGGCTGCAATCTAATAAGATAGTGAATAGGCCCCGGAGCAATGTTTTGCGGCAAGCCTTTGAATCTGGCCATACTCATTGCATCCTCCTGCTGGAAACCTTTTTCGGTTTTTCGAAATGGCTGTAACATAAAAGACGGCAATTCTACATTGGCTCGACTCCTGGTGAGGACTTCAACCAATTCAAGTCCAAAGCAGACAAGCACATGCTGGTGCCACACCCAGAGCCTTCGGGCTCATCACTTCACCTCAGAAAGTCATGCGCTGATTGGATAAATTTGTCATCGTGTGACTTGTTGGGTATCAGCTAAACCCCAAGTGAAGGTAGCGGTGGATATTTGGCAAAAAGCCAGTGTCCAAAAGGTAAGGCCCAAGTTACCTAGTACGCATTCCCATCGCTGCTCTAGAGATTCAGTCCCTTGCACTTTGCCATATCTTGTTGGATGTTGGATGATGTTGGCTACGCCCATAATTTTGTTGGTGGGTCAGTTCCTACTTAAGAGGAGGTCCCCTAATATTTGCCGAGGCGACCCGGGACCGCATGGCCATGCAGCTCGTGGGATGCTGGGCGCAGTTTTGGCTGGGGATATGGAGTTTTAACCAGAAAGAAATAGGGTTTTTAATGGATTTGATGCCTGGCTCAACAACTTGATATGATAAAGGCTGTGTCTGACAATGGGCTGTACCTCCAAACGACCATATTTTCATATCTAATATGACGATAAATCAGGGGATTTGGGGGTATCAGTCAAAACCTCTGTCACCTTTGCAAAATGATGTTTGGAGTAGTTTTCATACAATCAGATTTTGGGCCTACAGTACTCCATAAGGATTAGACGTCTTTCAATACTTTTGGACATCGACGGTGAGATGGGCCAACAAGAATGGTAAGCTTTCACCGGCCAAGGTGCCAAGGTCTGGCTGTGTCACCAACCAGAGAGGATCATGTAACACACTAAGGAATCTGGGATGGCTTGAGGACGGCATATGTTCTTCTAGTTCAGTAGCTGATTGAGAGGCTGGATTAGCTCGAGGTTTAAATGTGGTAAAGCCGGATGGCCCGGGGACTTGATATTGGCATGGCTTCCTTACCTATCCCAGGCTGGAACCTCATCCCAATTCCACATTGGATGAGTATCATATGTAACTAAATGTGACTCAATCATGATTATCATGGGCAAGCTTAGCATGCAACGTGCAGGATTTGTCAACTTTTCACACCGTTCCAGGTTATTTGCACCAGCTTAGAAGCCATGTTTCAACATAGTCAGCCAAACGATTAAGCGTACAATATTCGGTTCAACCGTTCAACCAGTTTTCAACCATTTTTCCTATGTTTCATAGCTGAGGGGCCCGTACTACCATCACATACCACCGGCCCAGGAAAAGAAAAAGGCCAGCTGCTGAGTGCCATGTTCGGCTTGTGGCGCGGTGCCGCCAAGGACCACGTTACGTCGGTTGTGATAGCCCTGCATCGCCCTGCTGCATCCCCTCCGGTCAATTCACATAGCTAGTGAAAAATGGCCATGTATAGTTGGTGTATTAAATTTTGGTGGTTTTCCATAGCTATGTTAGTTTTCCAGAGGGTAAGGTATAATGACCAACTGGTCGACAAAGCTTCTGGGCCAGGTCAATTTTGAGCCATCCAGCTTGATGTTTGTTTTTGAGCCAAAACATTTTGCGTTAGCAAAACCAAAACATGCCAAAATGGGGATCATGGTTTTCGACCTTTCCAATGCAGAAAATTTTGAGGGTTTTGGATGGCCTGTGAATTCATGGGTCTTGGGTCTTTGGACTTTTCATGTGGGCACTTCGGCCCACAGATGAGGGAAGTGAGGACATAGGTTCAGAATGCCTGGCCCATCTCGGTTTTTTGGCGCCGTCCTGCAGGAGGAAAAGACGGCGCGAGAGCAGGCTTCCCTGGAATCAACATGGGGTTCGGACGCCGTTCACCAGTCAAAATCTTTGGGCTGCTTTCTACGGAAGCAAAACAAAGAGCCTTGCAAGTTTGACATGAAGTTTGAGTGCAGGTGTCAACCACTGTAGCTAGGCAGGTGGCTTCAGCCTAAAGCTCATGGAACTCCCCATCATAAAGACCCATGTGTAGCATTCGATCTCTTCACTGGGGCCCCCTTTTTGGTATGGTATGGTATGCATCAAGGGAAAAGGGTTTTCTTTACGTCCATTTATCTTCAGCACCAGGCCGAGCGCGAGCGGTTGGCGAAAGTGGAGTTGGCACGTGTGGATGGCCTGCGACGTGTACTGCCGGCACATCTTTGGACACCGTTTCTTTCTTGGGGTTCTAGTGGGAAAATCTTTGGGGTTAGCTTTACCATGTGGTGAATACGTTTTTCAACACAGCCATTGTCATGGGCATATGGTCCATGAAGTCAGTTCCGATGGATAGTGTGCCCATTGGATTTGAACCACCTCTATTTTTGCTTGTGTTTTCATCCTATGCGCAGACCATCTGACCATCTGAGAAGCCATCCGAGTGGCCAGGATACCCCCAAAACGGACATACTACGGGCTAATGAATCGTGCAATGCTTCGGGGATCACCTGGCAGGAAGCAGCAAAGGAAAAGGCGTTTCGTGGCAGCCTTGGTTGATCACCTCCTGTCGGTGTGGCTGCTGCGAAAACGCCTCAAGGTCAATAGGTCTAGCAAGCATCGCGCTTCGCCCACCACAAATAGCGGCCCCGAAAATCCCCCGAAAACAGTTTGAAGACTTATCTTCACTAGTGTTGTTTATTTGGTGGCCCTTCGTGTTTGCTGCGCGCGCCATAAAATTAGAAAATACAAGGAAGATTAGCAGGAATATCCTTTCTATTGATATTGACATTTGCTGTGGGATGCCTTGGTCTCCATTTGATTTGCCGTCAACCAGCCGAATATTTTTTTCGTGCTGTTGCTAATGCCCTTACCTGGGAAAAACCTTGAGGCACAGCAGGGCGCTTTTTCGAGAATCACAACAAGGGCGTGCTCTTGGAACCTTGGCTGGAAAGGGGTTGACAGGCATCGGGTGGTCTTAAAAGGGCTAACAGCTAAGCTTGGATGACTCCAAGGCCGATGTTTTGATTGCATTTGACCACCTTGCTGCATATTGGGACCACTCTCCTAAAAACATGCCGTTTCCTCGCAATTAGTCAGTCTGGTTTTTTGGTTTGATGAAGTAAAGACAGGGGTAGACAGATCTCTGTTGCACCGTTTGCTGCGCCTTGACTTTTATTTGAACAAAGTGCACAACCACCAAAATGATGATAACCTTCGTTCTTTTCCTTATCTTCTTACCTCTCGAAACAGTGGCAAACATCACCGCACCACTAGCACCATATCCTGGGCAATCTAAGCACCAAGGAAATCTTCTTGCACTTTCGTCAGCCGTCGGCCTGTTTTTGCTGGTGTTGTTGGAGATTATGTTTGGGCGTATACATTCGCAATTGGCTTGGAAAATCTTTTTTTGGACCCCCCATAGCCCCATTGCAAGGGCTTTTAGGGGATGCGCTCTGCGCCTTGCCGTCCACCTGCGATGCTGCGAAAGAATTTGGTTAGAAGATTTCCTTCCCTCGGCTTTGTAGTTAGCTTGTGCTGCCCCACACGAAAACAACCATCAGTTGATCATTAGTTCTTCTCCCAACTTTTGCAACAATTCCCCTCCAACTTCGGCCGTTTCAAATTCTTAAGGATGTCCTGCACCATGTAAAGTAGCCCTTTGGGCGGTTTTTCCTTACACCTTTGATAGACCCAACAGGTGGTGCCTGTTATTTAACCGAATATATCCCATGGTAGCTTGTACATGTACACCCCATGTCTGGTTAAATCAAGTTGTGTAATTCTTCTACTCGCTGCTCCCTCTTTTTGCGGAGCCTTTTTGCCCCGGCCAGGGAAGTGTGTGGAACTGAGCATCAAAGAGCGGAAAGTGGATGAAGCCAAAGAGGCACATGAGGCCCGGACTTCTGTGCCATGGCTGGGATTCTTGGTGTCTTAGTGTGGGATCAATATCACCCATCCCCAAAAATCAACACGGGCGGTATATACACGCTAGGTTTTTAGGCTGTCCAAATTCACGGTGTAACCCACGGGATTTAAGCAGCCAAAGTGGGTGGCTTGATTCACCAAAGTGGAAGTAAAGGGATTCGACCAATGAAGCAAAGTTTCCATGGTAGTTTATTGGCTCTAACTCTCAAACGCAGGGGGTTAAGCCAACAAAAAGGAAGCTAACAGAATGGGGGTCATGGGGCTAATACTGTATGGGGGTATGTGATGGGATGATGTGGGGTCGCTCCGCAACTTCAAAGATTTCACAAGAAACCGGGTTCAAAACCATAAATTCTGTGGTACAGCCGAATATGGGTGCAGTAATTTTGGTTTGTTTTAAACATTCTGTTCCTGTTATCGCTTAAAAGATTCTTTGAGCACAATCAACTGGAGTTGTCGGGAAGAGCATGCTTTTACACAGGAAGAGGTGAAGAAGATGGCCAGGCTGCACGGTGTGGGCCTCGGTTTTCTACATTGTGGGCCCAAGTTTCTTGTCGACCAACAAGCCTGATGTTTTTTAGATTGGATTATGATAGGCGGGTCTGTTCTGATGGCGTTCACTGCTCGGTTGCTGGGTATGCTGACATGGTTAGATTGGCTCGTAAACCGCTAGATGTTGCGGTGGGGGGGGCACGGTTCTACCAACAAAAGCGTGCTTTGACCAAAGCAAATATGAATAAGGGACATGAAGCGCGGGGGCCATGAAGCGCGGGATTCAACCACAACAAAAACCAAATTGTGAACATGGCTCACAATACTGCTGGTTTTCCCATCCAAAATAGGAATGGAACTAACAAACATGGGGTTTACCTGCAAATTCATGCAACAAAATTGGAACGGGGGTGGAATTCCGGTAAATTACTGGAACTTCATTGGCTGACCCCGCCGTGCACCATGGTTTACATATGGGAATGGGCCAGAAACAGCTCAACAAATCTGGTTGGGATCTTGTGTAGGTTTCGCCGGTGAATGCCGGAATTTACCTTCAGGGGTTTGGCAGTAGAAAAACGCCGGCACATGATGAAACAGCTTGTAAAGCTATAGCTCAAAATGTTTGAAACCATGAAACTTGTGTTCAAAGCAAAAGAAAATACAGCGGTATTTGATACATGGCTGGTTGATGGGAACCCATTTAGGTATGGATTGATCCAACAAAATGCGAATCCAGTGGGGCTATACGGGTGCGACACCTTAATGCTTGTGTAAACAAAAGCTGGGCATGCAGTCTGCATAGCCTCTGAAACTTGAAGGTCTTAATTTAAAGTAGGAAGGCTGGCCAAGGAAATGAGAACACAACCAACAAAGATAAAGGTTCGACCCTGGACAGGGGGTTCATCAGCAACAAGTAAAGAGATTCAACCAAGGACAGCAGAGCAATAGCTAACACCAACAGATTTGACACCCAGGCCTGACTACATGGCTGGTGATTTCAGCAAGAAGGAGCTTGATCTCACAACATTTTGGATACCCCAGAAATGCAATGTGGCAATAAGAATTTGTAAACAAACCCGAGATGATGTCAACAATACTGGCGTCCAGTTGCGCAGCTGGTTTAGAACCGGTCGCCTTCGCTCAGGTGACCGCCGTGCCAAGTTTATCGCAAACACCGTGCAAGGCGGGTCCAGCTGTGCACCACCAGACTTGACAGCCGGATCCTGGGCGTTTGTGGCGTAGTGCTTGGTCATGGTGAAATGTGATGTTACCCCGTTACCCCTGCAAAAAAAGAAACAAACATGACGCCAACCCGGCTATTTTTAAACAAAAATGCGCGCCTTCACCCACGTTTGCAGTTTCCAGCTGTCAAGTTTGTTCGTTTTTATGGCTAATGTTGCTTGGCAGCTGACTTTCGGCGACTTTTTCCGAGCTGGGTTGAGAGGCAAAGAGAGGATCTTGCTCTTCAACAGCGTCAAGTCAACACCTCGGCTACGGTATGAAAAGAAAAAGGTGGTGGCTTCACCCAACATGCACAGCTATTCCCCAGTTTTGCCCTTTGGTTTGCTCATTGCTGACAATCCTCCTTGAGTTTGCCGTTTCACAATCACAACCTGCTTGGTTGTTTGACTCAGGATTTTCCACCCCAAAGCAGATATGACCCCATGCAATTACTATTTAGTAGCAGCCAATATTCAGGGGTGCCCGGCTCAAAGACCAACCTTGAGGCAGTGCTTGGCTGCATGGGCCCAATTTGCATGGAGCTCAGTGAATGATTTGACCCTTTGGTGGACGTTTTGGCCAGCAACAACGTTGGTTTTGGGTTTCTCATGTTGTAACGTCTCACTATAATTTCCTTATGCTTGGATCGACACGGTGGAATACACCAGCAAAGCATTGGAGGAATATGGTCGTCAACAGCAAGAAAGTTGAGCATCAATTGTACATATTCAAATTCATTAGCAGGGACGGTTGGTAAACGGGCAGGACGGCGGGAAGACCTTCTGTTGAGTTTGATTCTGTTTCTTGCCCAAACCTTGTTGTTGAAACAGCTTGAATGTTCGGAATTCATCAACATGTATGCCATCATGGTAATCCCTCAAAGCTTATAGCTGCTCTTTCAGCTTGTTCGACATTAAGACCGTCCCTCGGGTCTGCTGACCACGGCACATGCGTCAGGTATTTCAGAGCCGACTTGAGCTGGCGCGCGTCGCAGCCGAACGCCGCCGGTATGCTTTTACCACGCTTTGCTTCGCATCTAGGGGATACTTTAAGAACCGGGCAATGCAAAAATGTATTTAAAAAAAATGGTCTTTCCAAACAGAATGATATTTACATATATTTGCCCTAGACTATTGGAGGCCCCTCTTTACGCATAAGTGACATGATTTTCCGCAATGGAGACAGATGCAACTGGAACGGGCACATGGGAAGCGATCCTACTTTTTAAGCCCCTTAGCCCCCTGTACAATACGTCGTTGTTGATGATGCATTATGTTGTTGTTGGCCGTCATTGCGCCATTTTCCGAGGCTTCATTCCCAATTTTGTTGATAGCCCTGATATCCCAATCTGGTTTTTGGTTTGAATTATTTGCTTCATGCCCTTTTTGAAATGATTTTCTTGAGTGGTTTGAAAGCACCACCCTGCAGTGTACCTACCCAGCTTCAAACCAAACCGCCACAGGCCCGCACAGAACAAGAAGAGAAGCTAAAAGAGGCTTTCTGAAAGCCGTCAGCGATGTGGTCAAATTCAAATTGTGAATAGTGGGAGTCGGACCGCCAAGATATAGTATTCGATCAACGGAATATTTGGTTGGCTTGTGCCAATTTTTGAGGTATATCATATATATCACCAAGCTTGGGGTGCTCTGGAGACTCTGGGGTGCTCTATTTTGAGACGCATGAATCTTGGTGAATCTTGGTGAACCGGTGAACCCCTCAACAGCAGGAAATTTCATGCGAATTCAAGGTGAACCCCCGACAATGTGGATGTAAGCGATGTAAGCGCTCAAAGCTTGCGCGGGCGGGTGTAGCCAAACACAATGCGGGTATAACTTATCTAATTTCAAGAGGAATGAAAAGCATGTTTTCTGATGATTCAGCACGGGTAGGTACATATGACACTTTCTATGGGTACGGTACGGTGGGTACAGTGGGTACGGTACGGTGGGTACGGTG
>Ga0126342_10007488_pt1 | contig 19496 bp, 17 predicted proteins | sample Cyp1metagenome_FD_92528 | JGI IMG/M metagenome (GOLD analysis project Ga0126342, IMG submission 92528) | Coral microbial communities from Lord Howe Island, Old Settlement Bay, Australia - Cyphastrea 1 metagenome | ecosystem: Host-associated > Invertebrates > Cnidaria > Coral ... | reverse complement strand
TGAATGTGTTTCCATGTTTTTGCAATGGTTTCCTTCAAAGCACGGTACTTTACACTTTTGTCGCCATAAAACCGGTCGAAAACATCATGTTCGACAATGCTTCCAATTCCCTTATCTCCCCAAGCAGGATCAGAGGCCCCAGGCACAACCAAAGGAGGGATGTATATATATATATGTCATGATTCATGTCTATAAATCCCAAGTGTGTCGGCGGCGTAGTCCAAATGGCCTTCGTTGGCCTTCGTTGGCCTTTTGGGCCAACGGGCCGACCGGTCCCGCGATTTTCACGGGGGAATCTTCGGTCACCTACGGATGACTCATCCGAATTTTAGGATGACCCCTTTTGCAAGTTAAAATAGCTATGGAAAACGGTCCATTTAATGGATGATTTGGTATTGTACAAACAATGGTGATTTTCTGCTACAAGCTTTGTTAAAGAACCATAGGGTCATCCTGATTGCATCCTGATAGGGATGTCAAGACCACCAGGATCCAGCATCCTGTGCAGGAAAGGAATGAAAAGCTGAAGAAAGCGGAGGCGCTTTTTGGACGGTGATGCCGCAGTTCGTTACAATGGTAGTTTAACATAGTTTAACCAAAAAACTGTCAATGATGTTTTAACCACCATGGAAGTCTACCACCCAAGCTGGTAAAAATAAGAAATATAGTGATTGGGTTTTGTTGTGGATCAAGCTAGTGGGGTAAAACGCAACAAACACAACTGCGGGGCAGAACCCTGAAGTGTCTGACACCACTGGGACACCAAGGGAGATCAAGGGAGTCATTCTTGAGACATTTAAGGACAACTATGGAACCATGGAACCATCCATTCTTGTGGTCTATAATTTCAATGAGGTGAAATCATAGAATTTGGATATATTCCATGTCACCAGCATCTCAGTAGCTTGTTGCAGGCCCGAAATAGCCATGGTGATGTTTCAAAAGTACCAGAAAAAAAGGCGCTATTTTAATCAATGACTACAAACACATAATGCAACGGCTTCAAATAATTGGGTATCAATTTTGGAGTAGACCCAAACAATTCACACCTCCATATCTTCATATCTCTGCATATCCCATGAAGAAATATGAAAGGCTCCTTGAATTTCCGTCAATCATAACCCAAATGCAAAATGCACAATCAAACCCCAACTCCCCTGATTCACCATTTCTATTGCATTTTTCCTTTTTCCCATTTAAGTTGTTGGGTTTGCACATATTTTCCCCATGTTTTCTCCATTTGTTGTTGGATGTTCCCATATTTTCCCTGTGTTTTCCCCAAGTTTTCCAGATTGGTTTGCTGAAATTTCCCATGTTTTCTCAATTTGTTGGATTTCCCCATCATTTTCCCAGTGTTTTCTCCCGATTTCTCCCCTTTTCCGTTTCGTTTCGTCCCCCGTGGCCGTGACCGTTCCAGGAGGAGGCGAAGGTCGAAAGCCGCGCGGCCGAGGAGGTGATCCGCAAGGCGCGGGAGAAGCGCAAAGCAGAGGCGGAAGCTCGACGCGAGATCCAGAAACTGATTAGATTAGTGATCTCGTTGGTGGTTTGGAACATTTCTTATGCTATGGTAAAGCAGAAAGTTATTGGGATTACCCTCTGGTAAACTGTCCTATAACTATGGAAAATAACTATTTTAAATAGGTAAATCAACATCACCACCCCTTTAAGGACTTTAAGGCCACTTTTCAGAGGGGGACCATACCAAAATGTAAGATACATTTTTTGGGACCCCCGCTTAAATGTAAATTTGGTCACTGAACGTCCCCCAGGTATCGTTTTTGTGGGGAGGGTCGTCAAAATAGCTTCAAAATGTCTGCTTACATTTTCAAGGCCCCCCTCAAAAACACGTTTAAAACTGTAGCTTACATTTTGGGTACGTCCCCCAATTTAAAATGGTGGTGATAAATCAACTATAAATGGCCATATACTATATCTGGTTGGTGGTTTGGAACATGGCTTTTATTTTTCCATATATTGGGAATGTCATCATCCCAACTGACTTTCATATTTTTCAGAGGGGTGGAAACCACCAACCAGTGATGGGACTCCCAAGCGATAGCGAATAACGGCTAATAGCGGTCAATCATATAATGGTTAACAGTGGTTAATGATTAATGATGGTTAGTAATGGTTAATCTTGGTTAATATAATGGTTAATACTGGTCAATGATGGTTAATGATTGGTGAATAATGGATTAACACATGGTTGATACGAATGGGAAAAGTGAAAACACCAATAACCATTATGTTCAAAAAACAGGTATCCAGAAATGCTGAAAATAATGGTTTAATACTGGTTATATAATGATGGTTAAAGATATGATTAGATTTAATTTGAATATTGGATTAATAATGCTGAAAATAATGGTTTAGCATGGTGTAACAATGGTTAATACTATGAACTAATGGGAAATATTGTCTGATAATCTATGGTTAATAATGGTTGATATGGTGAAAGTAATTGTCATTAATAGTGGTACAAATACTTGATTGGTTGATGAATAGTGCTGAAAATAATGGTTAATCATTATTGTTATTGTTAACATTAGGTTAATATTGCTTAATTATGGTTAATGATAGATGATTGGATGGTTAATAATCTACGGTCAATAATGGTTAGATGTGGTTAGTTAATATTCATTAAGATGGTGGTTATACATATTGATTAATGATTATCAGGATGGTGAACATAATGGTGAAACTAATGGTGAAACTAATGGTTGATAGATGGTAAGACGTTTAATGATAGATATAAACATGGTTAATTAATATAAGTGGTATAGTGGTGAAAATAATGGTGAACATAATGGTTAATGATAGAGATGATAAATCATTGATGATTATAAAAATGGTTTTGCCATATGTCCAATGTTTTTTAATGGTGAATACTATGTACTTTTTGGAACATAGATGGCGACGAGAAGGGCTGATGATAGATTTACCCTCCAGTAAGTGAACAGGGTGGCCCTGCCAGTTGTCGGGGTTGGAAGATTCGTTTCCGATAAAACATTGCGATTTTCAGGGTCGATGTCTATTTACCATGGGAGACTTGTCATGGCTAATAATCATTAAGACTTGCTAGTTACCCCAGGGTAAACATACAAAAAGATGTGAAAAAAACATGAAACACCAATGGTTGCTCTAGGAAAAAAGATCCACATTTGTAAGTTTATCCGAGGGTAATGATACGGATATCCAATATGATTAATCATGGTTAGTACATGTTGATAATGATGATCAACACTGATTAGTAACGGATATCCAGGCTAAAACTAATGAGACATAGATGGTTTATATGCATGATCAATTGCAGTATTTAATTAGACGCTGAATCACCTCCTTTTATATCATCATTGGATGATAGGTTTGAAAAGGGTGCAATAGTGGTAAAATCCGAACCTAAAATGTTGATCATTTACTTTTTCGGCATCTTTTCTGGGCTTACAAAAGGATGATAATTGATATAATATGACATGATACAATGATAAAATAGATACAATGGATATACCATGTCATAATCATTATAATTAATTATGATTGAATAACTATACCATTGGTTACAAACAACTAATGTGGAGATAAAATGTTCATGTAATGGGCGAGGAATTAACCTACCAGTATGTATTATTGTAGTGGATGGACCCATCAATTCGAGTCTAATGGGTTTGTGAGGCTTTAACCATCAAAGATATGAGGAGATATATATATATAAGATATGATATATATATACATATAATTGGTTTACAACATTTTTAATGTTTTGGATATATCGGGGAAGCTCTGGTTTGTAAACAGGTGAGCTATGGCCATATGGTTTATTGATGTGATTTCCCCTTTGCTGAATCAGTGGTTTGGAATTTGTTAAGCAAATCCAAAATTTGGGAGTAGAACTGGAACCCGATGGAAGTTGATGGTTTGGTTTCTCTGTGTATTTTATCATTTAAGGGGTGTTTGGGACCAAACATGAGATGTACGATAAACACATGCGTATTTTAGATTATGTGAAGAAAACATAACTCTGACTGAAGATGGACAATAAAGTAAGATCGTGTAACACGAACATGTTCGAACACATGTTTTATCATAGTCATTGTCTTGTGAATTTATAACTAATAGAAACATGTTTCATAACAATACATATAACTTGAGAATAAACAACTATTGTATTATGTGAAGATAAAAAAGGTACCGTGGAATCCCGAAGTCTGACGGTGCTATGGCATGTGTTGAGCCATTTGCCTAATCTGATTACCTTGACATCACTGGACACGGTATACCCAAGGATCATGACATATCACCTTCCAGAACTTACTGGTGGTTATTTGGTGGTTATTTGGAATTATTTTTCCGGACGTTCTTTTTGAGACACCTCCTAAGTTTCCCATCATACCGCAGGTGGGTTCCGAGTGATTAGATCCCAAAACCTGTGGGCTTCTGGGAAAATGTTGGGAAAACCATGGAAAACCATGGAAAACCCTTCAAATTTCATATTTTATTCGGTTTATTCTAGATTTGCCCTGTTGGAGTTGTCCCTCTTGTCAAACCTGGTGGGCCCTTGAAGCCCCCTAGTGACACTAGTAGCCTAGTTGCAGCCGAGGAGAGCCAAAGTCAATTTGAAGCGGAGGGAAGCGTGCCCACGCGCCCGAAGCGTGAGAAGAAAGCTGTGGGGATCCATTTCGATCGCTCCAAACAGGAGGAAATGGCGTGCTTTGGTGGAAGATGTATGGTCTGGAGGTTCCCCAAGAAATTTTGGCCGACAGTTTTGTGTTGACTGTGTATGACTGTGTATACTTTGTAGTTTCAACTGCTTGTTCAAACAATTAAGAGTTTGACATTTGGGGTATGATCGTTATACCTTTGGGTGCCCAAACCATTTATTTACCATCTCATATCCAGCATTCACAGATCAAATCAAAGATGGACATGTCATTCCAAGAAGTTTTTTGGAATATAGAACTTATAATGGAAGTGTTGGAATATTTTCCAGATATTGAATTTTCATGGAACTAGTATTCCAACTTAATACAAAACTTAATGGAACTATTACAGTTTTAATACATTCCAACTTAATGGAACTTTTTTTTGGAAGATGTTGGGACTCACGAAAACTCTTCGACTTCGAGGACCATTTGAATAAGGGAAACTGGTGACAGACCATTGTCGATCTCGCAGGACCGATCGAAGTCATCTAAGATGATCTAAGTGTGGGGAGGTCAGAGGACTAGTTCTGATCTGGAGTCTAGAGATACAGGAACTTAGCACCCCCTGGTATTGCAAGTGGATGTAAGTTGAATCTTTGGTTCCACATCCTTTTGGATGTGTGCTTGTGTGTTTCCATCTGTTTCAAACATCGTGTTTGTAGTGGAAATCATGTAACATCCATCTTTTTTTGGCTGGTCTTCCAATCTCAGCCATGAACAATGCCACTATATACATACATATATCTGGTTAATTCTGGTTATATATATATATATTTATGTAATTATATATCCATATATATATATATACATATCCATCCCATGCCATTTATTGCTTGCAGTTTGGTCACTGTCTCCTGTTCGTCCTGAGGCAGGACAGCGACGGCGAGTCGGAGGAGTTAGATCTGGAGAAGTTGAAGAAGAAGTTCCGCGCCAAGGCCGCCGTGCAACGTTTGTCGCCACAACGTGTTTTTTTTTTTCGGAAGAGAATCTGGTGATTTTTTGGTGGGAACTTTTATGGATTTTTTTGACCTTGGGATGTTAATTTTTGATGCTTGGAATCTGGATTCGGAGGTTTTTTTTGACATTGAAACATTGAAATTCTCATGTATCAAAAACAATACCCCTTGGAAACAACAAAAATCAGTAATGATCTTCTTTCTTGGGCGGCAGGTCGGTCAATTGATTCCCTTTCTTTCTCTTTAAACAATAAGATGAAAGTGAAAGAACATGGCAAAAACATCATCATGGCAATTCCATGAGCTTTATATTGGTGTTATTGCTAATGAAATATATTTGTGTTTTTTTGTTTTTGCTAATGAAATTGCTGTGTTATTGCCAATGAAATATATTAATTAGTGTTATATTGCTATACTGACATGGTTGTTTTAGACATTTTGGAGATGTTTCAGAGGATTTTTTTCCGTTTTTTTCTTCAGGCCAACCATTTTGGTTTCTCCGCGCAGATTGAAGCTCGAAACCTCGAGCTGATTCCGGAGCTGCTGGGGTGTGCCGCTGGTTGGGCTGTGTTGGTGAGACTTGTGTTCTTTCAATCAGTGGAACATGTGGGGATTGGGGAAGGGGAAGAATGACATGACTCATCTATGGAGACCATATGAGACCATGTTTTTCATAATCTATAGATGATTAAATGCGTGTGTGTTGTTATGTTCTTTTGCTGATGAAATGTCCAAGTTTGCTGGGTTTATTCTAAGGAAATCAGCGGGTGAAAAGTGGACATGTTCATTGTTCAGGTCCCAAAGTGGCGATTGATAAATTTAATAAACACATAAATACGTAATAAACACATCAGAAGGGGTGTGGGAATGACGATCAAATGCACCATTTCATGATGAATTCTGGAGGATTTAATTGGGGTACTGATTTTTCCCATTTGAAACTCACTGTTTAGAATTTGTCATTTAAAACCAGCAAACATCGTGTGTTTTTTTCCCCACTGGGAAATCCTGGGAAACTGAAATGCTACAGGTCCTGAAAATGTCCACCGATGTTTTTAGAGGGTAGCTTATTTATCAGTGGGATGCATTGAAGAATTCCTGCAGAAGGAATTCTAGAAAATATATGATAATATATTGTCCTCTGGGATGATAATCTTTGGATGAAAGTCCCCCTAAAAAAAAAGGACAATTTGTCCTGATCCACTTCGCCATGGGTGCTATTTTCTGCTGCGTAAATTCCAGGAAATACGTCACCAAAGCAGCTTCCGTTGGCCCAGGCGAGTTGACATATTCCTGAGTTTTTCATCCCGATTCATCTCTATGAAATCTTAAATAAATCGTATAATATTCATTTAGGATGAGAATTCCCTATGGTATCCTGCAGATTGGGCATGTCAACAAAAGAAACTGTTAACTACATTGAACTACTATAGACTATAGTAGTAATAATGTAGTAATATTTACATTGAACATCATTTAACTACTATAGATTATAGTAGTAATACTTTGTTCATTATGTCATAATATGTCCAGCATGTGGCACTGCCACCACAAACGCCAGGACTTGGACTTCAGCGACGAACCGCTGCCGCCGCTGCCGCCCCCGCCGCCGCTGGCGCCCTTGCCGCCGCCGCCGCTGGAAGAAGCGCGGCCAGCGGAGGTGAAAATGGACAAGAAGGACGAAGCCATATGGTGCCTCAGTTCGGAATCGCTAAGTTGATCAAATTCACATATGTTTCGAGATATTTCAAGTTCATCAATTTCACGAAAATCGCTAAGCTATGTTTATGCACATGGTACATATATCGGACTAATTAAAGGGGGTTGTAACATGTTGGAACAGGGGGCGGCACCACATTGGGTGGGACTGTGAATGGGGATTTACTCTCAACAACTGCTGAATCCACGCGAATGCGGGCCAGCGAACTCAGCGAACTCCGATGCACCACCAAGTTCGGATGGTCCATCCACACAACAAAATGGGAGGTTGAGCACCGTTTTACCACCGAAATATCAACTGGTGCAGGATTGCCACTGGAGGATCACCCAAAAAATCATCCCTGGGTCCCTGGAGCTGCAATAGGCCTTTTGAAAAATCATGTCCCAGGTGTAGAATCGAATGATTTTGAAGCAAGATTCTGGATTGATTGGACACCTGAAATTCAATCTTGCTTCAAAAGGTATGATTGGACACCTGAAAGATTCAGAACATACCTGGATTGATGATGATTGGATGAAGATGTTCTGAAGGATCTGAAGGTATGGATCGCGTATTGAAAGGTACCGTAGCTACTGCATGCTACTGCCCCCTTTGGCTCCCAGCAATGGACGTGAACCTTTATCGGCAGGAGGAAAAGAAGATGAAACGAAAAGCGAAAGAACAAGAATTGAGACTTGGATGGCCCGGCTGCAAAATTGGACAACCACCACCTAATTGTAATTTGAACAGATTGCTTATCTCAGCTTTGATTCCAGTGTTTGGTAATCACTGAGCCCCTCAATTGTATATTATGAGGGGGGAGGGTGGAGTCATATTATGATTTTAAGGCTTGCGCTCCGAAACCCGGTGTGATTTGGAAGAGTTCAGAAAAATAAGGGTAGTCCCTCCGAGTCCATCCTATTTTTCATACATTGGAAATCATCATTTCGAAGTTCAAACTAAGAGCTCACCCCCGAAAGGAATACATTTGCGGGTTTGCCAAAGATGATTTTGTGCTGCACAAGGAGGTCCCCCCATGTGTCATTCAAATAAAATGACAATTTACAATAATTCCTATTGACCTCTACGTGTGCCAAATGTTGCCAACCTAGTCACCCCCACCACTTTATACCCAAAAAACATATATGAAGGGGAAGGGGGTACATTTGGGATGTGTGCAGGGTGAGGTTTGTTAGGTGTTTATAGTTCAAAACTACACTATATATGACTCTCAAACGTCCAAGTTAGCATAGGTTGGTTTCTTATGCGTTGACATCTATTGCAGCAGTGATGTACTGTACAACTGCAGCTTTGGATGTGGAAAGATATGATCACCCAATGTGAGCCGCTGTTTTGTTCAACGCTTGGGCACCAGGGTCTTGATCCTGAGGCGTGTGTCCTATTTTTCCAAGGGCGAAGTGTTCATCGGCTTCACAAGGGACTCACCATAGATGATGGATTGATGATGGTCAGTGTGGGAAATGATCCCAAAGTGGTTCTGTTTCATAGTTCTGTGTAAATGATCGTGACCTCACTGTGACCTCACTAAAAAATCACGGGGAATGTTTTCAGGGGGAATCATCCCCAATCATCTCTAAATGGCCGCAAGCTTCAGGATCGTGAAATATATACTGTATAGTAAACTGTCCTGACATGCTGATTCTCTCCCGCTGAGGAAAGCCTTGAAGCAAAGCATGAGCAAGGAGGAGAAGAAGAGACCCTTGGCTCAAGCATATTCTGTTGGGGTATGGATGGGTACGGGTATGGGTAACCTGGTCAATGGTCAATTCATAATGTGTTGATGTTTGGCAATCGTTAACGGGGCAATATGTCATATCCGCACGCAGCAATGTTTATTTTGAGAGATATCCAAGTTTTGAAGTCAGTTTGGCGACAGTGCACTCCTGCAACTTCCTTTAAATGTTCAATACTGATACTGCTTGGTGCTTTGGAACATCAATTTTATGTTTCCATTCAGTTGGGAATCTCATCATCCCAACTGACTTTCATCATTTTCAGAGGGGTTGGTAGGTATACCACCAACCAGATGAAATTATTAACCATTATTAACCATCATTAACCATATAATAACCATTAAGATTAACATTAAGATTAACATTAATATTAACCATCATTAACCATTAATATTAACCATTATTAACATATATTAACCATTAATATTAACCATGTATTAACCATTAATATGAATAGTTTTCATTAATTACCAACCAATGGTAGGTTGAAACCAACCAGGATTTCGCGGGTTGGAATCCCATGGACTCAAAAAACAACTTGCGACGGATCCTTAAGGTGAAAATGGCCATATTTTGGCAGTTGCGGATTACTTGGTGACGAACTATCCACGAATCGTAAGTGGGTTATAACCCTAGTTTTTTGAGTGGATTAACCCTATTTATCCCATTTATAACTGGGGTTATAACCTACTTACTAAGTGGGATGAGCCACCAAGTAAGGTGAATTGGTCATGGTTCAAAATGATTGACGAAAAATGTGTTGAAACAAGTGGGAATTCACAGGTTTGGGAAAACCATTTTTACTAGCACCAAATTTGGGAGCCATAACCAAAGGAATTAAGGCCCAGACTTCTTTATTCCCAAAATTGCTCGCTTTGCAAGGTTCAGTTTGATGGGCCTTAGAGTTAGCTCACGGGTTGGCTTTCCATGTTTTTTTGGGGTTCTACCTCATGCCTAACATCCTGAAGATTTAATAGATACTGAAGCTTTAATAGATTTAAATAGGTCAAACCTAACTGATATACTGATAGATTTAAATCTTCAGGATGGTGACATACCTCTATACTGAAATGGTCAAACCTAACTCCCACTATGCCCAACATCCAGATCATCTTCGGGGTGAATACCAAGCTCCCCCCTGCGCGCAACATCCCAGAGTTGATCATATTCCATCCAAAGAGATACTGACAACAGAACTGCATTCAAACACAAACTTAAACATCCCAGATTAAACAACTATTCCATACTATTCCATTGTTCAACAACAATTCCACAAATATTGACATCTAATTATCTCCCATTTTTGATGTAGATCACCCACAAAACAAAAACAGGGCAAACTTCCCCTCATCTTGTGCCACACATTTTCGCCGCCACTCCGGCGAAACCTCAGGATTCAAAAAGATCCGCAAGATGCAGAAGCTCCAGGCCAAAGTGGCGAAGGCCGAGAAGGCGCTGAAGAAGTCCGAGAAGTCCCTGGAAGCCGATGGCGGCCAACTGGGGAACTGGGGGTTGGTGGGGAACTTTTTGGGAACCCCAAAACGGGGGCTGGTGGGAACTGAAGATTCCTGGAATTGGTAGATGTTATAGATATATTATAGATATCACTATAGCTGGTTGGTGGATGTTGGTGGTTTGGAACATGGCTTTCATTTTTCATAGTATATGGGATAATCCTTCCCATTGACTAACTCATATTTTTCAAGATGGTTAAAACCACCAAGCAGTTATAGATATATTTAGATATAACTGATATAACTATATAGTGATTTACTTTTTTTTAGCAACATATTTATAGGGGGCACCACGTGGTATGGATTCGAGCATGCCGGATTTGGTGGAAAACGATGAAACATGATGAAAGAAAACATTGTGTTTGAGTACAGAGAATGATGTGATATCTAGATCTACAGTAAATACATTTGGAGCTTTAGTTGGATGAACATGATAAAGAAGACATTGTGTTTTGTGTCAGTTTGCAGGTTATATTCCCACTATATACCCTTTGGTAATTTAACGTAGCTATTGAAAATGGCCATTTATAGTGGATTTTCCCATTATAAAGGGTGATTTTCCATAGCTATGTTAGTTTACCAGAGGGTATTCCTTTGGCCACACTGCTAGCTTTTTTCAGCCGAGGATGTTGAAGAAAGGTGCCTCTGCTTCAAGTTCATCGTCCTCCTCGAGCAGCAGTTCATCGTAAGGCTGTCAAGTGGAGCTGCTAAGGTAGTCCCGAAAAAAGATGCAGGTGATCCATGGAAATCCGAAGCTAAAATAGGGATAAACCATGATAAACATTGATAAACTATACGGTTCGTTCGATTTCTGAATGGGGGGTTAGAAAAATCAATGTTCCAAATTTGGATCCACTGATTTATAAATTCTGGGTCAAGACAGGCAGACTGGATCGTTGAGAATTCCCAGAGTGGATTTTTTTTCGTTCGAAGTTGGGAAATTGACCCTCCGCTCATCAAACGTGGCTATTGAAAATGGCGGGAATAACAGTTGAAAAAGCTGGGGAAAATCATAAAATCATCGAACTAAATGGATTTTCCAGCCATGTTTGATGACCAGTGGGTATGTCCCATTAAAATATGATTCCATCCCTATTCATCACCATAAACTTCCATAAAATCAGCATGTTTTTTTCACCACATCAACAAACATAAAACAGCCATAAGAAATTATGAAATCACCATTAAAAATTGGTTGTTGGTTTGGAACATCAATTTTATTTTTCCACATATGGGGAATTTCATCATCCCAACTGACTTTCATATTTTTCAGAGGGGTAGGTATACCACCAACCAGAAAACCCATTGCATATGCGGGCAACCCTCATGTTTTGTCGATGGACTAAGTCCAGGCCCAGGAGGGCCCCACAAAGTTCTTGGGTCCACCTAAGTGGTTTAAGCCCTGCTTAGTAAGTCCCCGGTTCATGTATTATCCCATTTATAATGAAATGTTTTAAGGTAAGATAAAAGAGAAGAGAATGAAGAAGAGAAAATACATGAAATATATAAGGATAATAAGATTAGAATGAATTGACGAGAAGATAATGAACTATTATAACAGGTAAGGTGGAATTTGGCCAATCCACATCAATTACTAACCACTTACATCCATTTGCTGTCCATTTGCTGCAATCAAATGTGGCAAGCTGATAATCAGCCATAGTTCGACAATGTTGCAAATGAAACCTCCATAAAAGTTCCATTGATTTCCCATGAAGTCTTCAGGAGGTAAACCCTTAACCCTTATAGCCCTATGACGATGATGAACCAATGACCTTTTTCAGCGCTTCTTCAATGGGATGGTTCTTTGGGCTGGATTTACCAGATTTTTTTTTTGGCCTTAAATGTTTATTGGTAATATGGATTTTACTACACTGGTTGGATATTTACCACATGATTCTTCAAAAAGCTTAATGTTAGGTCATATCCAATCAGTGCAGTGTTTTCTCTTTGATCATCAAACAGTTTGCAATTGGAAATCCCCATCAAAAATGTAGCTGGGAAAATGAATGAACTACCCTCTGGTAATTTAACGTAGCTATTGAACATGGCCATAGAAATAGTGGATTTACCCATTGAAAATGGTGATTTTCCATAGTTTTTTGTATGTTTACCAGAGGGTAAATGGGATATTGTCCCTGAGACGATTTGCAACTCCCGCACTTCGACCAGGATCTGCGCTGCCTTGGTTTCGCCTCCTGGAAAAAAGCGTTGGGAGCTGCCCGTTGTTGAATCAAGTGGAACATTGCCATTGATCATTGTTTGGTAGGTCATTTTCAGTTGGTTGGTCAAACTGTTGGTGATTGGGTCGTGTCAACTTTTAGCCTGCTCTACTGCTCTACCTGCATCAAACTGCATATAGAGAATAGTTTCACATAGCTTCTGGAAGGATAAACAATTATATAACAATAATGATCTGACCTTGACTCATCTTGTCACGAAATTTTGTTTGAATCGGCCCTTTGTCCCAGAGTCCTTTATAAGGATTCAATATAATTTCTATAATTAGATAATAGTTGAGAATATGTTTTTATTTTTATAGTCTAAGCTTTGGTGGTGAAACACCATTTGGTGTTTGTTGCCGGTTACATGGACACAATCTTCCATTCCTCACTATTCAATCTTCATATAGTATCTTATTGACTATATAATAGAGCCATACCCCGTTTTTTTTGTGTAATAGGGGGTTATATGAACTTGTTCACTGGGGATTGTGATAACCCACGATCGAGATACACATTTACCAAACTGTAGAATCCCATCCTCCAAACATAAAACATCCCCTAAACGGTCGCAAACATGTGTAAACCCCCGGAAATTCCCCGTCATTGACCATGGTTTCGGTGGTATTTTCATGTGTTTACTGTGAACGGGGGGGGAACGCATTCTATAATCTTTTATCATTATAATATATATATATACCCATAGGATCCATGTATGGCATATATGCTAACATTTGGGGTATATTGATGGTAAATGTCACCATATATAGCATACATGGATCCTATGGGATATATATTCCCATGGATATTTACATGCTATTCCCTCAGGGAAGGGAATTTTTACAAATCTCATCCGCCAGGGCCCCAGTTTGCTTCTGCGGAACTTCGTGCTGGATCGCCTCGCACATCTCCTGGGCCCCGGAAACGTGCGCGTTGGGAGAAGGGATGGATTTTGGATCAATTCCACGAGTAAAATCTGGAAACACATGGAAACACCACATAAAAAAAAGGATCAAGTGGGATCTAGTTGAGGTAAACTTTTGAGTAATTACTGTGATTCGTTGGTTTTTGACTGGTGACTTGGGATTTGATGTAGTAAAAACGCATACTTTAGCCAGAAGAATCAGTGATGAATAAGCAATCGAGAGGTGGATGTAGTCTGGGTCGTACTGTACTTTTTTGTCAGAGCTGTCAACTGCAAATTTAGTCTTAAGACTTAAAAGATGTCTTGAGCACCTGCTCAGTGACAATGTTGATGCAGTGGTTTGAACGTGCTAAAATCATCCCCTGACCCGTGGGTGTTCAGCTTTGGACTGGGGCTATGGCATGCTATGGCCACGTGCCCTGCTGTGCCATTGGTTGAAGTGCCATAGCCCAGCGCAGCGGTCAAGATGGTAAGATGCTACGGTCTTTGGGCTGGTTTATACCTCCATTGATTGCCCAGGATACTTGGTTGCTATCCATGTTTGTGCTGATTGTTTGCATGTCATCGTTGATTTTTAAGCCATTGTGGAGACACTTGACAAAAGCAGTGTAAACAGGTACTGTATACAACGCAATACGAGGCCATTTTTGTGATCCCTTGTTGGAGAATATGGTGCAGATTTCAGGTGCACACTTGGGTGATTGTAAATTGTAGAGCTGTACCACCCGGTAATCAAATGGGGCAATGGAAAATCCTTATAACTTCTATAAATGGAGGTTTATAGCAGCGAAAATAAACTCTATGGCTGCCTCATGTTTATGTGCCAATCGGAGGTTTGGTAATCCCAAGAATCAGGGTCTTCGCAGCAGCCATAGTTTTCACCCCTTGGGACGGTTCATTCCAAGGTGTTTACTTCACCAAGGACTAGTCATATCTAATATCAGCTTTCAGAACTGAACCATTATTGCTGTTATAAGATGTTTTGTGAGTTAGTTTATATCAGTTGCAACTATTTACGAACTATTGGAGATAGTGACTCTATCCCGTATCATATCCAGTTGATGTACCCATTCTTATAACCATTCTAGCAAGCCCCAAAAAGAGAGATAGATAAATTATGATAAATTATCACTATCTTGCTAGGATTTGAATTGTTTTATTTGTTTTGGGGGTTACTCGTACTGTGGTATAGTGGCAAATACCTTTTGGAAATCAAACATGGCAATTGGAAATCACCCATGTATCGACAACATTTCCCATTAAAACCCCATTTTTACAGGACTTATATGCTTATGTATTAGCTGGGAACACTAATAAGATTGTATATCGATATATATATATATACATATATATAATATATATATATATTATATATATACCTAGTTAAATTCTATATAAATTTGGCGTTCAACTCCCATCATACCCTGAAAAACATGGCTCCCCCGGTCGCCAGGTACAGGGCTACCTGGCGGAACATTTCCCGGCGGAGCGTTTCCATCGGAGTTTGGTGGCCAAGGCCCTTGGGCCCAGCGAAAGGGGCGCAAAAAGACCGTGGCAACCCTGGTGGTCAGGTGAGCCACTCGGCAGTCGGAAAATGTTAGGGTATATATATATGTATAATATTGAATGATAGTCATGGTTGGCTGGTATAACAAAAATATGAATTAAGTGTTATGGTTGAATGTTATCGTTGGTATATGTTGATTGAATATCCACGATTTTATGGAAGAAACGGATGAAGTATCACATGGATACAATGGACATACAAATAATATATATATATTATTATGTATAACTAATATAAGTCTAGTAGCGACAATGGGATATAATATATAATGGATTTAATTAATATCATAGGATATAAATGAAAGCATTAATATCCAACCATGTTATTTTATTTTTGTGTTACATCATTGTTTGGGACATATTGGACATGATTAATGTATATAATATAATATATAATATAATATTATGTATATACTGGTTGGTGGTTTGGAACATTTTTATTTTTCCATATATTGGGAATAATCATTTCCCATTGACTAATATTATTTTTTCAAGATGGTTAAAACCACCAACCAGTATATACATCAAAATCTATGATGACATGGGTGTGTCTTAACCTCAAGTTGTCCATCAAGGGATCGGCAATGTGATTTTCGTGACGAGGCGGAGATGTTGTATGCCACAGTTTTGGACAAACCCAGAAGCGCTGGAGACGGATTGAAATTTGGATAGCTAACTTGGTTTTCAAGTGTGATAACTGGGGTTTAGAGTAGTTATAACGAACTAGTTAGATGGGTTTGTAAACCCACTTATAACCGGGGATTCGCACCTTGTAATGATTGCCAGAATCAGTGGCAACTTTGACCCAGATCTATATGAGTGGGACCTGAACTAATCAAAGCTGGGATGTGCAGCAATCACTTGTCACTTGCCCAATGGCCAAGCCCCATAGATGGTGGTCAGTAGGGAAATTAATCTCAAATGGGTATTGCTCAAAATATATCTAATTTGTACACCCTTCAAAAAGTGTACCCCAAACTAGAATCAAAATCACAATAACTATATGAGTAACCGACAAAATTAGCGGTAGACTAAAGTAGTGGGGAGTGGACATGTTCAAATCTGTGCGAAAACATTTACAACCGATAGGGGACCACCCACTTACTGATACCCTACTTTTGCACATAGCATGGAAGTACAAACCTTCACAACCGATATGAGACCACCCACTTTGGCCATGTCCATTTCGGGTAGTAAGTAATTTTGCCCGCCACTCATATACCCTAATTGGCCTATATGATGCTGCTTTTTTGTTTTCTTGCCAGAATAGAAACTACTCTACCCCAAGATGCTTCCCTCAAGACGTTATCTTCTGGTTGGTGGTTTGGAACATTTTTCCATATTTTTTGAATAATAATCCCAACTGACGAACTCATATATTTTTCAGAGGGGTAGGTTGAAACCACCAACCAGTCTTTTTTGGTTTATCCGTGGAAAAACATCATCTGGTTGGTGGTTTCAAACATCAATGTTATTTTCCATTTCATATATTTTGATTAATAAAACATGGATTTCCACCCTCTTTGATTTCAAACATCAATTATTTATTTTCCAAAATATTAGTCTACGGATAATCCTTCCCATTGACGAACTCATATTTTTCCGGATGGTAGGTGTACCACCAACCAGTCATCTACAGATGGATTTTTGTCGGATTTTCATGGTTCAAAAATGTCGCCAGTTCCCATCCGTAAAGCCAATGGCATAAACCGACCATCTTTGGGGATGGTTTATACATGTTTATACCATCCTTGAAGGAACCAAAGTTCTGAAGATTTCTGGGTGACATAGCTGGGAATCCATGAAAAAAATCGACTTCGAAACCTTTTTTTTTGGTGTTTTTTCAGCAGCTTCTTGGTGAAACTGATGACATAAGTCCTCTAACCACTACCGAGGGCCGCAAAAAATTGGATGAGATTCTTGGGTGTTCTGCAGCGATTCTGCAGCTGTGAAGGCCAGTTGGCACCTTGATATGCAAAGAAAATCATTGACTCTTGAATATTATGTATAGTATACAGTATGTATAGTATACGTGTATATATATATATATACATACATGTTAGTGATATAGTTGACAGCCACGTATGTATAGTATATGTGATATTGAATCATAATGGCTGTTTGAATTGCCTGGAATGTAGAATTCAGCAGATTCTCTTCAACAATTGGCTGTACCTAAAGGAATAGTGATTAAAGTGCCACATGCTTCACTTCCAACCATTGACTGATTTAGACCAAGACAATCATATTGACTGGTGGAGATCGTCTTGTCCCATGTGATGCACAGCAAAAAAGTCACCGAAAAAAAAGGACGCGGCAGGACGGATTTTGCCAACGAAAGTACGTTTTGTTTCAAGGACACCGTCCTCTATGATTCTGACCCAAGCAGTGTATCTTAAAATGACAGACATAATAGATCAAACAATAAATGAGGTATCATATGGTATCATGTATAATCGTAATAATCATATGGTATCTTGGTGGATACAATAATCTTATAGAAATATACCATATTATTTTTGTTTTGAGTGTTATAGACAAGATTAAATATAACATATTATAGAGACAATATCATAGTCTTATGAGGTTATCTTAAATGATCTTCATAGACCATAGATCTTCCACAGTGACGAATCTTGGTCGAACGACCACAAAGGGCCGGTAGCTATGCCAGCTATGCCCTGATGGCAGAGTCTCCAGGCGTGGGCCCCGTGGGACCGACTTTTTTTTTGTATCCAATGATAAATAATCATTATCCTTACTGTAATATACCCTTTGGTAATTTCACATAGCCATAGAAAAACACCATTTTTAATAGGTAAACCATCTATCTATAAATGGCAATTTTCCATGGCTATGTTAAATAACCAGAGGGTATTATAGTTATAATCATATGATATATTATCATAATCCAAGGATGGATCATAAATGATGATAGAGAATCACTATCATGATGGATATTAAATATGATCATATATTCATTATAATCTGGTTGGTGGTTTGGAACATGGCTTTTATTTTGCCATAGATTGGGAATGTCATCATCCCAATCTGACGATTTTTCAGAGGGGTAAGTATACCACCAACCAGATTAACATACAGTAGACCCTGAAAATCACCAATTTTGAGTAGAAACTCATCTTCCAACCCCGACAACTGCCAGGGTCGTCATGTTAATTCCATTATCAGTACAATCATATGATCATATGATATAATATCAACCAGGTTATTAAGCATCATTAACCATATAATAACCATCAACATACCATAACGGTCAAATTAATAATGGTTAATAATTGTTAATCATGGTTAATATAACGGTTAATACTGGTTAATGATATCATTGGGTTTAATGAACCAGGTTATTAACCATCATTAACTTATTAACCATACAATAGCCATATATTTATCAACCAGGTTATTTATCATCATTAACCATATAATAACATATAGTAACCATCAACATACGGGGTAGGTATACCACCAGCCAGATTAACATAGACCCTGAAAATCACCAATTTTGAGTAGAATAGTATTATTAACCATATAATAGCCATATATCATACAATAACCATATTAGCCATATATTTATCAACCAGGTTATTTATCATCATTAACCATATAATAACCATAAAATAACCATCAACATACGGGGTAGGTCTACCACCAAGCAGTGTCAACACCTCGCAGGCAGCGCCCAATCCGAGCTCTTCGAGGCCGAGGGCGGAGCGGAAGCGCCGCCCAGATCTGAGGTGGGGCCAAGCGCTGGGAAAAATGGAGGGAAAACGTGGAAAAAACGTGGAACAACTGGAGAAAACATAGGAAAACCATGGAAAACACTGGGAAATTTGTGAATTGTCAAGAAAGTGTTGGGAAAAATGGGGAACATTGGGAGTTTGAAGCAAGCTTGACCTGAACAATGCCGTGGAAATTGGGTGAAAGATGTGCGCTTGGGGATTTTGGACTCCCAAAAAAAAACTGGAGAAACCGTACTCGGAGATAGCATTGAGCTTAGGATCCTTTTTTCGAGTGGAATGTTACTTGGTGGCTCATCCCACTTAGTAAGTGGGTTATAACCCCAGTTATAAATGGGATAAGTAGGGTTAATCCACTTATAACTGGGGTTATAACCCACTTACTAAGTGGGATGAGCCACCAAG
>Ga0126342_10007487_pt1 | contig 19496 bp, 18 predicted proteins | sample Cyp1metagenome_FD_92528 | JGI IMG/M metagenome (GOLD analysis project Ga0126342, IMG submission 92528) | Coral microbial communities from Lord Howe Island, Old Settlement Bay, Australia - Cyphastrea 1 metagenome | ecosystem: Host-associated > Invertebrates > Cnidaria > Coral ... | reverse complement strand
GGCAAGGCGGAAGTGCAGGTGGAAGTTGATGCAGACATGGTCGAGGAGAAACTGGAGGAGGAGGCGAGGAGGAGGACGAGGAGGAAGAGGACAGCTAGTCGAGGAGGAGGAGGAGGAGGACGACGACGAGGAGGAGGACGAGGACGCGGAGGAAGAGCGCTCTGATAAAATCTAACAACCCTCACCTGGCAGGTGGGGAATGATGGGATAGAACATATCATATCCCAATGACAGCCATTAAATAGGGATACCAATGATGAACCACTGGATCTAGGGCTACCAAATTTTCAGTGACATATCCATATAATATCACATTGGTATTGCCGGACTTCTGGACCTGAAGAATTGAGTAATTTCTTCCCCCTAATAATTATTAAACACCTCCCAGAAACCATGGGTTTAGGTGGGGAATTTCCACATCATGGGAGATACTGGGAGCCGCCAACCCTGCAGGCTCTGGTGGAGTTCTGTACCTTGGACTTGCCGTTGGCGTCAGGCAGTATTCTTCCATTGTGAAGAGGATACACTACGATACCGTCTGGTTTCATCAAAATTCAACCAGCCCCTCCAACAAAAGATGCCCGTTACCAGATATTTTTTGGCTTGGAACATTTTTTATTTTTCCATATATTGGGAAAAATCATCCCAACTGACTAATATTTTTCAGAGAGGTTGAAACCACCAGTTGTTCTCGTTTTTTGGTCTCTAAATCGGGTTTGGGAAGAAGCAACAGCCAAGAGATTGTTGGTTGCATCCCATCCCTGGTTGAGATTTGGGGAAACCTCCAACCCAAATATGAATCATCAACGACGGCTGGTTGACATCGGGAAAAACAAAACAAACCGACATGCATTTGTTCAGTTTTGTGAATGAGATCATGTTGTAATACATGATATATATATATAGTATATATACACATTATCATCATATCATATATCATAACATATCATATGATATCATATGATATTATATTCTGGTTCGTGGTTTGGAGCATGGTTTTTATGATTTTCCATTCAGTTGGGAATTTCATCATCCCAACTGACGAAATTATATTTTTCAGAGGGGTAGGTCAACCACCAACCAGGGTAAAAATGGTGGTTAATAGTGGTTACCCTCTGGTAAACATACACAGAACGATTGAACATCACCAAGTTGAATGGGTAAATCAACTATTTTTATGGCCATATTATCATCATATCATATTATTATCATAATATATCATATGATCATATTATATCATAACATATCATATCATATCAATGGGATGTTTTGAATCATTTTTGGACATCTTTAAAACAAGGTCGATCCACTGAGAACGTGGGCCTTGCCACTGGGCCTGGTCTTGAGCGGATAGATAGGATGGATGGATAGATAGATAACTACATATCCGCATATATATACATATATATAATACATATTATACCAGTACATTGTATACATTATATATATATATATATGATTAATATGTTGTATTCAATATGTATGTGTGTGATTTTGTGTGTATAGTTGCATGCACACAGAGCTGAAACTTCTCCACGTCGCTTAGCATGGAGAGCTCAACATGGAAGCATTGCATGGTGCATATGAAAAGGTAGTATTTCCCAATGTTTCACTTGGAAACAATCATGCTATGTGCTAATTTTCTTGATGGTTATCATGGTTATCATTATATCATGTTACATCATATCATGTTACATCATATCATATATATATATAGTTATACATAATATCTCTTGAACATAGCCTCCAAGACATAACAATGTCCCTTTTCGGACTTCCCGGGTGAAACTTGGGGATACGACTCATGGTCCGGGATCGGCCTCACCTTTGTGAGACAATTGTTGGTATCTCAAAATGATATACCATATTGAGATATATTTAGATGGTTTGCGGAAGATCTCAAAGATCTCAATGAAAGATAGATGTTGGTGGTTAATGCAGACTATATGTAAATGGTTTGGGTATAGAAGATCTCCCAATTCACTGTGCTTATCAATCATTCATTTGGCTGTGGATTCTGGAGTCAGCTATGCTTCGTATTCCCACAAAAACGGCAACTGTAATGGATTGTTGCTTCCCCGGCCGTGCAAAAACACCCTCAGAAACACAATTTGTTTAATACCCCCAAGAAACCTGCGGGAATAGTGTACTTGTTTATTTTGGTATCCCATATATTTAACAAAAAGGAATGTACTTTGCAGAGCCAGCGTTAAAAGCATATCTGAGGAAGCCCATGCTCGATTGTTGGAGGCACAGATTCACTTGTCCAGCAACTTGGCTGGCAGAGGTTGGGAACCCATGGCGTTGAGTTTGGGCTTTGACTGAAACTGGGGAAAGGCCCATTTTATGGCCAATAAAAAAAATATGGATTGCGATGATGAGGATTTCTTGTTGCCAACATGTTTGGACAAGCCATGCCATGTCTTGTGGATCGAAATCCCTTGTGATGGCCCCCATTGAACAACCATTCTGGCCCAGTGATGGACAATTGTAGGGTCCACCTCACACGAAATCGTTGTCCATCGTTTTCCCAAACAGATGTCATTGTTCCATGTCACAATTGATTTTTCCATTCCCATTTTGTTTCCAGTGAGGTCAATGTTTCTAGTAGTTTTTGTTCATCTCGTTAGTCTCATCTGGAACGTGGGTGAACAAATGTGTTGTTTTCTCCAAGGAGGCACTACTTAGGCCATATGGGTATGGATCAATACCTATTAATACCATTTTTAATGGGATGAACATCCATTTACCAGCTATTTTGATGTTCACCAGGGGTACAAGGTTTTGACACACTGCCATATCAACTCTATGAACCACCCGCCCATCACTAAACCCAGGCGATAAAGCGAAAGCCTTGGAGATTTTGAGGCGCTGGGGATGTCGTGGATTCGGAGGTGTTTTACCTGGGTTTTGCAGCAACCCCCCTTAAAGATGGACACTACCCTCTGGTAAACTAACATAGCTATTGAAAATGGCCATTTATAGTTGATTTTCCTTTAAAAAAATGTGATTTTCCATAGCTATGTTAGTTTACCAGAGGGTAAGATCCAGCTCAAAAACATGTCTGGTTGGTGGTTTCAAACATGATTTTTTATTTTCCATAATATATGGGATAATCCTTCCCATTGACTTTCATATTTTTTAAGATGGTTAAAACCACCAACCAGATTTTAATTACTGTTTTCTCTCTTTAGGGGTTACTTCTAGATCCAGCTGTTGACACTGAGGCAGTATGAATGCGGCATCATTTTGAGGGGTTAGCCATACCTTCTCAGGAAGGAGTTTGGACGCACAGGGAATATATTATATTGGCCCATATACATAATATATATATATATATTTTATTAGATAATTATCTTGCAACCTCTTACAACCATTATATATATATATTATATTCCAGTCCTGCAGATGCATGGGATCCACTCCCTTTCTAGCGTGGCTTCCTAACTGCTGAGGCCCGCGGCTGAGACCTTGAAAAAACTGGGAGATGTGGGTGGTATTCAGATGGCCGAACAGGCGCGGCAAACTGATCCACTGATCGATGTGGACCATGTGGAGATGACAAGATACACTGGGATTTCTGGGGAAATCCTGTGAAATACTGAAATGATAATGGGAAAGAATGGGAAGAATTTACCCTTTTTTAATTTGTTACATGGCTATGCAAAATGGACCATTTATAAACTTTTTACCCAAACAGTGTAAAAATCCATATGTTAAACTACCAGAAAGTGGCGCAAGGTGTTTCTGGGTAAATGTTTCAAATAGGCTCATGGACGTTGGAGGGCAAACAATCACTCATATTCAAAGATGGTTTCAAAAAAAAGGAGCGTTTGTGCAAGCATACCATATGATAATGCCATCCCCCCAAACTAAGATTTCGACTCTGCCATGAACACGAATTCCCTTCCACTAAACATGGATTATTTTTATACATTAAATCAGTCAACCTGTCAATTCACCGGAGGATATAAAAAAAAAGTTAAGTCAATCCCATTATATCCACATGAATATCTCATTTTTTTATACATTAAATTAAATCAGTTAAGTCCAGATATCTTTAGTGGAGGGCAACCAATCAACTGTCGGTCATCAGGTCTTGCAAAGGGCTAAACCACCTGCGCAGCCTGCCAGCCGCTTGGGGCTAAAAAATCTCTGGAACATGGCCTAGAACAGGGAAGCTGTACAAATTCCAGGCTTTAACAACTCAGTGTGCATATACTGGACATGTATATGATATATTAAACAGATAAATAGGTACATATATATATATACATATATATATATACATATATATATACATATATATATATATACATTTATATATATATATACAATATACACAATATACACAATGTACACAATGTACACAATGTACACCAGATACACTTATTATATAGTGCAGATACTGTTAAATGCATATGGCTTTCAAGCAGCAACAAACCATGGACAACTCAACTGCAACATTTCAGCCACCATTTTTTAAACTAATACAGATATGAATGGAGAACTTAAGTGACAACCCGTGATAGCATAAAGGCATATATCCAAATTGTTGTGAAACCCACAGTATTGTTGAGATTATGGAGTATGATTTTGATGGAGAAGTAGTATTGATGACACTATTGGACTCATACTCCAAAGAATTATACTGGTTGGTGGTTTGGAATTTTTTTTTTCCCATATATTGGGAATAATCATCCCAGCTGACTTTCATATTTTTCAGAGGGGTAGGTATACCACCAACCAGTATACCATTTAGTATCCCATATCAATATAATTCATAGAACCAAGCTCCATTTTTGCAAAAATCCCATGCCTGGACATAATGGGAATTTAGAAGCATGGGCATGTGGTGAAGTAACCATTGAAATAGTTTAACATAATGGATTATGAACCATAGATGGTTAAATGTACCATAATGTACCATAGATCTGTTTCATAATTTATGATAGATGATTATGAACCATAGATGAACCATAGATCTGTTTCCCGCTGCCCCAAAAAGGGCCTGGTCACCGAGGACCGGCTCTGGAAGCCCCAGCCGCAGAAAGCGGCGAGGTCGTCGCCGTCCCGTCGGTGGCGGCCAGCAGCAAGTTGTGGGGAAACCTACCGGGATGCCGGCAGATGATGGCAGATGGCAATTTTTGAATCATGGTCCAATGGGACTTGATGAATTTCATGATATTTAATGTTGCTGGTTTTAGTGAAAGCTTTATCATTAGATTGACTTAACTGAATCTGATGGGTTTCCAAACTTCAGATTGTCGTGGGTTTAGTGGCTTCGCAAAGTTATAAAATTATACCATGAAGATGCCCATACCGGCGTCGTCACAGACTTGTCCTGTCTCGGAGGGTGACTGGTTGTGAAGAGAATATATACATATATATAATATAATTATGTATATATATATACGATTATATACGTATATATATTGATGTTCATCCAGTGTTTTGCCCCATGATCCCGAATTTCCAAGCAGGTGTTGCCCCAGATGGCTTCAGCACAGTCCCGTATTTTGGGCCGGCTGGACCCCCAACCAGATCGAGTTTGTTGAAATACCCATATTCTTGGTTGCGTGTTCCATCTTTGTGGGTTATATCCCATCCTTACCCAAATGCTTTTGCTTGATGCTGGTGATTTGTTCTTGGCTGAAACCCTGATTCTTGCTTTCACAGGTGCCTGAAAGTCTTCATAATTGCTTGGTGGTTTGGAACATTTTTTAGTTTCCACAATATATGGGATAATCCTTCCCATTGACTAATATTTTTCAAGATGGTTAAAGCCACCAACCAGTATATAATTGGTTGGTTAGAGCGAGTGTTAGTTCGAGAATGGATAAAGCAAAAGGATGCCTTGATGAATGGATGCCTTGGTGGTAGGCTAATAGGTTGCCTTGGTAGCAAACATTCCACACAAATATAGGACGTCTTTTTTGCCGGGTATTCAGAGGGTTTGCTGTAATTGTTGCCTAATGAATATTCTTGCTTATGTAGTATTAGTGTTGATAGTTAAAACATGTTAAAACTGATATCCTATTATGTCCAAGTCTTTGATTATTTGAGTACATTCAAGCATTGCTGTTTATTGTCACTCACTGGTCATTTCTTCTCAGTCGCCATGGAGGTTAGCCTCCGAAAATCCAACAAGGCTAGGCTTTTCCCAGCGAACTGTTCACCTCCATGGCGACTTCGGAGTTCCCAGCCACGGTTGATTACTGGAGGGTAAACATCCCATTATATATGATTATATATATATACAGTGTGTATATATATATATATGCAGTATATATATAATATACACAGTGCATATAAAATGACACACATCTCCCTATATGATTTATTGACTATCTTTACTCACAGCTTTGTTGAATTATAAACACCAAAAAACCGCTGAAGTTGCCCACGTTCCTTGCACCGTTCCTTTCGCGCGTAGGGATCAGCACTCCGTGCGCAAGCTGATCTTGGAGCTTGCCACCGAAGCGGTGGCCTCTGAGGTGGAAAACGGGATGATTACCTGGGATATCATCTAATGATCAGATCATCCTTAATGATGGATTACCTGGGTATACCTGGGTTAGTATTACCTAATAATCTACCAGGTGATCTATGGATTATTGGGAATAATGATGGGTTAGTATTTCCCAATAATCAGATCATCATTAATGACAGTGATTCCAGATAATGTAATAATGAAAGTGATTCCAAAATAATGGATAAGAATGATGAATAATATATTCCAAATAATGGATACTAATGGACCATGGAAAATAACGGATAATATTGAATCAACCAAGGAATTCGAGGTTAATTTTAATTATGACATAATTTAGATCGATGACCGTTGTGGTGAAGAAACCCTTCATTTAGTTCGATGATTTCCTCATTCAAACCACCACTATCATACTTGGCGATTTTGACGATATGGGTATGGATCAAGCCCCCAGATACAATACCTGACCATATTTTGGGGATGAACATGAGAGTGTAAACCAGGGCTACTAGTATTTTGGCTCCCATTCCGGGATGTACAGTAACAAGAATCTGGTAGCAATGTTCCCATGACATAACCATTTCGATTAATACTTTATCAAGAGCCATCACCCTAGCATAATTTGTTAAAGAGAAGAATCAATCCCAATTGGCAATAGAATGAGGGAAATTTGCATGGACACTAGCTGTAATTGCCCCGTCTCCAACTGCAGTTTCTGGGTTTTTGTTCAGGATTATCACTCCACTTCCCATCCCCCATAAATCGTTCCGGGATTTCCACGAAATCCCGTGTTGCCGGAGGGGACCTTAGTGGATCTTTCGGTGGCAGTTGGTCCCACAATCCCTGGGGGTAGGCAAATTATTTTAGGAACCTGCAACTCACCGATGATGAGTAGCAGAGCGGAACCAAATGGAACCAATATCCAAAGTGAATTTAAGTAGATTCTTGTGTCCTACTGATCACTTTGCAAACTATCTCTTATCTTCCCGCTATATACTTGGATGATGATCACCAGTGACTTTCATAGTTTTAAAATGTGTTAAATAGTTTTCAGAGTCGGCCTTGGAAGGCTGTTTCGTGGGGATGGAATTCATCCACCAGCAGGTGGTGCCCCCATAACATCCTCATATGTTTAAACATCTCCAGTTGGGAGATTTCCCATGGTTGCCTTAGGCAACTCGACTTCATCATATGGCAGGCTGGTGGTTATAACCCACCAACATCCCATCCAGCCCGGCAGGCGCCGCTACAAGATGACAGTGTCTTGATGGATCTTGGCATGGCTGCTCGGCTCCGATCATCTTACTGGTGCTAAACGTAGGGAATGGATTGGAATTGGGGTTGCTGGGATTATTCATAGTTACGGATCATTCCCATCCATTCCCTACGTTTAGCACCAGTACGTAATTGGAGTTGCTGACCCAGCTTGGAAATATATAAAGGGACTCCGATGAGAAGATTGGAATACGATTCGGACTATGACTAATTGTGAAACGCGGTTTCTTGACATGGGGACCCCCAAAATCATCCAAACTTTGTCATTTTTGGGGGTGGGAAACCAGTGGTGAAAAGGGGTACCCAACCGAAGTCTGCGTTTTTGTTGGGTCATTTTAAACCGATTTAAGCCATGCTGTATCCACAATAGTGGATACTTGTGGTCCCATGTTAATTCAAGCCATGTTATTTGGGATGCTTATCCCAAGTGCATTTGGGAGTGGGTTGAAGCAACCACCGCTCAACCAGTCATTTAAACACGCACATAATTGCAACTTGTCTTTGTGTCATCATTTCTGTTCATTTCATGAGCTCATGGTTTCAATTTTGATTAGAGTAATTTTTAATCTTCCAGTCTCACAACATCTGTATTGTCAGGTATTCACATGCTCTACCCTCCAATAAACTATCATGGCTAACGCAAATCCAGCATTGTTCACTATACTTTCATATATATATATATATATGTATGTTCATATATGTTCATATTGTTTAATTAATCTTATGTCCTAGGGAAATCCCATGGAAAAGCCATAGGTTTACCCTCCTTTGGTGTTCAACTTAACCCGCCTTTGTTGTTTCGATGGGGGTTTCCCCACCAGGACAGCTTGACCTCGGTGGCGTTCCGCAACGACCTGCAGAGCAAGTTTGGAATGGAGCTTCCAGCGCCGCGGAAGATGATGGCGGGGGATGGGGGATGGGTGATGGGCAAATGGACTGTAAATGGCTTTAATGAGCTATATTGAATTACCAGGGAGTATAGGCTAGGTATATAGCCTATAGCCATAGAAATCCATACAAAGCCTGTGAAATGAGTATAGGCTAGGTCTATGAAGCCATATAAAGCCCATGAAATGAGTATAGGCTATAGGTATAAACATGTATAATGTGGTTAAAACAATTTCATAAACCACCAGTCATCACCATTTTTATAGGTGGTATGCTTACCATTCCCAAATGCGGTAGTTTATTATTGTTTTAACCGCATTATGGGTTATGTGTGGATAATCTATGGACAATCTATGGGTTATGTATGGGTAATCTATGGATAATGTCAACCCATGGTATGGGGGGTTGACATAGCTATGGTAGTATTTCCCTCTGGTAATCGAACATAGCTATTGAACATTGTCATTTATAGTCGATCTCCATAGTAAACATGCTGATTTTCTATAGCAAACTGTGAGTTTACCAGAGGGTATATTGATGGGTAATGGGATGGGGAATGTCACTAGCATCCCGAACCAACTGGATATTGATGACTATTGATGGGGAATGACATGTATGGGTAATGTATGGCTATTGATGAGTAATGTATGGCTAGCATCCCCAATTGGATGGTTAGAGTTTCTAAATCCTTGATATAGTTTTTTTTTGCAATGGAACATTACCATAACCAGCAAAAGATGTCAAATGGTGACAATATGTTGTGGACTACCAAAGATTTACCATGTAGCCTGATAGATCCACTTCCAGCAGCGCCTAACATTGGCTAAGCTCTCCATATCCCAAATCGTGGTTGAACCAATGGATCGGATCCGGGGTACTGTATGCGATGGTAAACCCAAGGCCCCATCCCTCAAACTACCAGACATTGCTGAGATCAATGGATGGCCCTAGATCCATTGGTTCGTCTCCCACTTGTAACTTGAAGTCCCCCGAAAAAGACATCCATACGGGCGCAGACAATTGGTCATGTCTTGCATTTCACCATCCATTTTTGGGGGAGAAATTGGAGCCATGGCTACAGATACACGATCCATGGGTAAAACGAGGTGGTCTTTGTTTTAACTTCGTATTTTGGTTGGGGGAACCGCCAAGTTGGGACTTCGTAACCCTCACATTTGGATCAAAGGATGTTGAATGCTGATCAACTAGTAGTGAATCCCCCAAAAAAGGTACATCGATCTGGGTGTTGACCGACCGACCCCAAACATGTTGATCGATACAGTCTTTAGTGGAGTTTTTGCTGCATTAAACTTATGACTTTCCAGAGGACATCAGAACCTGGAAATCCTGAAATAATGATGTTTGCCATTTGTCATCTTCTGTCATGTTTTGTCATAACATTATATCCCATAGGATCCATGTATGCTATATACGGTAACATTTACCATCAATATACCCCCAATGTTAGCATATATAGCATACATGGATCCTATGGGATTATATAAATCATCCATTTTTGTGGGCTGAGCGTACAATCAGACACATCCCCACGATGTTTGTCCCAAGGCTTCCTTGATCTTCGAATACCCCTCCGTCGGCGAGCTCACGAGGTTGGGATGCCATAAAAAAGAGATCAAGAGAAATCATCATTTTAAGCAAAATCCCAAATAATCACTCCCGGTTTATATGCAATATATATAATTATATATAATTATATACCCTATGGATCCAGCCGTACATTCTATTCGGAAGTGGGACTGGGGTATAATTTGGAGGGTTAGCCGTACCTTCTCAGACAGTGTTTGGATCCATAGGGTATAATTATATATATATAATTATATATATAATAGAGTAATGTCTGTAATGTAGTCCTGGGTTGGCATTGCATATCTTTGGCCCCATTTGTTCATATCTTGAAAGTCCTTGGGGCAACATGCGGGATGAAGTGAGCAACGATTCATGGTGTACCCCTTACCAGCTCTGCCTCGAGATTGCTGTCCCTTACTGTACAATATTTTTTCAACATGTTTATGGTTAGGAATTCCCTTGCCTATTTTGAGATCTAAATCAACCTTTACTCCTTCATGGTTGGGAAGTAAGGTGAGAACCGGTCAAGAGACCCACCCTAGAGTCTAGAGTCTAGAGTCTAGAATCTAGAAGGCAACAACATGAAATAACTAAAAGCAAAGACATGAATCAAACAACTGTATAGTTTAGCATAGTTTAGCCTAGTTTAGCACATTGCTCAAGGTCAACCCCCTTTTCTTTGTGACACTTCTGGTACAGCTGACCCTGTGGTCCGATCTGGTGGGCACAGTCTCATCAATATAGAGGTTTCCATGGGGGTACCTGAGTTATCATCCATTTTAGATTAGGATGTTCCATTAGCCATCCATGAATTATCCATTTTAGATTGGGATTTTCCATTGTTTTTTTTATATACATCCATTTGGCGGGTAGCCAATATTTTTTTTCATGCGTACATCCCATTTGGTCAGCTTTACGGATCTGAATGTTACATAATGTCACCAGAAAACCTGGGGAGGAACTGATGATTTCGAACAACCAAGGCTTGTCATGAGCTTAAGCGACCAGTGAGAGTGCGCAAGGGTGAAATCGAAACCTCTGAGACCATCAATGTGTTGATTGTGTCGAGAACCCCATTGAAATTGGTCGATTCCAAAGGAGATTCCCTACCTTTCAAAAGCTTAGTTGAACTTTCTACTGAGTGAAGGCTTCACCGCTTGGCCAAAGTTTTTTGACGTTCGCCAGTGGTAAAGTCGTAATCTTCGAAAGCCGCCAGAAAAGACATGCTGCTGTGGCCCGATCTCCCGGAGACTCTGAGGATCACAAGTCAGGAAGACCGTTCAAATGTTTGATAATGTTTGTCCTGCTTCAAACATCTTCCAACTGCGAACAAGAGCAGATCATGTGTGGTGCATCCCGGGCATCGTAAGTGGTGATCAAAACCCATCACTAGGTCATTTTGTGTGGTGGTTACTGCAGTCATTACCCACTAAATATCTGGGTCCCGCACATCCAAGTAGGGTATGAATGGCTAGCCTTTGAAATGGCGGTGAAACTGACTTCAACGGGTTTGTCCAAAAAGAGGAAACCCCCAATCTTTTTCTTTTTTTTAATGGGGGTTGTGAACGGGGATGTCCATATATAGGTAGTAGCCCACATGAGTTGGGAGTTTAACGCCTATAAGTCCCATAACTATGGTTATGAGTTATACATGTCCGTCATTTGCTCATATCAACATCTTTGGACTCCCAACTGCTTCTGGGACGTCCGTCGCGCCATCGCAGCTCCATCAGACATTAAGGACTTGGAGTATGGGTGTAGTATGGGGTACAGCATGAGTCAACTAGCCCCCGTTTTACTACTTCTACCCCTACAAGCAGCCCAGCCTTTCAATATCTTTCAATTCAAAGACACCATCCTGTCTCATGCCCATCATTCCTTTAAGGCAACGGAAATCATCCTGCCAAGTTTTGTGAAGAAAGTCACTGAAATTCTGCCAGAATGCCAGAAATGTGGGATAACCTCAGGCTTCATGTGAATCCCCTGCAGTCATCTGCAGCCACCCTTTGCCCATGGCGTGCTCCGTCAGAGATGACGTCGTCCACGTGGGTCACATGGGCCTCAGGCCCGGCAACGCGACATGTGAGCCACGTCCTTGCTTCGCGAACCCTGGGGAAAGTTCAAGAGTCATCAAGAGTCATATACCCTCTGGTAATTTAACATAGCTATTGAAAATGACCATTTATAGTGGATTTTCCCATTGAAAATGGTGATTTTTTCATAGTTATGTTAGTTTACCAGAGGGTATGTTCTAAAGGGGATTCAACCAGCAACATGCACCAACCACTTAAGCTCCGGTTCAGCCCCCGATGATCGATCATATTTGATGCTTATGTTTGATTTATGGGATGAGTTGAATGCACCGGAAACGGAATGTTTTGGAGTTCGATGATTATGACTGGACAATCCATGATTTGAATGGAAACTTTTAGATGTGGATTGTCTATTGCCAGGTGAAAAACTGCAATACTCAAAACAAACACACACACACACAATCAATCAATATATATATATCATTATACATTTCCATATCATGTTCAGTGATTTTCTGGCATTCAACGGCCTTCCAATTTCCAAACTTATTCACTGTGACTTGATCCTTAAATCCTTCCTGATCACCAGAAGGTGCCACCATGGTTTCCATGGAAACCTCGCATGGTTTCCATCGAATCATCGTCCAAGTATATTCCTATGATTGTCGCGAAACAATTCCGATCTTATTATATGATTTCACAATCATGTGTATTTATATATATATATATGTATATGTATGTATAGCAGACTTTTATAATTTTAATATATTTTAATCATGATATGAATATATATATATATACATAAACCATACATAGATATCTTTATATAATATGGTTCCATTTCTATAACAATTTCTTACTATGGAAAACCCCCAAACAAAAAACACCGGGAGCGGCCAGGCTTCAGCGTGTCCCGCACGTCAAACGTGGGGCACTGGGTGACCTCAGGCGACCCTTGGATTTTTTAAGGATCACGTGGCCCTTGGCTCAGGGATTTCACCATGTTTTTTTTCTGAAAAAAAAATGGGGATGGGTCAAAACCTTGTACCCCTGGTGAACCCCAGAATAGCTGGTAAATGGATGTTCATCCCACTAAAAATGGTACTTATAGGTATTGATCCATAGCCAAATGGAACTTCAGCAGGTTTGGTTTTTTTCCCTATGGATCCAAGATGATCCAAGTACTGTACCTTCTATTCGGAAGTGGGACTGGGGTATAATTTGGAGGGTTAGCCGTAGCTTCTCAGACAGTGGCCATGGATCAAAATGGGTTTGGATGTTTTCCCAATGTCGACATTCAGATGAAACCAGCATATTCTGGTTATCTGGTTGGTGGTTTCGAAGATGAATTGATGTTTTTCCATTTCATGATGATGGGATGTCATCCGAACCCCATTGACGAACTCCATCATTTTTCAAGATGGGCACATGGTAAACCACCAAGCAGTATTTTACCAGCCAAACATGTATCAAACGCAAAAGATCTTTGACCTTTGGCCGAGTTCCCAGGGGCCCGGGGGGCTGTCGGTACTTGACCGGGATATGACCGGGATACCCGGCCTACCTAGTTATTTGAATGGTGATTTTCCATAGTTATGTTGGTTTACTGGAGGGTACATGGAAGTGATTGGAAGTGGGATGATTTAAACATACTTGAACTCTAACTCTTGAGCCAAGACCAAGCTTTACATCTCAAATGGATTGATTTCCCCAGGGTTTGGTGTTGCCGACCCGCTTCTGCTCATTGTGGATTTCTGTTCTGCTCATCCGGTTTCTGTAATGACTGTATATAGTAGGATCATGGAGGATCATTTCATAGGTTACAATTACAACATACACTCGAACCATTGGACATCCACAATTTTCATCCGTTTTCTCACTTGAATCCTTGCAGTACCAGCTTCGGGGGTGGATCACAACGGGCTCAGGATGTTCTCAGAGACTTCTTCCAGAACAGTTCCTCAGCTGAGACGTGGCTGCTGTTGGATCTTGACTGTGAAAGAGTGAAACATGAAACTGGTAGATAGTGACTTAAGCGGCCAAAACCTGTTTTTTTCTTTTCATCGGCATGTTTAGATGTGTGTGAATGCTTTTTGTCATGGTATGACAATCGGATTTGCATTGAAGCTGGTATCATCCAGTATAAGCAGAAAGACCCGCAAAGCGGACACGTTCATGAAAGTGCTATTCTTTGAACTATAGAAATGTTGGAGGAATCACGCCATTCCGTGCTGTGTTTGTTGGAATGGACATCTCAAAAAATGGATTTCAGTCAGCGCGGTCAGAAGACAATGGCCCGATTAGACGATTAGTCATATCTGACGTACAGCATTGTATAGCCTTCCGGTGAAAATCGTCCCATAAACTATCCCACTATGTTTGGGTGGTCCTCACGCATACTTGCCGGAAACCACATGGTTGTTCAATTCCACAGCCAGATATTGGGATTAGCAACCTCTTTGATCTTTAATGATCTTTTCATAATCAGGATTACTTACCATAATACAACTAACAGTTGAAATCCTAACTAGCTTTGTGGTTGAATATGGAGCCAGATACACACTTTTGGGGAGGGGACGTGGCTTCTGCGGGAACGAAGCCTTCTTGTTGCCATAGGCACTACCATCATTTGTCTTTTCCTCTTCATCGTGTCCTACTGCTGGCAACTTAACTGATTTGGTGAAGGGTAGGTTGACAGTCTGTAGTGGAGGGATGTCAGACCCAGAAAGTGAACTGCTTAGTAAAGCACCCATAACCCCAACAATCAACCTCAAATTCCCAAGTGCTATCAGGATCGGTATGTTTGTTGGCCCAGTCCCTCAGATTTTCAGCTTTAATTGCCAAGGATTTTGGATGTTCCATAAATTCAAACTGCAGGGATGACTCCGGCATATCGAAGATGTTGATTACCTATATTGTGTACATATATATAATATAATACACATATGCATATGATTGTGTATATGCAACAATGTACATATGATTCAAAATTACAGATATTGTACATAAATGCCCATGATGTGGCAACCCAACCATCTCTAGTCCAGCAACTTGATTCTTCCCAGTTAAAATCCTGCAAAAAACTGATGTTCCTGTGGGAGAAAAAAAGAGGTTTTTTGTACACCGGAGATTTGCTTCAAAGTGACATCTCCTACATATTGTTTTGAACTCCAATATGTTTTTCCATGGGTTTTCCATGGGTTTCCCATGGGTTTCCCATGGGTTTTCCTGGTCCTTTGATGGCGCTCCTTATGGGTCGAGGCTGCTCCTGGAGTCGATCATTTGGGATGATCGGGTGCTGGCTGGAGGCATTTTGCTCGTGACTCGCGGTTGGAAAAACGAGGGCTTTGGCCAGGTTAATGGGTTTATGATTTGGTACAAGGTGGTGCCCCCCCAGTGATGTTTGTTGGTTTATAAACCATAGTAAGTATAGATATATCATGATATATCTACCATAAACCATAGTGAAATTGGAGTTATAAACCAACTTAGCTAACGTTATTATGGGGCACCACCTTGTACCTGGAAAAGGAGGTATATGTTTTTTGGAACAAAAAAACAAAACGGAAAAAGCTAGTTCCCACAACACTTCCGGAGCCCCTGGAGATTGATGATTGATGATTAGCCGCTGGTAAACTAACAGTTTGCTATGGAGAATCACAATTTTGAAATATGTTGATTGTTTACCTATAAACAAAGGTGATTTTCCATGGCTATGTTAAATAACCAGAAGGTGTATATATATATAACCATTTTTAATGGGTAAATCAACTATAAATGGCCATTTTCAATAGCTATGTGGCTATGTGAAAGTACCAGAGGGTACCTGCAAAATGATGAACATGTTTGACCATCAACAAGTGGGGGATCAACCAACCACAAGGGAGACTTCATCACCAAAGAGATCCCCAATGCATCGATGGGTTTGGTAGCTGAAAATGTTGTTTGGACAAAAGGCATGGCAATTGGGAGATAGCAGTCAGAATATATGGGTTTGTCTCAAAATCTGGGATGTCCAAAGGTATCGCACGTTTTTATTGGGGAAAACTAGAATGATGGTAAGCCATGAGCTTTTGAGTTTGAGGGCAAAGTTTGAGACATGATCATCCTGCCAGATGAACGAAGTTGGACATATCCGATTTCTCTGCACAATGTATAAATACATAGTGCATTTCAATGCATTTCATCGTATTTTATGATCCCATTTATACGTGGTGGATATCGAAAAAAATGTATGATTAGCCATGTAGCTGTATAGTATCTCTAGATGTTTCCCACAGTTCTGGCTCTACAGCGAGCTACGGCATGTTATGGCCATGGGACGAAATAACTTTTGCAAGTAAGGTAAAGCCTACAGTATCACTTAAATGACGTTATAAGCCAGTTGGAACTGGCTAAAGGGCTACAACGGCAGGGATTTCTCATCAAAAATGATGCTTTATGGCATTTCACGATTTCACCAAGCATTCACATGGTGATTTCATGGTGATTTCACATGGGATGTGCTGGGACCCACCCAGGTCTTGGGTCTCAGCATCTTCAACCTGGGCGTCCGCAGTGGGCTGCTGCTGGGCGAGGAGCTGGGCCTGACCTTGCTCCAGAAGGGCTCCAAGGTCAGCCCCCGCGGGGCCTGGGGAACGGAGAAAACGGGCGATGTTCACCGGAAATTAGGGATTTAACTCTCAAAAAATGAGGCGACATGGAGGTAAAAGACGAAGAAATATTGGGATTCATGAAGATTTTGATCATCATCTGTGGTACGTTCTGTGATGATTGTGTCTTGGTGTCCATTTTGTGTCCATTTTATGGGGACATCATGGGAATATACTGGGAGATACCATCCCTGCAACTAACATCGACCCTGAGAATAGCCCATTTTAAGAGGAAACTAGTCATCCATTCCCCAGCTCATGGCAGGGTCTCTGTTAGTTGGGGGGTTGGCAGCTAGTAATGATATATCTAGATACCCTCTGGTAAACTAACATAACTATGGAAAATCACCATTTTCAATGGGAAAACTCACTATAAATGATCATTTTCAATAGCTATGTTAGTTTACCAGAGGGTATCTAGCAATGATATGTTTGTTGGTCACAATAATGACTAGTCTTGCATAGTTTTGCATAGTCTTGCAATCCAAGTCTTGCAGACTTTGATGCACCGAAACTTGGGGATTTTGGACATCTGGATGCACCAAGATAGGACTTTGTGGATTTCTCGGTCGGAAATTCCAATTTTGGACATCGACATGTCATGGAACATATATGAATCCACAACTGAAAGGCAAGTCAGACTTCGATGGAATTGGGCAGGTCACTTTTGAGCCACCAAGGCCAAATTCACATAGTATCCAAGTGAAGATAGAACGTATCCTAGATCAATCTAGTTTTGTTTTTTTTAAAATTGCTTTTGGCAGTTTGGAAGTACGTTAGACTTGCAACAAGTATCTTACAGTAATTAAAGATTTTGCAAAGGCGATTTTAGTATGTGTGTGCGGTTTAAATTAATATTCTCAGAACTTCTCAGAAGGCGTGTGGAAGTCCAGTGGGTAGCCAGGTGCTATATCTCTCGGTTTTTTGTGTGGCTGCAGCTGGGCAGCAAGCAGCTTCCCTCTGGTGGGAATGAATTAGGGGCCAGGAGATTGTAGATCTCAGGATCCAAATGCCTCATGTACGTGTTATTTGCCATGTGCTCCGTAGCAACAGCTCATGTATTGGTTGGGTTGGTACTTGATTGACACAAGCGATTTATTAAGATGATAAGGACAATTCACACGATCAATCCAACGAAATATGACCAAGAGCAGGCCGAGCTTACGGTTGCCCGTGTTTTGGGGTGGTTGTCTTGCTGTTCATGGTCGCTGGTCTCCACAAATTATCCATTTCCAAGCGGCTATGGACCTCTCCCTACCATAGGTAGTACCATAGGTAGATTTCCATGCGCTATAAATATGGTATTTTGGTTGGTGGTTTGGAACATGAATTTGATGTTTCCATTCAGTTAAGAATAAACAGATCCCAACTGACGAACTCATATTTTTCAGAGGGGTAGGTAAGGTATACCACTAACCAGTGATGTTATTTGTTGGAATCCCGTTTCGCACACTCTCATCGCTTAAATTTAGATATGATTTACCCATATACCAGAGGGCATCCAACAAATCTACAATTGGTGTAGAAACTGTGCAGTTTCTAAAGGAAGACTCAAACAGTTTCGATATGTTTTTGTGCTTTCCTATCTAGTTGAGCCAGTAAACATCCAAAAAACTCTGGAAGTTCCATGGAAATCCATCCCGTTCGAATCACTCCATTGCTCCGGCGCCCCAGTTTCTGTGCACCATGGGCGAGCCAACTCTGGCGGTCGGAGCGATGGTGGATGGAGCGATGGTGAATTTCAGCAAATTGGGATGTAGTTATGGTATCTTTATATATGAATTATATAATCATACTGCTATATAATACTATAGTATATATAATACTATAGTGACAAGTGACAACAACTCTTAATAATTGTATATAGTGATTCTCATGATCAAAAGTTGAATGATATACCCATATCGGATGATGATTAGTAGCGATATTTATATGGACACACCTGTTAGAAGGATTCCTAATATGGGATGGATAATCATAACCCATATACCATGTTTTGACCCATGGCACATGTTGATTTGGCGAAACATGGGAGATACCTCAAAGATGCATGTTTGGCGGTTACGGCCCCACTCTTTTTGCTTTGGCAATCAATATTTCTTGTTGGATTGAATCTATTTTGACATTGGGTGCTTTTGGGAGCTGCTGAGCAGTATTCCACAATGTGGGACCCCTAGGTACTTAAGTTGGATTAAGTTGGTTTAGAATATATTTATGATTCCATAATAAACACTATTTGTTGGACTTAGGGTCAATGTTCATCTGAGATCTACAGTCTACAGCAATGTGGTAAGCCCCCCCCCCAAAAAAAAACACAATTTCCAAGTGGGTTTTCCCCCTATTTGGGGATGTTAATTGGATGGTTTATTGTTGGTTTGTGCCACATTATTCTCCAATTGAACTTGGTTAAGTCCCTGTTGTTGTAGTTATAATATATATATATATTGCGAAGGGGAACGAGATAACACAGTAGTCACACATGCTGAGCATGTGCACATTCTTGCATGGGACGCCACTATGGCTCAAGACCCACTGCGAGGCCAAAATAACGCGCTCCGCTGCTGCATG
>Ga0126342_10007486_pt1 | contig 19497 bp, 24 predicted proteins | sample Cyp1metagenome_FD_92528 | JGI IMG/M metagenome (GOLD analysis project Ga0126342, IMG submission 92528) | Coral microbial communities from Lord Howe Island, Old Settlement Bay, Australia - Cyphastrea 1 metagenome | ecosystem: Host-associated > Invertebrates > Cnidaria > Coral ... | reverse complement strand
GTGGTTGAAGGGAGCTCGCGGAGGGATTTCTGCTGATAATTAACCCTGTTCCTTTTGGTATGTGTTTACCATATTTTGACAAACTTGCTGCGAAGTGGGCAAAAGAAATGCTGAGACATCTTTATATATATATATCTATCTATCTCTATATATCTCTATCTCTATATATTTATCTCTACATATACCCTTTACCTATATCTACTATTACTATATCTACATCCATATTCATATCTATACCTATATATATATATATTCATTTATATGTACTATATATATATATATATGCCAATATATATATATATATGCCAATATATATATATATATGCACACACACACACGTATGTATATATATATATTTATACACATGTATTGCATATATCATATATCTAGTTTAGATGAGTTTAGTATCCTCAAAATCCATCAAACATCCGATATCTTCAGGAAGCGTTGGCGCTGGGCCAAGAAGCGCGGCGTGGAGCTGGGTGCAGGGCTGGGGCTGCCTGCCATCGTGGCTGCGCGCTTAGGCTCGGAGGTGGTGGCCACAGCGGCTTGTCAGTTAAAGTTTAAAGAACGAATCGTGGAGGCTTGGCATTGGGTTTTATCAAATTAATGTAGATCAAATTGCAAGGTGCACACACACACACAGACGTGTATACATATATATATATACATACATACATACATATATATATACACATGATACGCATATCATATATACAAGGCGTGATGGGCATTGTTTATTTATCAAAAAATGTGTTCTGCATGGAACTTATATTCTTGGGTCATGTCATTTGTTGACCTTTCAGATTTTCACCCAAGTCCCGGCTCTCTCGCATGGCAGCTGAACCAAGGATGGAGATGCCTGCGTCATGAAGCTCCTGCGCCGCAATGTGAAGGACAATGGAGGTGCGCGGCTGTCGCTCGGGATACACCATAAACGTGCACTACAAAGGGAAATGGTTTGATACAATATACATCAATATACCAAAAACTTGAAGGAGGCTTGTTGGTAGATGTTGGTACTCCATTTTAGGGTGTAGGTCATACGGATGTATGGATTGGTAAGTGGCTTGAGATCTCACGGCAGGCTTCTGCGAATTTTTGACGTGCTATCCAGATGAAACTGCACTTCAAATCTACATATGCCAATCGCGAATCTGGACTTTGGATATGTCCATCCCACTTTTCCACAAGTTGTTTTTTTTTGGCTTAATTCCCTGGAAACTCCCACATTTAGCATATTCCGGCTGTTGAAAACCATGGTTTCCCATCATTTTTACCATGAAATCAGTTCATTCACACTTGCCTGGTGCTCCTTCCACAGGTGCAAACCTCAGGGCCGAGGCTTTGCTTTGGGGAAGCTTGGGCCGGTGGAGGTTGGAGTGGCACAAACTATTGGGGTATTCGTATTGTGGATGGTGTCAACCATGGCCAATTCATGCCAATTCAGGGCTTGACAGATTTCGATTTGTCGGATTTTGTCGTTCTGTTCATTTTTTTCCCTGAATCTCTTAACACCGAGGCATGAGATTTTGACATGTTTTAAAACTTTAATTCCTGCTACTTGCTGGCTTTGGGATGAAGATTCACTAAACCATTGGGGTGCACCAGGCTTTGCAGGTCGCTGGCTGGGGCCATCCCCGTTTGAAGTATGGGTTGTACGAAACTGCTTTTGCTGACCGGTGAATGCATATGGCATATGGGGTGAGTATGATATTGAGCACAAGGCAGACTCTTGAAGCCCGTAAAATCTCAAACTCATGACCCCAAAATTGAAGAACTTGCTGAAAGGAGTGGCTCTTCCCTCCCCACCCACTAGTTACATGGGGAACGCCGAACGATCCATGGATCATTGACCCAAGGAGCTGAAGATCCACTGGGAAAGCTGGGCCTATCGAGCCCTGTGGACTTTCTGCTGGCAGCAGATGTGAGGGGAACCCAGCGAAGGGAACAATTTTGGGTGACGGGCTGACGGGCTTGGCAAGCACCAGACTAACCCTTGTGCGTGAGGGCGATCTGTGTGAAGGAATTGTTGCCTCATCTGCAAAGTGCAAAGTTGGATATGCAAATTTTTGCAGCCAGGACACATATAAATCAACTAAACATCAGGAAAACTACCATCCCAGCTGCTCCCAGCCCTGCCCATCTGCCGCCCCAACCCCAACCACACTGCTGCAGGTCGTCTACGCCAGTGCCAAGGAGGCGCTCAACAAGCAGCTTTTGGAGACCATGCTGAAGCTCACGCATCCGGACTCTGTGCGCTGTCGGCAGAGGGTGACGGTCGTGGTTGTTGTTTTGGGTGTGAGTGAAAAGGCGCTGATAGGAAAGGGTTTCTGTGAATGATGATGATGATGATGATGATGAGGAGGAAGAGGAGCAGGAGGAATACTGGGCAGCTTTGGCAGTAGCTGCATCGTCATCGTTATCTCAGCTCAAAATCATTGATCATGGACAGCTTGAACGGCTGGCTTAGCACCCAAACTGATCCAAAATTGGATGCTGGCATCTTGTAGTCCCACTTAGGTCGTCATGTGCCCCACAGTGTCCCACTGCCTCTCGAGGTGGTGATTCTCAGCAACGTGCGGCGCTTCCATGAGAGCCACAAGGGCGAGGGCCGCTTCCTGGCCGAGGCGGACAAGCTCTTCTGGCGCTGCAGCGTGCAGCAGACGGAACTGCATGTGGTACCTCTGCCGCGCCGGCGAGGTATCATGGGATGTTTGATGAAGATTTCAAAACATGGTAAGGTTGGGGGGGGGCGTGAGTTTTGGGTCCCATGCTCGTATCGTTGTTTGGCGCGTTTCATGATTTATTGACACTTGTGCAAGATAAATCACAACAAATCTATACAATCTCATAAGTCGTATGGGCATGGGTCATTTCAGCCGGGTATGTTGCTTTTCTCATCCCAAAAGTGTTGCCAGATTGATCGTCATTTTGGGATGTGTTCATGAAAATCCACTCATCCACAACGGAGGTGGGGTGCCAGGTTGTACACCCTGGAAGGATTTCAACTCAAGACCCCATAATGAAGACACCATACTGCAGCTACTCGAACCAAAAGGGATTTGGAACTACTCAATTCCAACTGGACATTTCCAAAGTTTGAAGTTTTACTTCAATATTAAATTATACGTATAATATTAATGGAGGCTTGGGGCATCACACACACACACACAATTTCAGCCCTAGGACTTTCAGCGCAGCGGTGTTGGCAGTTGCGTCATCCACCTCCTCCGTCCCTTGTCAGAACTGGATATGCACTCACATACAATACATATTTACACATTACATATACAACCACAATAGCCACAGACATACATATATGTATATATAATATAGTAGAATATATGTATATATAATATGATAGATGTATATGTATATATTTACATTTATATATTATAGTTATACCCGTGTGTGTGCAGGGATAGATCTACAGATTGGAAGATGCATTCTGCACCGTCCCAAGGCCGCCGCAGCGCGCGGTGTGAGCGGAGTGTGCTGAGTGAGCGGCCACAGATGGATCAGGTCCTGGAGATCTCGTGATGATTCGGGTTATATAACCTGGGATATATACAATATATATATATATCTATCTATCTGGGGTAAATTATAACGACCTTAATTCAGGGTAGTGAAATATTATAATTTACCCAGACACACACACACATATATCTCAAGTTGTTTTTCTTCAGGTTATATATATATATATATGTATATTACTATATATGGTGAGCCAGAAAAAGCGGACACTGTTGTTTTTGGCTTCAATTTTGGAGGTACAATGTTTTTTTTCCGTTTTTATGTTTGGAGGCCAAGAAGCCATCAAAGTTGAAACCAAATCATTTCTGGGCAGCTGGTTGGTGCCCGGGGCAGGTGCAGATCACAGCTGGCACAAAGAAGGTTTCAAGGCCTGGAGGGGAGATTTGCTGCAACTTACCCGACATTTTTTTTTGTTTTTGGTCTCGGAAAATGGGATGAGGATTTCAACACTTCGTTCGGTTCCATGCATCATTTTTGTTGGAGTTCGAAATCGGGTCAGAAACTGTATGTCCTCTCAAAATTGTGGATTTTCTTTTCACATTTTCTGGTGGGAAAGAAACACGAAAAACTGCTGCTTAAAATTTGAAAGAGACCAAAATATATAGGAACCTCCGATAGGAAATACCGTCCGGCCTGGCGGAAGTTGGATCATGAACCATATGTGCTCTGGGCCGAAACATTTTTTCCCTCCCCATAAAAGGGAATGGTCGGAATGGTCATGAATCCATTATAAGGATTTCATTCCCATACCAAACCATCCCAGTTTTGGAATGTGTTTGGGGGACCCAATCGCCGATTTGTCCCGTCACTTTCCAGGTCGAAAAAGAAATCCGCCGTGAAGAGGGCAGCTGTCCCTCCGGTTTCCGGGATGGCCTTGAAAAAGAAGAAACGCTGCTCGTCGAAGAAGTGCCACCGGGTGATTTTCATTCTTTTCAATTTTCAGAATGATGGGTTGTCGCGGTGCTGGATGATCAGGATGATGGCGATGAGGGGATGATGGCGATGCATCCATACCAACCATTGCAGCCAGCTTCAACTGAAAACCACTGAGGCCCACGGCCCGCGCCACCACGCACAGAAGCAGCGCCCAAGATGGAGACAACACCACCAGCGCCCAGAAAGAAAAGAAAATTGAAGGCAGCGTGGCAGACGAAGTGGGCCAGGGGCCCGTAATATCCCGTAGTGACTGCATTTACAACCCATAAATCATGCGCATAGGTGTCAGGGACCCAGTTACATTTTACATTCCCCATGGTTGGAAGTTGAACCCCTTTGAAATGATTGAAATGATCATGATTTTACGCTTGTGAGAAGCAATCCCGATGTCGATGAGTCACCATTTTATAGGAGTAGTATCCCATTCCCAGAATTGGTTGAAGAGAAGCTTTACATGTGGAACACCTTCAAAGACCCATGGCTTCAACTGAGGTCGCCAGGAAAATCAGCGAAGCAACGAAGCCCAGAAAGCGACGACCGAAAAAAGTGACGCCTGGGTCACCTTGGTTCGTCAATGGTAAGTTCGTGTTTTTTCTTGACCATTTTGATAGGAGCACTTTGGAGCAATCAGATGCACCAGCTCCGACTTCACTTTTTTCTATCGACCTGTTCTTGTTTTTCCATTCTCATCCACTCAATGAGGAACAGAAACCCCAGCCGCAAAGTTGGCCCAGCCCCACCTCGAAGCTCCCTCCCTGTCAGGCGGCCGCTTTGCTGAAAGGCGCAGAGGAAGCTGTCGCCAAGCTCAAGGCGAAGGCGCGTCTGGTGGATTTATATAATTTAATTTTGCCCATTGCAGTATCTCCTCTGTTTATGAGCCACACACAGATAGAGAGAGAGAGAGCTATACATTTATATATATATACACAATTTATTGTACACACACACATATATATAAATACGATAGTTTGCAGTATATCCGCCATTGCACACACACTGTCTGGTCTGGTCTTGTTTCGTCTCGTCTTGTCTCTCTCTCTCTCTCTCTCTTTGCCTCCCTCTCTATGTACCCTGTAGGTGACAGAGCTGCGACATGGCCGGGCGGCTGAGGAAAACCCGGAAAACAAGCGCAGGGTTGCCACATCTTGCCACTTTTCCACCCAAAGTCAACGGCACCCATGGCGATATCCATGGATTTCTGGCCCAATTTTTGGATTTTTTAAGGCGTCCAAGAAGATCTGAAGATCTGGTGCTTGGGTGAGAGCAAGTTCATGGACGGGGTATGGCAGGGTGACCTGAGGCTATGACTATTGGGCTTTTCAGCAGTAATGAGTTTGGCTTAAGCATGGAATGGCCTGTTGCAACCTGATGCGCTGAGCCAATTCAAGTCAGGTACCAACTCAGTTGGTTTGGACAAACTCCTAATCTGTATGTTTTTTCATTGTGAATCGCACACACACTGGGGTGATTTAAGGGGAGGCATATGCGTGGGGCACTGGCTCACCCCTGCTGTCAACTGGTATATCATTCTGGCGGTGGATGTTAAAGTCATCACTGCGCGATTTCCGATGATTTTACCATAACTCGCTTAACAAGGAACATATGACATCATAATTAATATATCATAATCATAATATGACCCCATTGAATATATAGTCCGTAACTGTCAGTAAGAACTTCCAGTACTAAACATCACTGTTCTCATTCCAGCAAGTTATCAGTAAAAAAACAACTCTAGTAACAATAATTCACAGCTATAGTAACAAACATAAGAATGTCCTATAGTTAAGTTATTGTCCGATAGGTATTACTGTAAATCATAATAACTCACAACTACAGTAACAAACATAACAATGAAACTGTAATAGTAAGTTTACTATAGTCATAACCTCTCTATTTACTATAGTTATAGTTATTGTCCTATAGTTATTAAATCATATATAACTATAGTAACTGTCGGAACAACGAGACGCACAGGACTTCAAGATCCAGGGCTTCGAGCGTCGCATGGCGGGCCTCGGAAGAAGGCGAAGAAAGACAGAAGTTCGACCAGAAACGGCCCCACTGTTGATGGATAATAATAATAGTGGATTAATAATGGTTTAATAATATTATTATAATCCATTCTTATAATCCATCATTAAGTTTAATGTTATTGATTGTAATAATAATAATGATTTAATAGTGGATTAATAATAATGGTCTAATAATATTGATGGCGGCCCCATATACTGTAATAATAACGATAGTAAACATTTACAAATATAATAATGGACTATAGTGGATTATAGTTATAGTCATAGTAATAGCGGATTAGATTAAAACCCCAGGGGTTGTGAGAATTATGATTTAGTGATAATGGACTAATAACAATAATGGATTATGATTATCATAATGGATCAAAACCCTTGAAGGAGTTCATCCATGGGTAGTTTCATGGATTTTCATACCCCGGGAACCCCTATGAAACATGTGACATCTTCAGTAGCCAATTGAAAACAGCCCATGATAGTTGTCACTTGATAACCCGGACGTCGGCCAAGAACAGTCAGAACAGTGAAACATCATCACAACATATCTAACACATTCTAAGTAGTAGGATGTAGACTGAGGATTCTTAGGGCTTTAGCTTTATAGGGTGTATAGGTCCCTATATCTGACACATCCTTAAGGGATTCCACATATCTAACACATCCACAGGGTCCCTGACTTTTCTATTTTTTCTTAGGGCTTTGACTGTGGAAATCTCCAACGGACACCAGGCAGACTCAGCTGGAGATGGGCGTGAAGGCGAAGGTGCGGATGGGGGATATGAATTGTCATGGGCATGTTATGGTAACTAAGACTATGGTTATAATCTATGGCTTATTAGATTATTCTATAACCATTAGATTATTATTAAGATTATTAGATTATGCTATGACAAATTTCTTTTTCACCAATCTATGGGCATTTGATAGACTATCGGGTGGTCAGGAAGGCAGTTTGGAGTTATGGGTATCCACATTCCCAACCAGATCCTAGAAATCATCCAAAAATCATTTGAGAATGGGGTTCCCCATGTTCTAAGCCACTGAGTCACTGGATTTTGGGGTCCCTATTTTTGGACATCACATGAAGTCCACAACGGATGGCGCTGGCGCACGGCATCAGCAGGCTAAAAAGGCCCCCAGCCCCCAGCCCGGTAGCGGATTTGGCAGGAAACACGGGAAGTGGACACCTGTGAGAAGAAAGTCCTTGCCGGGTGACCTGATGTTGCCACCAACGATTGGGAGTTGCACTGAGACCAGGAAGACGGATCCATGACCAGATGCCTCAGGATTATCCCAAGATGCCCATGCTATTTGCTATCCCTGAGGCCATGTTGAAACACCATCAGAAGGCCAAGAGCTTGTGGGCAGCCTCAGCTCATCGATGGTTTTTGTCGAAGATATCAAGGGTATGCCGGGTATGTCCTGGAGTTTGGAATGGAGCCCAGCAACAGTTTCTTGAAACATGGGGGCTTAGAGGTTTTGATGATGATGATGATGACGACGACGACGACGATGATGATGATGACGACGACGACGACGATGATGATGACGACGACGACGATAACACGGTATTCAGTTCGCAGATGGTCCCAATTTTATCCAAAAATTTTGTTGTTCCACTGTTTGTCGTTCCACTGCCACCCTTGCAGAAGTTATCCCCCAACTCCCAGGTTTTTTCCTCCGGTAATCAACCATGGCAAGCAGGGGCATCCCCAACATCTCTGGGAAATTCATCGAACTGAATGGAGGAATTTACAGCACACCATGGGACATTCATGGGGTAAACCCAAAAGGAAACCTACCAGGGATGGAAATCAAAGTACTGGATATGAATCGACCATTTTGAATTACCACTCATAATCATTAATGTTGGTTTTTGTTTCTGATTTAAGGTTTTCCATTCATGGAATATTACCATTTACAGGCAATGGCCATTTTATTGGATATGAATGGCCTATTTTCATGGGATATAGATCCCAGCAAGCTCCAGCGTCGCCAGAGTCTGAGGAGCTTGGAGGAGATGTTCAAAGCTGTCTCCAAGGGAGATGAGGAGAAGGTGGAGAAGGCCCCTCTTATGGCTGGTGGTTGCTGGTGGTTGCCGATGGTTGGTGGACCTCATCCCATTTTCCGAAATGCATCAATTGGTAGCCGACTCAAGTGATCCAATACCTAAACCCACCATTCTGTTGGGGGTATTGAATATGGCGGGGAAGGATGAATTAGTTGCGTTTGTTCTCCCTTTTCTTGGGACAATCATTGCACCCATTCACTTTATCGAGGCGACCATGCTGCATGACTTGGGGCTTGTTGAGTGTCGCCTCTGGGACCTGATTTTCCAATTGTGGATAGCTTATAAACTTATTATAGCTGTTCTATTTCCAGTGGTTCCAATCCTGCTTGGGATGCTTCTCCCAACTCGAATTCTACACTTGGGGGGTATCGCCTTGCAACTGCCGAAATTTCCAGCGACTTGGCAGGATGCTTTCTTAAGCTTCTTGACCACCTGTGAGAAGGACCCTGCGAATGGAGGTTTTAGCCTTGCACCACTTTCATCTCCAGATTACTGTAACTGTCAATGATACCAAGGTGAGGGCTTATAAGGCAGACTCACAACTTGTAAGTACACCATATGGTGTGCTTTGGACTTTCCGCTTGTTCAAACATAGGTCAGTTGGATTGACACCTTCTACAAGCATGGCCAGAAGTTCTGTAGAGAAAATGTCACGCAGTGGCCAGTTTTGAGACTGGGTTCGTGCAAAATCAAATCTGCTGAGCGGAGCCATGCCAACAAAACCATACAAACACTTGTGAGATGCACGTTTTTTTTTCTTAAATAAATCTGCAGATGCAAGCAGAGATGGAGAAAAACTGAGAAGCATCTTAAATCTTCTGATATTAGAATATATGAATATTTATATATATTAGTTATTAGATTACATTCTTCCCTGAAGATCATTTTATACTTCAGGAGGAGGGTGCAGAGACCTTCGGACCCTCAGAGCTGAGCCCGGAGACCCACGGAGTTGATGGATTTTTACAGAAATCCCTGGGAGATTTGGCATGTTTTTGCCTGTTTAATGTCTATAGATGTCTATAGATGTCTATAGTTTATGTTGATATGCTGATGTTTGTTGTTTTTTCCATCACTTTTTCCTCATTTTGTTTTTGAAAGAGGAATTTGGTGTTGAAGAGCAACAGGAGAAATGGTGGAATTGTGACAGGAGGGGATGTTTTTTTTTTTTTTGTTGGCTTTACCGCATGGGATTCATGAACCAGCCGTGTTTTCTTTTCAAAGATTGACATTTTCCAGTAGATCAACATGGTAAAGCCAACAATAAAAACATACAGTAGACATAATGTTGGAGATTAGAGTTTTTTGATGTTCCTGCCAAGGACCTAGGATGATTGTCCTACCTATGACCAAACCATTGGTTGAAGAATTTAGAGATTTCATATGATTTCACCACATTTGATTGCCAAACACAATGGATTTCTTGTAAACCTTCCGTTGAATCAATCTATTGAATCAACTTAGCCCACGTGGCTGCTGGCTTACAACGCATTCGAATGGAATTAACACATGGGACATACAGGAACCACACTTACCATCAACATGTATTCTGAAGCAATTACTTGCATAGAATTGGATGCAGGATGATGCAGGGAACATTTACAGGACCTCTCATTTCAAATGGCGAAAGTCCTTGGGTTTCCTGTCTTAACGATGATCAGGGGGCCATTTCATGAATCTAAATTGGAGATACCTACCATACACCCTCCAAATTTCAGATCGAACCACACAAAAAAATGTCCGACAGATGATTTTCGCATATTTTCCCACTGGTAATTACTGGTGTTTTTATGTGTTTTTCGGGTTCCACATTTTTTCATGTGGCGTTTTGGGTGTTACACTGGCCAACCTTCGAGGCCAAGGGACAGAAAAATCCTCCAAGGCACTTATTTTGATTCGCTGGACTCTGAGAAGGAAGGCTTCATCAGCAAGGCGGGTGGCACCACGATGGCGGCGATTGGGAATTTCATGTTCGAACCCTGGAAGCATGAACACAATGGTGAAACGTGGGCTCCCCGAAATAGTGATGCTTCCAGCTGAAGGTCCTGTAATTTTTGGAAAATTGATTGATGGTAACACCTGGCACAAAACATCGCTCCACCAGGGGGGATGATTTTCCAACAGCGCAGGAGCACACGCTGATGCTCATTCGTACCCTCAAGAAGGCGAGATGCACGCTCACACACACAATCTATTGGAAAAGGCCTATCTTTACAAAGAACCAAATGGGTCCAAATGGTACCCTCTGGTAAACTGACATAACTATGGAAAATCACCATGTTTAATGGGAAAATCCACTTTAAATGGCAATTTTCAATAGCTATTTTGACATAACCAGAGGGTAAGGTTTGGCAGATGACATTTGTTTAAAGCACTGCCAAGCTTCGAAGTTCCCAGGTCGGTGGGTCAGGGCATGCCCATTGGCCTGCCGACCTTTAGGATTGATGGGCAATACATCGAAACAAATATACAGCAGATATAACTATCGATTATATATATATATGTGTATGTATGTATATAATATATATATATAGATGTTATAGTTCTATCGAACAAACGCGGATTCAGCAACTAATGATTCCACAACTAATATGGTCGGATTCAGCAACTTATCGGATTCAGAAACTAATCGGATTCAGAAACTAATGTGTTCGGATTCAGAAACTAATTATTCAGAAACAAATGATTCGTCAATGCGAAATTGCAGGAACAAATGAGAAAATACATGCATGAGTCATGTCTTAATCCAGCCCTCAGCTGACACATCAACATTGCAACCGTATCTGGCAAATGCATGCATAGTCTTATCAACTTACAAAGCAAACTTGCCACGCCCTCTGGAACATACGTTCATGTTTACAAGAAGACAATTCAAAATTGCCACCCCCTCTGGCAAATACATGCGTATTCTGGTTAACTAACAAAACAAACTTGCCCCCCCTATGAACAACATGTCTCTTTTTCAACCAGAACAATTCAAAATTGCCACCCCCTCTAACACATACATGCATAGTCTTGTCAACAAAGAAAACAAATTTACCGCCCCTCTGAACAACAGGTTAGTTTTTCTACAGAACACTTCAACATTGCCACCTCCTCTGGCAAATACATGCGCATTCTTGTTCACAAAGAAAACAAACTTTCCACCCCTCTGAAAAACACGTTTCTTTGTCCACCAGAACAATTCAAAATTGCCACCCCTTCTGGCAAGTACATGCATAGTCTTGTCAACGAACAAAACAAACTTGCCACCTCTCTGAACAAAACGTTTCTTTTTCCACCAGAACAATTCAAAATTGCCACCCCCTCTGGCAAATACATGCATATTCTTGGTAACTAACAAAACAAACTTGCCACCTCTCTGAACAAAATGTTTCTTTTCCCACCAGAACAATTTAAAATTGCCACCCCCTCTAGTTTTGTTAACAAAGAAAACAAATTTACCACCCCTCTGAAAAACACGTGTCTTTGTCCACCAGAGCAATTCAAAATTGCCACATCCTCTGGCAAATGCATGCATAGTCTTGTCAACGAACAAAACAAACTTGCGACCACCTCTGAAAAACACGTTTCCTGTCCACCAGAACAATTCAAAATTGCCACCCCCCCTGGCAAATGCATGCACAGTCTTGTCAACGAACAAAACAAACTTGCGACCCCCTCTGGACCACAATGTCATGATTAGAAGGCAATTCAAACTTGCCACCTCCGCTGGCAAATAAATGCATATTCTTGCTAACTAGCAAAACATAATTGCCACCCTCTGAAAAACAGGTTCCTTTTTCCACCAGAACAATTCAAAATTGCCACCCCCTCTGGCAAATACATGCATATTCTTGGGAACTAACAAAACAAACTTGCCACCTCTCTGAACAAAATGTTTGTTTTCCCACCAGAACAATTTAAAATTGCCGCCCCCTCTGGCAAATACATGCATATTCTTGTTAACTAACAAAACAAACTTGCCACCCCTCTGAACAAAACGTTTCTTTTTCAACCAGAACAATTCAAAATTGCCACTCCGTCTGGCAAATACATGCGTAGTCTTGGTAACTAACAAAACATACTTGCGACCTCCTCTGGGCCTGTGCATGTGAGCCCACGTCAAGATTCAAATTGAGGTGCTTCACCACTTGCCCGTTTCATTGCCATTGGGCGCAATAGAGAAGAGAAAAGATCTCATATGTCAAGCGTATCTGGATTCGGACGACACTCCAGCCCCACTGAAGTCGATGAGTGCCAAACTCATCAAAGGCTGGCGTGTGGACAAAGCTTCTGCATAGAACTCACATGCATTTGAGCGGAAAAAGGCATTTGGTGCCGAGGACATGGTGGATCATTAGTTCCTGTCATTAGTTTCCGAATACATCTGTATTAGTTTCAGAATATAAGTTTCCGAATACGGACCCTGAACATTAGTTTCGGAATGCAACTGTATTAGTTGTCGAATGTAAGTTTCCGAATACAACTGCATTAGTTTCCGAATATAAGTTTCCGAACACAACTGTATTAGTTTCCGAATATAACTTTCCGAATCAACTGCGTAAGTGTCCGAATACAACCGCGACCTAGTTCTATCTGTTATGTACGCCAGATGTTCCAGCCCCAAGCGGCAGACTACTGGTGTTTACTTTGATTCGAAACCCAGGAGCCACATCTTTGGCTGTCAAAACCACCTGGGTCAGAGGAAGATGTAAATTGCCCTTGATCCTTCTGATGATCCTTTGGCTAAGTGCCAGCCATTCATGTTTGGGGTTGCCTCTTGTGGAATGCATGATCATTGGATGAATCAATACATGGCTAAACGTGGATAAACGTAGCAAACGAAAGGCAGAGAAACGAGTGAATAAACAAGTGTGAATAATATTATTCTGTAAACCATGTTGGTCATTCTTATTTTAGATTTTAGTACATGTTGCTATTTATTCTCATCCCAACCTATTCTCTACATTTTGGTTGGCTGTAAACGTCCCATGCGCTGCTGGAGGTCATTAAGGAGACCACCCTCACTGATGGTCCGGACGTGAGCAGCGCCGCCATCGTGGCCAAATTGGAGGCCGGGGACGTGGCGTGTACCCTGGGAAGGTTGGCAAAAGGGGATACCCTCTGGTAAACTAACATAGCTATAGAAAAATGGCCCATGTATAGTTGATTTACCTATGAAAAGAACGTGATTTTCCAGTTCGCTATGTTAGTTTACCGGAGGGTATAGTCAATGGGATTTACTATGATTTCATAGGATTTTCAAGGGGATTTACTGATTTACTATGATTGCATTGGATTTACCATCTGGTTATCTAACATAGAAATGGTAGAGATGTATTAGATGGCCCATAAAGATGAAATGTGATGATTAACCTATTAAAACTTGTGATTTTCCATAGCTAAGTTTAATAACCAGAGGGCCGGTTGAGATTTGTTCCAGTTAGATTGATGGATTATAAACGACTCAAGATTCCTGGGTCCCGGAGCCCAAAAATAAGTGATCTATTTGAACATTAAGGGGCATTGAAGCAGTGTAAAGGGTGATGTGTTATCATTTCCCTCCAAAATTTCCAACCTTGTTTGAAACACAGGAAGGATGAACAGCTGGGGAATTTGAGATGGGACTTGATGAAAGACATAAGCATGATCCAGAACCTACAGAATCCACTTTTGGGGGGGATAGGATCCAGTGGATTTGTCTGAAAAAACCATGGAGCACATGTTATTCTGAGATTTTTGACATTCCACTGGCGATTGGGTGTGATATTGAATGTTGAGTCTGAATGCAAACTGAAGCGAAGAAGGGATACGCATAGTAAAACCAAAGCTAACACTCTTGTTGCTCCTTTTTTGGGGGGGTCTGAGTAGCTTGAAAAGCACCACCTTTTGGAAAAACACATGGCAACCATGTGTTTGCGTGATTTACAGATCGAGATCAAGACCAAAGTTTCACGAGCCAAATCCAAAGCTTGGGCAGCAGCAGAGTGGAGCAATCTTGCCCAGATTTGTCGTGATCCTTTTGCAATGGCAGGTTTAAATATGACTGCGCTTTTGCGGAGTGATGGTCGTGTTTCTGGTGTGCGGACAATATATGGTCAAATTGAATTTCCATCATTGGATGAGGGAGTCTTGTACGCCCAGGTTTCTGCAAGCTTCGGCCTACCATTTGTTGCTCTTCTCCGAAGTGATGGTCGTGTGTTGGCTTGCGGGCACACTGATAGCGGACAGTGCAACATTCCACCGTTGGACGAAGGGGGTGTCCTGCACCCAGGTTTCAGCAGGTGGTGATCACACTGTGCTTCTCCGAAGTGATGGCCGTGTTACAGTGTTGTTGCCTGCGGAACCAATCACTACGGACAATGCAACATTCTGCGTCTGGACACAGGGGGATTTCATCAACAATGATTGAGGATTTTCGCAGCACTAGATACACCCCACAATTGCAAGTTAGATGGCGAACATGATGTCTAATCCTCGGGGCGTTCCCCATCTTCAGACAAACCCGCCTAGCATAGAGAGTAAAAACATCACAGCGACACCCAAATCAACTTCTTACATCCAAGTTGTGATGGTTCTTTGAATAGACAACTTTTTACCATCCTAAATCAGCTATAAATCAGCTATAAATCAGCTATAAATCAGCTATAAATCAGCTATAAATCAGCTATAAATCAGCTATAAATCAGCTATAAACCAGCTATAAATCAGCTATAAACCAGCTATAAATCCCATGAATTCCTCATTTTTTCTTGCTGAAATCACGTGAAATCCCAGGATTTCATGGTTTCTCTCGGGCCATTGGGGGCACCGATTTCGTTTTTTTTTCCCATCCCATTCTGTCCGAGGTCGGTGATGTGGTGGAGCTCCTCAGTGAGCCAAGCGAACAAGGCGGAGCTACCATGGAGTATCATTTATCTTTATATGATACATGTGGATAATATATCAATATCTTCTGCTATGATAATATGATATGATTTATTTTTTTTGGGTGGAAGAATCTACCACAATATTGATCCCTGAGAATCTTAGATCAATAGGGTGATGGGTGAAGGCAAGATGCTGGTGACTTAGATGCTCGATTCATGTCAATTCCTTTTTGGATCAAGTGTCGAAATCCTGAAAAATCCTGAAAACAAACCATGAGACGGCACTTTGCCACTTTCTCCAAGTTTTTTCCCGGCACATGCATGGATCGAACATTGACACCTAGGGACCCATAGATTTCCGTAGCTCATTTGGGTCAAGAACACCTTCCAATGTGTCCCCAATGACTCGACGTGTGATATAAATTGATATGATGATATGATGATATGATGATATGATGATATTTCTTTTGTTTCATAAATTTTATACACACCAAAGTGTTTGGTTGGCTCAATTCGTCTCAATTCCCATTTTGATTGGTGAAATGATCATTTCCGAGCGTCCCTTCCTGGCTGGTGAGCTTCCTTTGGTTTGTTGAATCCCCATTGTGGTGAATTCAAATCCTGTTCAATCTGCGTTTTCCGAGAAATATAGGAGAATCAACAATCTTAAACCATCTGCCCCCAGATTTTTTGGCTGTTTGAACAGCCCAAGGATTTTTTGGAGGCTCAGAAATATGGCTCCCTTGGGTCCCCAGGTGAGATGGTGAGAGCCACCTGCCGGTCCATGAGAGATGGAAGTGAGGGATGGGTTCCTTGGGTCCGATGGGATGGGATGCCCTGCAGTTGGAATCGCCATCACCAAATGGCAGTACCCTCCAGTAAATTAACATAGACCCTGGTAGATGGGGGTTGGAAGATTAGTTTCCATTAAAAATGGGTGATTTTCAGGGTCTATGTTAATTTACCAGAGGGTAATTCTTGGCATGAACTCTTGGTTTCTACAATTGGATCACGAAAATTGATGAAAATGGTAGTTCATTCCGAGGCTGTTTGTGGATGGGGGAAGGATGGGGAATGGACTGGCTTGGCAATGGTGTTAGTATGTGTATTCTTATTTTCACCATATGTCGGATGACCCCAGTTGACTGAAGCCACCGACGAGTGGTTAATTAGGGGTATCGATGGGAATTCTGGAAATACTAACGAAATCCACAAGAAAAGATCCTAGAAACACAGGAACCACGTGTGGATTCATTACAAACCAATTTACCCTCTGGTTATTTAACATAGCCATGGAAAATCACCATTTTTAATAGGTAAACCATCTATAAATGGGCCATTTCCCATGGCTATGTTAAATAACCAGAGGCTATATCAACATTTTGCTGAAACAAAACCCCTCTTTGGTTGATTGGACCTTCAGCCATCGCAGATGGCTTGAAACCATGGCCGTCCTTTTTTCATCGTGCCTATGTCCTATGGACCCCCAACTGGACATGATTGGCTGAAACCATATCTGTAAACATCACCACCGCTAGGTGACACTCAAAGGCAATCAGGGCTCTGTGCGGCGCTTGGAGTATGGCTGGGGGGAGGAAGTGACTTGGAATAAAGCTCACCTAGAAATGATAGAGAAAAATCAATGAAGCGAACATCATCAAATTCCCAGCTGGTTGATGTTTTTTTGCAAGATATTTAGCGAGTGACGCGAGCAGCAACGATATGGGAAAATGCAGGAATTTCTTTGGGAAACTTGGGTGTGAGGTGCAGGGCTTCCCTGAAACGATAGGCTGATTTCGAGAGAAAACCACCTGAAACAACGAGATCCCTGGCCGGCCTGAATAGTCTCAAGCAGCCATCAAAGTTATTTTTTCTCTTTTTCTGGTGGTTTACAGTTTTGCGGTACCAAGCAGCTTCAAGCACCCAATGGTTTCCGCCCGGTCATTTTGGTTGTATCAGCCCCCCGAAGAAGCAGTTGTTTGGGCCAGCATTTGCTGGTGGATTCCCTTCCCGGGGAGAATCCCTGTGATTCTTTCAGGGATACTAAAACGATGAGAAGGTGAAAACATCTTGGACTTTCATTCCACCGCCCAAAATCATGATCTACCCTCTGGTAATTTAACATAGCTATGGAAAATCACCATTTTTAATGGGAAATCCACTATAAATGGTCATTTTCGATAGCTACGTTAAATTACCAGAGGGTAACCTTGGGGATGTTGGGGACCAACTCTCCAACAAAAGAGCTCTGCAGACCCACCTGACGGATGGTGGACTGCTTTGGAGGGTTCAGAAGGACCTGGGAACGGTCACCGGGTTGGATCCGCGCTTCGCGGTGTACCCAGTGTACCCTCAAAGGTTGTTAGAAAAATGTTAGAAGTTGATGGCATTGTAACATTTTGGGGTACCAAAAAGTAGGGCCAATGCCTATTTGGGCCAGCCACAGGTTGTGCCGAACAGGGCTTGGTGTTTCCAGCCATTCCCAGTTGGGATCTTTGACAATGGGTAGATATGGGTAGATTATTTGCCAAACCGACCCCGCTGTGTCCAACAAACACAATATTGGCGACGTCACTACGACCTCACTTGTTTTGACTAGTAAGGTCGATAACCTAGTTATTCTAAAGATTCCAATGACCTATATAAACACACACACACATGTTACACATGTCACACAGAGAGAGAGAGATATATATATATATATTTTCCACAAGGCACATAGATGCTTATCGCTGCGGCCTAGGCAAATGAATTCAAATGGGGGAAAGCTACGTAATGTCCCTGAGGTCCCCACATATATATATAATTATATATATATAATTATATATATATAATTATATATATATATTATATAACTATATATATAATAATAATAATAATATATATATATATATCTATCCCTGATCCATATTGAATCCTATATGAATCCTGTCCATCCGGAGCTTCGAGGAGACCGTCCTGACAGAGGCCTTCGAGGAGACCGACGCCAAGGTGGGCCCCTGGGGCCCTGGGGTGGCCCCTAAAAACCATGGTTTTTCCCTTCGATCCAATGAGGATGGCATGGGACCTGGGAAAAACCAGTCAAAAACCATGGTCAAATGATGATAAATGATGATAAAATGATAAAATGATGATAAATGGGCGGAATTTTTTGGCTATCTTTTTTTGATTGATGATCAATTCCCTTCAATCCAAAGAATGGGAATCTTGGGCGAATCTTGGGCGACTCTTGGGTCACCAATCATGTCAGCTTTCTTCCCATAGCCACAATTTGGCTCTTAGGGGGATCAGAGGATGACTGAAAGGATTTTCTTCAGGATTTCCCATGATCTCCCTATGGTCGCACCTTTTGGGACGCCTAGGCTGACCGGAAGTTGAGGCCCGGGGAACTGATTGAGGTGCGGGAATGGATGAGAAAGGATGAGCCCGGAGCCCTGGAGCAGCCCGGTATTAAAAATTGATGGGAAAATGACCATAGATGGCCAAGGAACCTTCCAAAAAAATCCGAAACAAGCACAGGAGCATTTTAAAGTGTCGGGGGTTGGAGGAGTAAACAGGACATGTTTCGGACCGATGGTATCCAGTTGTCGTTTCAATCAACATGGAGTGCAATCGACACCTGAGCCCTCAATCACTTGATCGAATGGTGGGATGAGCCACTTTGTCAGTGGCACATCTTTGCGGGCAAATCCATGGCAAATCCATGGCACGTCCCTCTTCAATGAGCTGGATGTGGCAAACCAATGGGTTTTTGATCATTTGTGATATGGTGATGATTCGTAATCAGTGCAAACATGTAGTTAGCCTCAGCCCCACCCAGCCCCACCATCAAATGGCAACTAAGCACTGTAGGCTACCAACCTACACTTCCAAGATAGCATCAGTTTGACCCAGCCTAACCCTCTGAGGCCAGCTAAGCACTGTAGGCTACCAACCTACACCTCCAAGATAGCATCAGTTTGCCCCAACCCAACCCTCTGAGGCCAGCTAAGCACTGTAGGCTACCAACCTACACCTCCAAGATAGCATCAGTTTGCCCCAACCCAACCCTCTGAGGCCAGGCTAC
>Ga0126342_10007485_pt1 | contig 19497 bp, 11 predicted proteins | sample Cyp1metagenome_FD_92528 | JGI IMG/M metagenome (GOLD analysis project Ga0126342, IMG submission 92528) | Coral microbial communities from Lord Howe Island, Old Settlement Bay, Australia - Cyphastrea 1 metagenome | ecosystem: Host-associated > Invertebrates > Cnidaria > Coral ... | reverse complement strand
GTGGTTTTGAGTGCAGCAAAGCTTTTGGCTAAACCAAGGCTGTTGTGTAGACAGGGCGTCACCCCTAGAAAGCCCTTGTAGCACATTCATGGCGAAGCAACGGCGGCAGAAGAAAGCTTAGACTATAGCAAGCCAGCTAGCCAACCAAGAGCGTGAAGCTGAGGACGCAGGGAAGGGCGAAGCAAGAACATGATTTTTCTAGATGTTTGTGTAAAACATGATGTTTCTGTGAAACACTTAAAACACGTTTTTTCTGTGAATCAGCGTTTTGTTTAGTAGGAAGATGCGCTTTTACACCAAGCATGGTGTTTGCATAAACCAGGGTTTGAATTTAAACCGAAGCAGTGTGTGAAGCAAGGTTTTTGGAAAAGGCCATACATAGAAAGGTTGCGCGTGCAAATGGTATTCTGCACAAAAGCAAGTGGATTGACAGGCCGCCTGTATGATGCATAGGAACGTAGAAAGTGTAAGAATGACAGAGCAAACCGATCGCGAGCACCACAATGGAAATGGGATCAAAAAAGAACATGCGCATGTTGCGCGAGGCGTGGGCAGAGTGGAACCCAGCACATTGCAACGAAAGACGCAGAGGAAAACACGAAGAGGAGACACAAAACATGGGTTTTGCGTAAACCGGGGTTTGAGTTGAAACCGAATCATGTCTGCAAACAAAGGTTGAAACGAAAGATGACAAGCACGACGCGGATGATGAAGGGGGGGGCAGGGGGGGGAAGGGGGGGGGTTCAAGTTAGACGAGGTAAAAATCCGCGCCAAGGGGAAAGTCTAGACAAAGATCAAAGACAAAACAAACAGTACAACTACGAACAAGCAAGATCCACAAGACACGCCGGCAGGCCGGCGGATTTGAGAGTTTGTGCCTGATATATTCTGTCCATTCGTGTCATATCGAACACAAAGTCCAAACTGGGTTCATATAAGAATCCGTCCTCTGATGGTATCCCGAAAATCCAGCCGTAGTGAACTGACTGCCTGATATTCCATTGGCGTTTTCTTAAACTTGATGTTGGCCAATGAAAGTTCAGACAATATCTCAGAATCAAGTGTGCAATGATATGGGATGATATTGAGTTGCCACTGATTGGCCGCAAGGGCTCGTGTTGATTAAAAGCCCTGTAGGTTGTAGGTTATGGAGACCGCAGAAACCCTCCAGATCATCTTATATCATCCAGTTTATAAAAAGACCCCTAAAACCGCATTCCCCAAGGGTTACCTGATGTTACCAGCAATTCCCCTGGGCATCGTGATGGGGTGAGACCTGCTGCCGAGGCTGTTTTGGTTGCGGCCACCGCGAGAGTTGAGCCTCGTCAGCTGAGGGTCACTGCGATCCTGTGTGATAAAAAAATATCAAAACGAGTGTGGATGTCTATGCTATGTATATTCTAATCATACACTATATATATATATGTATGTATATATGTATGTATATATAGATTTAGATATAGATATAGAGATAGAGATAGCGATAGATAGATAGATTAGATTAGATTATATTTGATTAGATAGATTAGATAGATTAGATAGATTTGATAGATTAGATAGATTAGATAGATTAGATTAGATTAGATGAGATTAGATTAGACTAGATTAGACTAGATTAGATTAGATGGATAGATAGATAGATAGATAGATACGATAAGATAGATAGATAGATAAGATAAGATAAGATAAGGCAAGATAAGATAAGATAGGATAGATAGATAAGATAGATAGGATAGATAAGATAGTTAGATAGCTAGATAGATACTATATGATACTATGATACTATGTAATTATATGTATACACCTGTATGTGCAGGAGCAGTATGGAGCAATGACGGTAGATGTTGTATGTGATACCTACATACATACATGCATGCATGCATACATGCATACATGCATGCATGCATACATACATGCATACATACCTACATACCTACAGACCTACATACGTACATACCTCCATACCTACACACCTACATATGTACATACGTACATACGTACATACGTACATACCTACATACGTACATACCTACATACGTACATACGTACATACGTACATACCTACATACGTACATACGTACATACGTACATACGTACATACGTACATACGTACATACGTACATACGTACATACGTACATACGTACATATCACAATGTTACATTACATTATATTACATAAATGACATTTTTATTGTACTATGTTATACTATACTATATTATACGTCATTCTTTATTATACATTATATTTTACATTACATTACATTTACATTACATTACAGTGCAGTACATTACATTACATATCATTACATCCATCCTTCCATCCATACATACATACATTAATTATGCATAGATATATAGGTTTGTGTGTTCGCATCCATAAGTAACTTAATCACTTATTCCACATAGCGTCGCTGTCACCGCAGCTGGGGCCAAGCAATGCTTTGTTAATGACCTTCCAAGTCGTGCGTTTCATACCAAAACCTACTTAGGGCCTAAGTTTAGGGAAACTCTGCTGAATGTTTTTTTTTAGTTTTCCAACCAACCTAGGCTGGAAAGTCCTGTGACCGTCCCCACCGCTGTGGACGTGAACGAACATGACGAAGATGTGGATGGACTTGGATCTGCCGAAGCCGCAACGAGACTTTGAGCATTTCTGGATTTGGGAAGCTACAGCAGCTACATGGGAACCAACTGACTTGCAGACACCAACTGACCGATTGCACCGGTTGTAGTACCTTAGTTTTATGATGTTTTATTGCACTTGAGGCGAGGAAGGGTGCTCTCCCAGAATCGCTCAGGGAAATCGTAAGGGAACATAGCAACGAGGGATAAGTGGACTTCCTAATTTCCCACTCGATTCAGGATCCAACTTCACAGTACCTCATGCCACTGCTTGATTCATAGAGTAGAACCTCCGTTCTCATTTGTTGACAAGCGTGGGTTCATGTGGGTTCTACATATTATATAGATAAATTAATATTAGAATACATATATACATATACATACAATTATGGTAATATATATATATGTGCAGAGGTAGTACAAATATCTGTTGCCAAAGCGAACTGAACCAATTCCCGACACAATTCCTGACGCGGGTCCCACCATCTCAAGGAGCTCCGTGGTATCCATTGCGATGCAGTCCCGGCCGCTGGACTGGGGAGCGCCAGCGCCACGTGAGTCGCCTTTGTCGGTATCTTGCAGAGAAATGGAGATGACGAGATGACTCCGTAGATCCTGTGAAATCTATATGGGGGTTGCCATAAATGGAGCTATCCGCAAAATAGATGGTTTTATGATAGAAAATCCATCTATAAATAGTTATAAATGGATAAGTGGTGGTAGCCCATGACTTAGGAAACCTCCAGATCTATTGGACCTCTTGAAAGTCACAACTCGAGGTCATGTCCATGGTTTTGGGATGAACGGGGGATTGTTTCTCGGCCAGATACTTTCCATGGAATGTATACATATGTATGATACACAATATCTATGTATATATATATATATTAATAGCTATATTATATATATATACATATTGTATTTACATATACATGTATGATTGTATGATTGTATGATATGTGTGTATATATATACATATAATCACCACCCTTTTGAGGCTACTTTTCAGAGGGGGACCATACCAAAATGTAAGATACATTTTTTGGGACCCCCCTTAAATGTAAAATGGGTCGCTGAACGTCCCCAAGGTGTCGGTTTTGTGGGGAGGGTCTTAAAAATACCTTCAAAATGTAAGCTTGCATGTTCAAGGTCCCCCAGAAAACACCTTGAAAAATGATGAAAAATGTAGCTTACATGTTGGGTACGTCCCCCCTCCAACACGGTGGTGATTAATTATATATATACACAGGTGTATAAATTATATATATATATATATTCTTACAGTAGTGGTTTTGTTCTATTTTCACTACATGGGATGAGCATATTTATCTATCTATGGGAAGGTCCAGGAACCCTTCCCGTGAGGTTCGGCGGCGGAGACCCGGCACTTCTCGGTGACTCGACAGTGGTCACGAATCGTGGGTTACGAGCATCCCACAAAATATAGGGGTCTACCATGATTTACCCTCTGGTAATTTAACATAGCTATGGAAAATCACCATTTTTAATGGGAAAATCCACTATAAATGGCCATTTTAAATAGCTATGTTAAATTACCAGAGGGTACCATGCAAAATAGAGTCTTACCCTAGGGTAAACTAACATAGACCTAGAAAATCGATGGTTTCTTCCACTGTTTCCCTGGGAAAAGGATCTACAAATAATGGCTTGTCCACATCCTTTTAAGTATCTTTACCAGAGGGTTACCACCAAAAATATCCAAAAATAGGATAAACCAACTGATGATAAGTGTATATTAATGTTTTTCCTGGCCAAAGTCCCAAGATTTTTAATTAATTTGGTAGATCCCAACAAAGGACAAGCCTGGCTTGCGCTCAGCGTTGAGGATGGGTTGGTTGCCATCCACTGATTTGAGCCTCGAATGCAACGAGTGCTGAAGGGGTCGAATGTGACGACGTGCGTTCTGTCGGCGCCAAGGAGCGCAGGGTCGGGCATCACTGCGCTCAAAGAAAGTCTCGATGGACATGGATCCGTTAAGCCTGCAAGGACAGCTGGGCGAGTGTTGCTGTCAGAATGATGCCCGAGTTCTTGGCAAAGGATTGTTGATTTGTCATTGAATAGTTCCATCATGTTGTATCATGTTCCATGATGTTCCATGTAGTTCCAGATAGTCAAAATCAAGCATACAGCTTTGCAGCCAATCATATAGTCGATTTACTTGAGCCAGATGAGCCAGCTTTGAAGAGCCCTGACCCGACAAAAAAACAGCCTTTCAACTAACGGCGGATTCACCGTCGCGCTTGTGATGCCCCAGCCAAAGTCCCCCGGAAGGTCGATGGGATCAGTGGCTGTAGAAGCACCGCCGGCTCCGGAAGATGCTCTTGGGCCTCGAATTGGTCGAATTCGGACGAAAGGTGAGGGAAAATTGTGCCTTTCAAATATTGCTGAGGTACAAGTCGACTGATAGTCTTGACATAAACCCAAGTATGAATTTCAGCAAATACGCTTGCAAGGTTTCAAGCAGATCAGGATCGGAACACTTCAGCATACCAATTTGCTGCCAACATACTTTGAACATATAACTGAACTTGACTGAACCACGGCATTTTGTACAGTGAGCCCTGTCATGGCATCATGTGCGCAGTTACAAACGCAGAACGATCATGTTGATCCCAAGGAAATCATTGGGTTCAGATTGCGCTTGCATTTCTCATCCACAAAGGCTCATACATACCATTGTTCCCTCCCCAAACATCTCATGATTTGGCTATTGAGATAGTGGTTGTTAGAAGCTGAATCACATGCCAGGTCCCGATCGTCCCTTTTATTTAAGGTTAAAAGTTTAACGTGAGTTCACGGATGATGGGTCTGCAGGGGGTCAGTTGCGAAGTTGCTGGCAGCAGCTTGCGCAATTTTTGTGAGGAACCCACAGCCCAAACACCAAAAGCGAGGGCTTTTCAAAAGAAGGACATCATCAAGAGCAACTTATTTGCATGAGCGGATTTCTGGCTATGTCAAAACGTATGGCTGACGAATGGGGTGGAGGGAGAAAAAAGATGAAATAATACAGTAGCGTGCGTTTTAGGTTTTGTCAGCGCTGTGTAAAGGTCCCAATTGGCGGTCAATGATTTCAAGATTTTCAAGCAAAAGCCAAAGATGTTCACCAGAAAGTCGCCCATAGCCTGCAAACCTCTGGTTGTTTGATGTAATTTAGATCATATTCCCTGTATTGATGCATTTTCAGCAGTGGTACAGGTAGGTTCTTCGTAACCAAATCACACCAAAGCACTACGTAGCGTTAACAGCAAGATTGGACTTTGCCTCAGGAAATGTTCAAGAACATTTGCATGGTCAACCTCCGATTGGGACACGTGCTAAAAGCTAGCAGCAAAGCATAGGAATGAGCCCTGCCATGCCTTGTGTTTCGATTCCTCGGTGTCCAATGGTTTCCAAGCCATGGGTGTAGCCCCAAATCCAGCGGGGATAGCCCCATGGCAACCCCCATATAGATATCATCCAGCGGTGCCATGGTTCCAGGTCCACCGACAGCACGTAAAGAATTTGTCGCTGGCCTGCACAAAAAGGGTGTCACATCGTGCGTTGAAACTGGGAGAACGTCTTTCAATTTCCATCCAGAATCAGTCAGTGATCATATATATATATATATACACAATCAATGTCTATATATATAATATTATATAATTATATAAATATATGTGGAACAGAAGTAAAGAGCTTTGAGCTTTGCGAAAAATGTCCGTCCAAGTTGGAAAAAACCGTTCGAACAAATCCTTCGGATTGCAAGGACCGTGGACAACGATCTCCACCGCAGCTACAACGATCTCCATCGCCCAGCCGTCTCCATCCGCCTCAAACGAGTCCTGCACTTCCAGGCGGAGATCCCAGTGATATCACTAGACTTTACGATCGCCAGATATTGGTAGATATTCCATGATAATTATAACTAATTAATGAGTGAGTGCATATTAGTAATTACTAGATATTACTGATGTTGGTATATGTATATATTAATACTGGATATTACGGCATAGACATATTAAGATGGAGAAAAAAGGTGCCAGTTGAGTCTTCTCCTGAAAAATCCAGAGTTCTAGTTCTCAGGTTTGGACGAGACAGTTGTATAGATAATTAGTATATACATATACAGTAATATAATTGTAATATATATATTATATAATTCATTTGCATATAACATATACTTGCATCCATGCATGCGTACATACATACACATACAATATACGTATACATATACAGTATATATATATATATACATAATGAATATCATACATATATACACTGTATGTAGGCAAACGGACGCACATGTCCCGTATATATTTATATAATATACATAGACATTTGGAACCTCCACCCCCAAAACCAGCCAAACGTTTTGTTTTAATATTCAACGTGGCTTGATCTTCAAAAAGCGGGCTATTGTTTCTACTAGGAAGATCATGATACCTGTCTACAGGTTTCATTCAAAATTTGCCTGTTGCTAGATCTTTTTCTAGGCTGGTATTTGGATCCTGTGGGTTCCGAATCTATCAAAACTATTCAATAATCATATTTGCAATGACGCCTTCTAAATGTGAGAATTTTCTCCAAGCCACGCTGGTGCCGGAGTTTCTTCCAACAAGGTGCACTTCACATTCCGATGAACGGAAGAATGGACCACTTATGACCACTTAAAAACGTGATGTGCACGTGATGAGCACATATTTTGTGGCGATTGGTTCCACAACTTTATAGGGTTTAACCGGTTTAGCCAACCCCCCCTATAAGGTGACCGATCATTTAAGCCCTGGGCCAGCCACTTGTGAGGCCGAGGATTGAGCAAGGGCTATTTGTAGCTTAGCAATCGACACAGGAAGCATTGGTGATGTAAAATACGTGAGGGCGAGCCCTCCCGGATGATCATCAAGTTCTGACTCAAAAAGAATTGAACGGATTTTTCCATGGATTGCAATAGTTGTTTCCATTTCGGATCATGAGTTCTAATATCTTGGTCGATTATGCCCATTTGTAGTGGATTTTCCCATGAAAAATTGCGATTTTCCCATTAAAAATCGCGATTTACAAAAGAACTTATGGATATACGGGAAAACACATCCCCTTGTGGGCTGCTCAGCAATTGATATAGCATGATATAGCTGATCCCTGCTGGAAGCTGAAAGGCGGAACGCCAAAAGCCCGGCAAATGTGAAACACTTGCCTCCCAGACCAACAGGAAATATGCCATGAAGATAATGTATATTACATATTGTATATATATGTATATTACATATATATGTATATTACATATATATATGTATATAATTATATATATGTATATAATTATATATATATGTATATAATTATATATATGTATATAATTATATATAATTATATATAATTATATATAATTATATATATATATTTATATATATAATTATATACATATATATATTTATATATATAATTATATATATAATTATATATAATTATATATATGTATGTATGTATATATATGTATATAATATAGTTATATATAGTTATATATATATATGTATATATAGTTATATAATTATATATATATGCCATAATATGCCTCCATCCGAGGTTCAAGTAGAAACAGTTTGAAAATTGCATGTTATAGGAAGATTAACCAGCTAGCCATGTTTGATGACCCACGTTCGTCCTGAGTTCACGTACAAATTCACCGCCGACGCCTTCTCGGTCCCTTGGAAGCAGCGTTGGCCCTGTCTTGGATATCTACGTTAGGGTCCACTGGTGTGGCTGGAATGATGACACATGACGTCAGCAGACTTGTTTGAAGATGAATTGCGTAAACAAGTTTGGGAAGAGCTCAGAGTGTGAGATTACGCTTCCGCCAGGGCCGCCAGGTTTGATCTTTAAATGCTGCAGGAGCAGTGTCACATTGTACTGACGCACTTAACTAATCTACAGTGTGAATGATGTGCATGTCACAACTTCAAGTCGAATCCTCGAATTTATGAACTAAATGATTGGATGTACATTATCCATGTACGCTTCACGACAACATCCATTTGCCCTACCCTAGAGGACTAGCCATCACTAGCCGTCTGATGAAACATCGAAACCTCAGGGTTTGATCAGTTGCAAGTCTTGGTGTGACCAACTCGGAGGGCATCAACACCGGGCAGGTACCCGACCTGGTAAACATAGAAAAAACGATGGTAAATCATCATTATTAATGGGTAAATCAACTATTCGTATGGCAATTTTCAATAGCTATGTAGAAATTACCGGAGGGTAATTCTCATTGTGGAGATCAAAACCTGTGGATGGGTCACAGAATGTCCAAATGTTTGAAGGAACAGATAGTTTGATGCGGCCAGGGATGGCCAGGCTGGTTTTGAATGGTGTTGATCCCTAGTATGGTCAACTCTGTCGCAAACCAACAATTTATCTAACTACCATGAAATTCATAACTACATATGAGATCAATCTAATTACCATGACACAGATCTACACAGTATGACCGTGTTTTACCAAGTATTACCAACATGTGATCAAGTCCATAGTTGCTCCAATTATCAGAAAATCTCCGCCAGCATCCCAGGTTAACACCTCCTCCATCACCGCCGGGGGAGTTGAGACTTGGATGTGGGTTTTGTCAAAGTTTTGTCATGGCAATAGTTTTGTCGAATCTGTATCCAAGGAATATTCCATAGTTGCCATAGTTCATTTAAATATACATATTAATTGCATCCATTTGCATCCATAGTCTACATATGTCTACTAATAGTTCATTTCAATTCCAAGAATATTCCATTTAAAATTCTGATTTAAATCCATGTATCCATTTGTCAGATTCAGATTTTGGTTTTTGACTCGGGGTGTCCCAGATTGGGCGAAACTGCGAAGGTTTGATGTTCTACCATTCTTTGAGTTTCCAGATGAATAATATAATACTAATAAAGATTATCAGAATAATAAATAATCATATAATGATATAATTAATGATGCTAGGAAACTACTTATAATGACATATAATGATGAGTTTCTTTTTTGCAGCTATTGATATTAATTTTCAGATTATCAGTTAATTATGTTCTGTTCATAATACCATAATCATTTGATGAACTGAGCCCAGGAGCGAGGAAGGACCTCTGTTGAGTCTCTATGAACGCAGCGAAAAGTCCAGGCTCGGGTCTCACGAAAAATTTCTGGGCCATGGTCTAACCGTTGTGGGAAAGCCTGCCAGAAAAACCACTGCCATTACATGACTGCCATGACTGCCATGACTGGGATGGTGAATTTATTTATATCACCAACATGGTGGATTTTGTGGGTGCATGTTTTTTTTAAAAGTCCACATGATCAACTTTTTGAATATGTTTGATCCTTTTTGATCCTTTTTGCGGTGAACGGTTAACTGTGGTTCTTCAACCATATAGGCAAAAGGGATGGACATCCGCAATCTGATCGCCGGTTTCACGGGACTTGGAGACGGTCGTCCCTCACCAGGATGGCAACGCAGAATGATTGGGAACGAAGTTCTCAGGGATCTGTGGCATCGGATGCGGCTTACAACGAAGAGCCCTTGCCGCAGGGTTTTTCAACAGGTTGAAACCACAGGAGGTTTGATGAATCCCTGGGCCAACCCCATTTAAGTGGGAAATCCTAAGAGCGGGATCTGTCAAAAGCATCCAGTCGCAGTACTGAAAGGATTTGAAAAGCCAGGTTGACTCTGCTGCCCTTTGTAGAGTTCTTCATCATTAATATTCGGTAGCTAATCAGCCCTCAAAGCTACATGAAGAAAATCTTGAAATCTGAAACCACATTCAAACATATGCAATCTTGAAAGGAGACGCTATGAAGAAATATGAATCCAGAAGAAACACATGTAAAAAACGATATTTCAACTTAAAACCTGATATATATATATATATAGTATATAAATGTGTTCCACATAAAGACAAATAAGTAGCTGGCCGGCCCAAATTATCTTCTGAACACTTAGGGCTAGCTCCTTTATGTTCCCTCAATCTCACAGCTCGCTGTGCAGAGTCCCTCCCACCAAATCCTTTTGCAAACCAAACAGATAACGATTACAAATCATTGCAAAACAATAGAAAAGCACGCACAACATCACAAAGACGTAGAAAACATAATGTGAAAAAAGAAACAACTGATTTGAAAAGATATGTGTGGATATATCATATATATATATATATCATTACTGTGTATCAAAATCGGGGCTTCAATTTTCTTAATTCTAGTTTTTCGGTCATGGATTGTAAAGGGGATCCTTTTTTCTTTTTCCAAAGCAAAGGCGTGAGTTCGTTTGTTAATTGATCGTGGATAGGAATGGAGCCGTCCAAATTGTTTCGACGTTGTTATTCTTACAAACATGTGGGTATGGGTCAATACCTATAGATACATTTTTAGTGGGATGAACATCCATTTACCAGCTATTTTGGGGTTCACTAGGTACCAGGGTTTTGACCCATCCCCATGTTGTTATTCCCACTAGTCATGAACACCCCTTGTTCTCTTTAAAATCTTCAGAGACTTCACCCTCAGACTCTAAGGAATTGAGAAGCGCACGAGCCAACTTGAAGGCAGCACTGGTGGCTGAAAAGAAAGATTTGACGAATAGCTACTTGTCCGCTTGCCACACAAGCCTTTCCAAGAGATTGCTTGCTTCATGTCATGAATTTGAATAGGGAATCTATGGGAACCTCGTTCAGTAAATCAAGACACGACCTGAAACTGTTGCATCATTTTTTTGGCTGCTTTTTTACGGATGTATTTTGGATCATGAGACAGGCTGCAACACGTTGCCGAAATGCAATCCCCTTGTTTGCACTTCCTATTCCTGGCCTCGAGAAGGTTTCGTTGACGTCGACTTGTCCCCTTTCAGAGCTCACCAACTCTGAATTTGGACTAACTTTATAGACATTTATAGACATATATCATATAGTGTGGAAAATTGTGGAAAGAGGTGGAAAATCGAGCAACTTGCACAATTCGCACACATCATGACAACTCGTGTCAGCTTGGAGCGAGGCTACAGCAGGGTCTCCATGTCCGTCATGGAGCGAGTCGAGAATGTGATTAAGGATTTGGTGCCTCGGTGAGCCGTGATTGGTTGCGAATTCTGCATATTTCTGCATTTACAAAAACATTAAAAAAAACACGTATAGAGAACTGTACTACAACATGCTGCACAGTGTTGCTTTGTTCAATCTAAGATGCTGTACTGTTTGGGAGTCTGTTTTCAAGGGAGTCGGAAACGAGTTCCCGGCTTTTGGTCAAGATTCGGTCTATGGGAACTCTATTCGTCAGCGACGTCGATGGGATCCCTTGGCCATATCCCTTGGTTTTTACAAGAGGCTGCCATAATTGTGATTGATGGTAATCAATGGTCACTGGTAAGCAATAAAAAAACACCCATATTTTGATGGTTTATAACGGTTTATACAGTTTGTACCACCCACTTATGAAAGTGATCCCACAAATGTCAAGCTTTAAGCAATCCCGCCATCCATGTAGATTTCCCAAAGGTCCGCAAGGGCCGTGAAGATAAACAAGATGCACGAACGCGGTCTCCGCAAGCAGTGTATCTTGGAGCTAGTGAAAATGGTCATCAGGGATCCGGGATCACTCAATGGGACTTGAACCTGTGAAGAGTCTGGGAGGTGAAGGCTCAGGGGAGTTCTAGGTTGCTTTTCATAAGGAATTGGGGGCAAATTCTCTTGAATAATCAACATGTCACTGAGACAGTTGCCTCAAAGAGCATAGCTGTATATTCTCCTTACATAATTTTTTGGCATGTTGCACAATTTTGTAAGGTGCACCTGCATCATCTCCATTATTTTCATTATTTTGGGTGCCCAGATTGTGCCCTGAAGCGTCGTTCGGCAGAGGCATTTGTCACCCAGTGGGAATGCATTGCTCTCACCTGGCAGCAGTTTTCTTCAGCCGAGTCCAACTTCTCCTTCCCTTTTTCCTGGAAGCTTGGCGGACAAGCTTATGTTGGGATCAGGTTGTGTCTTTGATCATCACTGATCCATGAATTCGGAGTCAAGCTGGAGCCGTTTTAGATCGTAGGGGGAAAGACTTCTAGACAGTCTCTGAGAATCGTAGATGCAACCGCAAGAGCAAACATACAAATGTAGACTGTTGGTGTCTGTTGCACTGAAACAGCAGTAGAGTTGGGTACATTTTTTAGGCTTTTTGAGGCAGCTGCAGGTTGCATTTCTCTTTCCATTCCCGTGGTCGCCCTGACACAACTTGGATTTGACCTGGTGAATTTCTCCAGGAAAAGGATCCAAAGGATCAAAAGAGCTGAGTTTCAACATGTCCCGAAACGATACGACTCTGTCTGTGCCTCAGAATGCCTCAGATGGCCTATATATCCATATATATATATATATATTCATATATGTATATATTCATATATATATATATATTCATATATATATATATCCCCATATATATCCAATGATTCCCCAAAAAAACTACGGTTTCATACCTGTTTCATCCTTCAAAAGATGTTCGACCGGCAGGCCTGGCCTGGCCGCCCCTGAGGTCATCCCAACTGTCAGGATCACTGGATCGTCAAGAACAAACAACAGCATCTCGCTGGCCATCTCGGCCTAAGGGGAATCTGGGCCACCAACGAAATCACCGGATTTTTGTTGGGACAAAATCAATAGATTTCACCAAAATCTCAATGAAATCAGATATTCAAAATCAGATATTCAAAATTATCACCAAAATCTAACCCTTAGGCATTCAACGGATTGTTTTGGAGATCTGATTTCATACATTTTCATACCCAAGGGGTAGGACAACGTGCTCATGGCTGGTTCAAGTGGCTTACCCATTCATCGGCAATGTCAGATTATAAATTAAAAGCCTGTTCTGCAGGCTCTGAGGTCGTAAAATTGGGTCGACTACTTTGGGATCCTTGGGTTGATAGTGGTTGATAGTGGTTGATAGATGTTGCTGGAATTTTCAGGAGATTGAGATGGCAAAACAAACTCCCCACACGTGAACCATCCGAGAAAACCTTCTTCAAACAACGCCTTTAGGAAATCGATTGGTCGTATCCCTGATGTTTCCGCTGGTGCTGTGTTTTGTGGGTACCCAGATATCTACCTTCTGGTAAACTAACATAACTATGGAAAATCACCATTTTCAATGGGTAATTCCACTATAAATGGCCATTTTCAATTGGTATCTCCAATATTCTCCAACTCCAAGTGATTCTTCATCAGCCAGGTGGCGCAGGAAGCTGCGGATGAGGACGAGGATTACGACTCAGAAGACGAGGAAAAGATGCTGCAACGATATGCGAAGAGATGCAATGCAGAGGTTGCTGAGAATTTGAGAAGCATCCTCATGCAGTTCCTTGGATACAAGGATGCCTTGGAAATTGACCCTTCAAAATGAAGATATACACTGTGAATCACTGTGAATATAAGATGATAGATAATGTACACATACATATATATTATATATATATACAGATATATACAGAAATAATCAGAAATATAGAATGAATAATGATATTTACTGTACATATATGGACTTAGAAAGACTTGGATTTAGATTTAGAGAATTTTCAATGGATGCTCAGTGCTCAGTGCTTAAATGTGTCGGCCAGGGCCAAGTCGCAATCTCCGAAAAGATGGCAATGGGTTGTTTCAATTGTTCGACATATTGCAGGTCGCCACCAAACCAAGAAATAAAACTGATAGTCTAGTGATGTCTAGTGTTGGTTGTGTTTGAAGATGTTCATTTTCTGATTTTTTTTCATAAGCCCTGAGGCCTCAAACAAAAAAAACAAGATTTGCTTCTCAGCAGTTCTTGAATGGAGTTATGTCACTTATGTCTGGATGTGTGCTAAAGATGGTGCTCAGACCTGCGGTGTAAGAACCTGATGTGAGCTCCACCTGATTGGTGGAAGGCAAACTGTGCCAAAAGGTCACACAGTCACAGGTCGGGTCATCACATTCCAAGCATGCCCAGTGGTGGCAACGAAGAGACGAGGGCGCAGGTTTCAGAAGCCGTCAAGCAGGACAGCATGGGGCCCCGGTCCTTGGGGGGGATCGATGTCGCTTCGCAACAAGCGAAATTTAGCAGGTTCTTAAGCAAGGTCAGCAAGGTGTAACACATGGAGCCAAATTGACAGTAAACTCAGTAAACTCGTAAAATGAGCTTCAGAGCTTCCTGTTTGCAATCCGTTTTCTGGGCACTGCAACACATGATCTGCTGGAAGTTGTTTGACCTTTTGAGACTTCATGAGCTAAGATAGTGAGTCTAGAGCCTTTAGTCCTTGAAAATATGAAAAATCATGAAAAATCATGATGTTTTGATTGCTATAGGATTAAAGAATCTATAGGTACAATTGGTCACGGGTGTCAAGCTCATCATTCCCTGGAGGAAATCCTTGAATACCAACAGACAATCCAAGACCGCTTGGAGCGATTGGGAGCTGTCACAGCCATGAAAGGCACCACCGATCCATCAGAAACTTGTCGCCAAGCCTGACGCCGCGGATGGAATGTAACTAGTTTTTACATGGTTTTTACCATATTCCATCCGGTCAAAACTAGTCATATTCCATTTACCATATATATCATATATATATATATATATTGGGATGGTCAAAACTCGGTGAAAACCTACTTGTAGCATGCCATATTTTGTGAACCATCCAAAATCACCAGCTATGACATCCAGGTACCATCTAGGTACCAGGTAAAATGACCCACCATAGCTGTTAGCCTCTGGCAATTTAACAGTTTGCTATTGAAAATGGCCCATTTACAGTGAGTTTTCCCAATAAAAATGGTGATGTTCCATCGTTTTTGTATGTTTACCAGAGGGAAGCGGTTTGACACTTTTTGTTCTGTGAAACTGCCGCAACTGCCGAACGGCCCAGCCTGAGCCGATGCACCTGCAGCAACAGAGCGCTCGTTGGTGTATGGCATGGTGTATCTCTTGAAAGACTAACCTGATTGGTGGTACAACAAACAGTTGTTATTTTTCCATTTTTTTGGGGGAAAAATCATCCCAACTGACGACTCATATTTCTCAGAGGGGTAGGTTGAAACCACCAAGCAGTACAGTTTCAGGCTGCTTTGATTCTGGATATACAGACTGCTTCTGGGGCCTGGCAGCTCAGGAAGCTGTCAAGGACGCGTTGCTGTGGCTTTGCTTTCGTGGGCGACGACTTGGGGCTGATGTTGCAACATCATCTCATATGGCTATGGATCAATACCTATAGATACAGTTTATTAGGGAATGACCATCCATTTACCAGCTATTTTGATGTTCACCAGGGGTACAAGGTTTTGACCCACTGCCATATCAACATCAATATCCACTGTACAACTGCAACACCAAGGGGATTTGTTGGCCCTCTTCGTTCCTGTTTCATGTTCCAATGATAATCTAGAGGGTCTTGGAGTCAGTGCTTCTCACTGCTGTCCAAGTTCATAAGTCAATGTCAAATAGTTTGGTCGACCAAATAAGACAGACTATCTTGATGTTACCCTCTGGTAAACATACAAAAAACTGTGGAAAATCACCATTTTTAATGGGTAAATCAACTATAAATGGCCACTTTCAATAGTTATGTTAGTTTACCAGAGGGTACCATAAAACGAACATCTTCGCGAAAATGGCAGATGCAGTATATCCATAAAAAAAGGGGGGGTTCCTAAAATGGGGATCCCCCAAATCATCCAAAATTGAAGAATTTTCGTATTGAAAGCCATGGTGACGACTGGGAATCCCTTCAAGAAACCCCCAGACTGGACCGCATATTGAGCTCCACTGAGTCGATATCATGTAGCTTGCAACAAGCTTGGAAAGCTCTACGCCTTCGAGAAGCCAAAGCAGGACATGCCACGGCCTGTGGGCAGATTGAGCGTCCTGTGATATAGAGATGTATATAATTGTGTATATGTATTGTGTATATGATGTTTTACATATACTACAGTAGTAAATAAAGGTGATGTGTTGTGATAGTATTATTATTCTATTATGCGTGTATATTTCTTATGTGTATGTATGTGTATGTCCATATATGCCCATGAATAGACACATTGTTTTATTTCAGGTGATGTTTCATGTCTTGGTGAGGGCCTCTCTCTCTCTCTCTTTGTAGGAGTTGGCCCCCGACATGGGTGAGCGAAGACAGATTGCGCGCTACGTCCGAGACCTGAAAGAATCTCGGCGCAGTCTGGAGAGTAACATTTTGGATTTTCGTGATCTCTGGGTGAAACTTGACAAGTTGACCCATCTTTTTTGTTTCATGGAGAATGAATGGCATGTAAGGACCTTGACCCAGAGCGGTATGCACCCAAGACAAAATGACAATGAAGATCGAGCTGACGGAGCAGGAGTGCAATAAATGATCTTTTCATCACTTCCAACATTGTTCGAAGCAGTCCAATTTTTGCTATCTGACTTGCATACAACATCCAAACCCTGTTCAAGTCTCGCAGCTCAGCAGCTTTCTTCCGCTTTCCTGAGCGGAAATGGATCCCCAAGGGATGATGAAAAACAGATTTTAGGGTCAACCCGTGTGGAACCCGAATAAGATCATCCAAAGAGATAACGATATTTTGACAAAAATAATTCTCAAAAAAATAATATATCTACCTTTGCATACCTTTACTATATATATATATATTTATATATCGTTATTCTTTATTATAATTTATATTTTTTATTTTTATATATTTATATAATTATTATAATTATTGGTATTTTTTCGATATAATTGTTTAATTTAAATATTAAAAAATAATTAATAATCTTATTAATTAAAGATTATTAAGTGTATATTTATGAGAATTAATATCCTATTTATTAGATAAGAAATTATAATAAAAATAAATTTTTGTGATATATAGATTCTAAAATGAATTTATTAATTATTCGAAATATAATTTAAATATTTATTTAAAAATATTATTTTTATGATTTTGTTATTCTTAATTATAAGATATGATATTATATAATTGAAATTATAATTATAATTAATATAGATATAATTCTAATTTTGTAATCTTAATTCTAATTATAATAATTAGAATTTTAATTTTAATATTATGAATATAATTCTAGTAGTTGTAATAATAATGATAAAAATAATTGTAATTGATATAATTGAAATTATTGATATAATTATTGTAATTATTATTATAAATTTATATATTTATTGGAATTATTATAAATATTATAATTATTATAATTATTATGAATGATATAATTATTATGATTATTATATTATTATAATAATAGATAATATAAAATAATAATAACATAATAAAATAATATAAAAAAATAAATATAAGAAAAAATAAAATATTTTTAGATTTTTAAAAATATATTTTGACAAAAAATTATTAAAAAAATGAATTTTGACGAAGATTTATAATGATATTTATAATTTTTTGGTCGAGAATTTTATAATTTTGTTGATATTTTTATAATGAAGGATTTATAATATTGATAAAATTATACCGAAAAATTTATCGTTGGAAATTTATATAATAATATTAATAATATTAAATATTTTATTTTATTGAAATAAATAATAAAATTATTTTTAAATTTATTGTTTGTGCTATATTGATTTATTATTTTCGTTTTCTGACCTATATAATTAAAAATAATATTTATTTTATTTTGAGGTAATAAATTAATGGGAAAATTATAAATATTTTTTTTTTATATGTTATTACGAAATAATATTATTAAAAATAAATTATTTATATTTTATTTATATGTTACTCATATTTTCTTATATTTTATTTATGTTTAATTTACGTTTTGCTTACACTATGGTCATACTATTCTCACGCTTTGCTCACGCTTTGCACACGCTTTAGGTTCCTTTTTAAATCCTTTAGGTTCCTTTTGAATCCTTATAAAAATTCCTTTTGGATCCTTATAAGGATTTGTTTACGGTTTGTTTACGATTTGTTTACGATTTACTTACGATTTGCACATGCTTTGCTCATACTATGCTTACGCTATGCTGACACTTTGCGCATGTTTTATTCATACTTTGGAAAATAATATATTTATTTTAATAAAGATATCTAAAAATAAATTATGCCTTTTTTTATTGCTCCGAATTATGCATACCTAAGGTATACAACTTTCAGGCTATAAATTCCTTGAAATTAATTTCTAAATCTGAAAAAAAAATATATATACCACATACATCCTTCGTTGAGGCGGGATTACCACATCCCTGCCTCAATTTGAGATATATATATATAATGTTCCTTTTGAACCACTTAGAAAATATATCCTATATTATAAATATGTTCCTTTGTAACCCAAAAGCTCCAAAAAATACATCTATAATTGGTATTATATAATTTTTTTTAGACCCAAAGGACCCAAAAAATATATAATTCCAATTATATTAAATATATTCCTTTTAGGATCATTTTCCACGAAATCTCATAGGATATCAAAAATTTATCAAAAATTTATGTTTTAGATTTATTAAAATTATAAATATATTTATATATTTTAATTTATTTATAATATAAATTAATTAAAATAATAAAAATAATATTTATAATATTTATAATAATTAATAATATTTATATTGAATGTTGGAATTCCCAATTTTCCATTTTTTCGATCTAGCTCAAAACATGTAGCTGGCTCAATTTCATCAGGGGTATGTTTTGACAATCACCTTGGGCTTTTTCAAAGATACCATATCTAGTACTAAAGTAATCAGTGGGAATTAAACCTGGCAATTTAATGTAATTTAACAGATTAGGAAGTTTCTGCGAGCTCGCTCAACTGCAACGAGCTGGCTCAGCACCATCGAGCTCGCTCAATGCCACGTAGCTGGCTCAGGGGCATCGAGCTAGG
>Ga0126342_10007484_pt1:15000-19498 | contig 19498 bp, 20 predicted proteins | sample Cyp1metagenome_FD_92528 | JGI IMG/M metagenome (GOLD analysis project Ga0126342, IMG submission 92528) | Coral microbial communities from Lord Howe Island, Old Settlement Bay, Australia - Cyphastrea 1 metagenome | ecosystem: Host-associated > Invertebrates > Cnidaria > Coral ... | reverse complement strand
CCACCCCCGTTAAACTTCTACATTCATTGAAGATCTCCAATAAGGGTTTAATTCTCCCACCCCTGGTCAACTTCTACATTCATTGAAGATCGTCAATAAGGGTTTGATGATGTTGATGATGATTATGTTGATGATCATGATGTTGATGTTGATGATGATGATGATGATGATGATGATGGTGATTGATGATGATGATGATGATGATGATGATGATGATGATGCGTCGTCCATCGTCATTGCGGGTCCGGGCAAAACCCAGGCATTTGCCGTATATATATATATGTATACACCTGTTTGTTTACTCCTTTGCTTTCCTCCAGATATCTTGATATCCTATATGTTTTTCTCCATAATTTCTCAATGCATTTGAATCTTGATTCTGACCTCTTAAGTGATGGAAGCCCTAGGCGAAGTATTACGATACTCATCAAATCCACATACCTCATGTGATCTATGTGTTCTCATATTATATACATATATATATATCAACTGATTATCGACTTTTGTTACCTCTCTCCTAACCTCATGCAGACTCATGGATGAACTATTGATTTCTTACACCTCTATCCTAACTGTTTTTTCTTGTCTTGGCCTAGGTGAAACAGTGCAGCTACACTGTGGCCAAATTGGTCACCTACGACGTCCTCAGCACATCCTTGGCCTCGCTCTGGGGCCTCCCCAGCACGGCCAAAGTCTGTGCGGCCTTCAGTGCGGCCACGGCCGCCACCTTAGCGTCGCAGCCGGCGGACACGGTCTTCACCTGCATCTCAGTGGCGGGGGGGAGCGGGGTATGCCCCTTGCCCATGGATGATGAGGACGGAAGGGGATGGGGAGTGGATGAGGATTTGAAATGGCAGTGTGTCAAAACCTTGTACCCCTGGTGAACATCAAAATATCTGGTAAATGGATGTTCATTCCCCTAAAAATGGTATTAATAGGTATTGATCCATACCCAAATGAGACAGGAAAATTGGAGGATTTTGCCAAGAAAACATGCGGGGATGATGAGGAGATTGAGATTTGACCAGATGTTTGGATAGTTCGGGCCGGGGTCAAAAAATATGGTGGTAGTAGGAACCTGGTGAGCCTGATGACTCAGCGTCCAAGTTTCAGAGGCCACAGCCGTGGTTTCGTCAACAGCTTTGGTGCAAGCCCCTCCAGATATCCTGTAAAAGCTGGGATAGCATGAAAACAAACCAAGGCGAGATTACATGACATCAATTCAATGGTTGGCCGGGTAGGAGATGATGACGGATTGGTTTGACGGGATGATATGGGATGATGCACCAGCTGGTCCTGGATGATGGGGAGTCATGCCTGATTCCCCTGCAGCAGTAGTTTGTGTATAGCCCAAGTTGTGTTGGGGGATGGTTTTGTAAAATTGGCTTTGTCTCATGCCAACCCATGGTTTGTTTCTCACAACATGTGAGTTGGTCTGAAAACAGGGTAGCCACGGGTGAATTAGCGAGTGTCCTCCAGATTGACCCTAAGATTCGGGACGATGTCGCTTTGAGGTTGACATGGCGTCTGAATGGCTGGGGCATAGCAAAGCAGGCATCTAAATTAAGGGAATTCACCAGTAGCTACTGTAGTAGATTTTGAGGTACCCTATGTTCAGACCCAAATGGTAATGGTCACTCTTTTGATCCAACGGAATAGGACACATACCCTTGTCAAGCAATGACATGTTGAATCCCTTTATCAATTTCCTCAGGCTCTGCCAGAGACCAGTGTATGGGAAGAACTTCCCGATTCGTCCATGGTGATTTTCGTAGTTATCATGCCCGATATCAATCACATCTCTGACTGGTTGGCATTTTCCAAGTGATCTCAATATGCTGAGTGTTCCAAGTCAACATTCACAAATTGGCTACTTTTCGATTCGGAAAGTCCCTTACCAGTCGAATGCTTCGATGTGAAAATTCCCATGGAATTCGCGGATTTCCCAGCTTGCCATGTTTGATTTTCAGGTACCTGTTTTTTCAGTTTTTGAAGCTACAAGGTACCTGATGATCCATTCTTGGGGGGGTCCACTGGGGGTCCCAAGACCCATCCAATATGTTTGATGAATTAACACAACAAGCATCCACAATGGTTACAATGGGCTATGTAATTCTATGATGGTGTTTGATGATTGTTTCACTCCCCAATATGAAATGATTACCCCTTAAACGCATCAAACATGGTGTCTGTTTATCGTGTTTTCAACAATGTCAAAGAAATTGAACGATAAATGCACTGTTATACGGTGATTTGAAATGTGTTCAACATCATTTCGATCAACAGAATTTAGAATAAGATTCACAGCCCTTACAGCCCAGTGGTAATTTTTAAGAGTTTGCTATTGAACATGGCCATAGAAATAGTGGATTTACCCATTGAAAATGGTGATTTTCCATAGTTATGTTAGAGGGTAAACCTCCATTTTCCTATGGTTTTCCTATAGTTTTCCTAGGATTTTCCCATGTTCCTATGGTTTTCCAATGGTTTTCCACGGCCCGCAACCAGGACCTGTGGGAGGATAAACCCATCAGCGTCTGGAAGCAGATGCGCGATGCAGCTCGACGCCTGGGCCTATTGGGACTCTTCAGCGGTTGGCAAACGCGTCGCCTGGCGATACGACGGAAGGCTGGTTGAAGATATGTTGAGATGATATGACGGTCGGATATAAGTATGTGATTATTTAATTAAGTATAACTATATATTTATACATATGTCATATCTTATATATATATACATATTATATTATATATACGTGGTATGTCGATATCACCCAGCCTGCAAGAGTTGCCTTAAGAGACGCCATATGTAATCATGGAGAACACCTCTTCAGAGCCGAGTTACACCATGTCATAGGTGGGCAACCCGATGGTTTTTACCTACCATTTGGGGATGGTCGTATTACAACCAATTGTTTGTGGCAAATGAATCGTGGTGAATCTATGGATGGTTTATTGTGTTTAACATTGTTTAACACATTATTGGTAATTCTTTGTGTCAGTTTTCAATCGCTATTAACCACCTTTAGCCATGGTGGGCACTTATCTCGACCATTGTTAATCATTATGAACCACCATAAAATGCATGTCAGCCATATACCTCACAGCAGCGATTGCCCCGGCACATCGGTCCTGATATGTGTGGTTGTTTTTTCAAGGCCATTTCAAAATAAATCTGACGAAATCATCATGTTTCCTGGTGAAATCCAAAAATTCCTATGGTATTCCTATGGTATTCTTATGGTATTCCTATGGTTTTCCTATGGTTTCAATCGGTTTTACGGGGGCCCACTGCACCAGGAATCTTCCAAATGACGTTGATCGTTGTGGTGCAGCTGCTTCTCTATGACACGATCCGCCCTCGCTTCTGACGTAGCGAATGAGGAAGTGGGATATATCCCACTTTTTCTGCTAGGCTCAAGGAATTCTGGCCATGCATAACCTATGCAGTAAAACACATTAATATAAATATATATATATATATGTGTATATATATATATATGTATATATGTATATATGTATACGCATATATATATATAATATATATATAATATATATAATATATATATAATATATATAATATATATAGTTTAATTTCATATTGAATTGGTATAGAACTCATCGCAGCCATGCGACTAACGCCCGAATTTCAGGTTCCAGACGTTCCAGTTCAAGTATCCAAAGTCGTCACATGGGTAGGGGTCAAGGATCGAGCGATTACTAATCCTAAAGCTTGTGGCATAATTCCTAGACTTGGATCCCTGCGCTGTGATCCTCCATCATTTCTAGATCAGTTTCAAGTGGAATCCTTTCAGCTTGACTTGGCGCAAGTCACCGCGGCTTCGCATCTCCGAGCAGCGCATTGGGTCAAAATCTTCAGAGAAATGCTGGTTTTTTCGTATCGGATCTCTTCATTTTGGGAGCCCAGTTGGGGAATACCTTTGCATTGAGGTGAATGGGACTATATATGAGAATATGAAAATATGCCGAGCCCTAAACTTTGACCCGTGCTGTTTGCCTCTCGTATGTTTTCCGCGGGGGGTGCAGGCGTGCCGTGCCAAATTTGAACACCGCACCTGCGATGGGTTCGTAGAAACTGTAGCTTCGAGTCAAACAGAATCGTGAGAAGGCTGCCGCTGGGTTGTTAACTGGCTAGTCTTCCATCTGATTCACAGAACTTGCGTTGTGTCAAGCCTCTTGATCCTTTCTACCCTTGTTTTTTCAAGTATTGAGATGTATTCAGTGCCTTTGTCCCTCGAAATTAAATGGCCACTTTGATCCACTTTTTAACTTCAGAAAATGATGATAGCTTGTACCGCATTTTTGACGATCCCAAGTAGGGCCAGTCACAGCGTCTCTTGCACATTCTTGCACCATCGCCCAAGTGCTTCTGTTGTCGTTGGCTTGGAGAAAAGATCGAAATCAGCACCAGGAAAGACACGGCATGGCACGATTTTTTTAAACAGGGAATACATTTTTTCGTGTATTGGTTATATGGT
>Ga0126342_10007484_pt1:0-10000 | contig 19498 bp, 20 predicted proteins | sample Cyp1metagenome_FD_92528 | JGI IMG/M metagenome (GOLD analysis project Ga0126342, IMG submission 92528) | Coral microbial communities from Lord Howe Island, Old Settlement Bay, Australia - Cyphastrea 1 metagenome | ecosystem: Host-associated > Invertebrates > Cnidaria > Coral ... | reverse complement strand
TATGGTGTCCATTGACTCCTGGATGACCATTTTCGCATTTTCCAACGCTTTGCTGAGGCGATTTCGTGTCAGATCCCACCGCGGAAGTGCTGAAAGGGTCACTGGATTTGCACGGCCGGGCGAGTGGTGTGACGATAGGATGAACCGGGGAGGGCAAAACAGATCGTGAAAGACCGTGGTGCATGGACTGTTTTCTCTAGCATGGGAAAATTCACTGTGAGGATGAGGCAAAAAAAAATGGTTCAGAAAACCCCATCTGTGCCTTTTCAGAAGTTGGTTTCTACACCCTTTTTGTTGCCATAGTTATTGGGTCATCATTCCCATTCCGAGATGGGAGTGCCCCTGTTGAGGAAATTGAGCCCTGCGAATTCCTGTCCCAACTTCACCTTTGCACACGAAGTGAGGGCCTTAGATCTGCCATGGTTGAGCGCTCACGAGTCTCAGGGACCCTGACTCGAAGGCGGATGAGACTTGTGCACTTTTTCACAGTGACAGACATTTGGAATACTAAAAATCAGCGGATTCACTAGTTTAGCATATTTTAATGATAATAATATAATTATATATATATATGTTAGCTATTTGTTTATCATATTTCTATTTGGCCTGAATATGGGTTGTCATGTTTTGGCATATTCTAACTGATGCTCTACATCAATACAATCCCATAGTTAAATTTTAAATATTCGGTTAACTGTATTAAAAAAAAAAACATTAGGGTTCCAACTATTTGGGATTTGGTCAATATGATAATGGCTTTGTTGATCCCCATGGATGGCCAAAGCATGTTCAACCCAATGTTTGATAGGCAACTCCCCACATTGGGCCGAGAAAAAACACATGTCCCGCACTGCTCAGCCCCGTGTGGACCAAGCGAGCGGCATGATGAAGGGCTTGATTAGTGCAGCTGGCGATGCTTGAAACATGTCAAGTTGGACTCCGAAGAATGGGGATGCAGTGGGCAGTGGGTTATCAAATGTTTGAAATATCTTGAAGAGTGGTTACTACATGTATAACATTTTAATATTTATAACATTTTATAACCACACATATCCACAAATAATATCTTGAATATTTGAATGTACTATTTGTGCGGATTTTGAACACAATTTTCAAGGATTTCTTGGGGATCCCGAATAGTTGGGAACGGCGTGCGAAAAGGATTGTGACCAAAAAAATAGCCCATCGGAAGGCACATGATAGCTACTTACTCAGTTGCAAAGTCACGGAGACGTAAATTGTAAATTGTGTTGTTGCATTTTTTTTGCGGTCTTTGATATATGGTGCGAAAATCACATCATTCATAGGGATGCAACATGATGCAACTACTAGACATTATGCAAACAGACCATGAGAATTTCTGGATTTTCCTGGTCCCCATGAGATGAACCAGGAGGTTGGAAACGGTTGGACGTATCCCATCATGATTTCTAGCTATAGCCAGAATAGGGCTTGAAAGTTCCCTAGAATCTAAACAAAGATTAGTCAGTATCTATTAATGGTATAAATAGTGGTATAAATAGGCTATACTATAAAGTATCCACTATAACACTTGACACTTTCAAAAGAATAAACCACCTGATCTAGGTATGCGGTATACAGGTTTATAAATGGGGAACGAAATCACAGAATACATAAAACATACACCCCTCAGAAACCATGGTTTTGCATGGGATTTACACCAAATTTGACACCCAGCTATAGGGGACTGACGGATGTACCCGCCAGGTGCTCACGACAAGAATATTGAAACCAGCAGGGCACACGGCGGGAACTGAGCTGTTGAAGTTTGAAAACTCTCGTTGAAGGGGCCAAATATTTCAGTTTATCCGTGGTTTACGACATAGCTTTACTAATATTACGGCCAGCACTTGTGCTACGCCCCAAAATCTTTTGGGATGATTGTTGGGAACCTCATTTCTGTTGACCATTACAGTACTTTGTGGCCTTCCACTATGTTGAGATGGTTAAACTTCATGTCCCTCACGAGGCTTCGTGAGGGACGTGATTGTTGTCCTTCTGCGGGGAATCGGCTGATCTTCTCTCGCTGTTTTCAACACTTTTTACATAAACCTTAAAGAACACTTACAAAAACCCTAGGAAAAACCCTAAAGAAACCCTAAAGAAACCCTAAAGAAACCCTGCAATGACAATGTGAAAGTGTATATAGTGAAGTACCTGTGGCGCAGCGCACGTGCTGCGGGTATACTCGGAAATGGGATGTCTATCCAATGGTGAATGCATGGAGCAGTTCGGAGAGATTGGGCTATCCATATTCCCAAAAAATGGGAGCCTGCTGGAGCTACTAATTATCTAATTGTCTTTCCCAATCACATGATAGGCTATCCAGTGGTTAGGAGGGAGCTAAGGAGCTATGGGTATTCATATTCCATCATATTCCCTATTAAATATTATTAAATGGGGAGCTAAGGAGCTACCATCCCAACCACATACTAGTAGGGAGCCAGTGTTTTTTTTTGTTCAAATGCAAATTTCGCAAATTTTTGAGCCCTCTATTTCTCACGAGGATTCCCATAGGTCCATATAGGTCCTAGTTCTGTTAACCAACTATCGGGCCCTTTTCCTGTAGCTTTGCCTCAAGGCATTGTGTGAAGAATTGGGTAGCCACAAAATTGATCCTTTATCATCATGTCCGGCATTATGATAATTATGGTTAACTGCTTTCATGAGTTCAATTCACCTCTTTTGAGACCTAAGTTTATGCTTGAATTCAATTCGTGTGATGGGTCAACAGTGGTCAACACCTATGTTCCAGAAACTGACAAAATCACAGCAAGCTCCAACGTTCCATGGTAAAAACCAAGGTTTCCTGCACTCCTTTGATCCATTGAATCCATCATTGGGTTAAATCCACCATTTTTTTTCATGTTCAAACCATGGTTTGGTATCGAATTTCCCAACTCAAGCACATTAAATCCTGGTTTTTGGTGGTGAAAAAAATATGGTGCCCATATGTTTCCATTCAAAATGCTCCCATCAACCGACGCGCGTTGCCGCCGTGAGTTCCTGGGTCGTCCCAAGGCCCAGGGCAATACCCGTCCTGCGACGAGTTGACGCAGAGTCGGCGAGTGTTTCTTGGCCGATCTTCGTACCCTCTGGTAATTTAACGTAGCTATTGAAAATGACCATTTAGAGTGGATTTTCCCATTAAAAATGGTGATTTTCCATAGTTATGTTCGTTTACCAGAGGGTAGATGGGATCCTATGACCGTGGCGAAGCTTCGCTGTTGGATTTTTTCTGTTGGATCTGTTGGTTGATGCGTGAAGGGGGATTATGAAAACTACTGGTTGGTGGTGACTGGAACCATGGAATTTTATGACTTTCCAAATATTGGGAATTTCATAATCCCAACTGACGAACTCATATTTTTCAGAGGGGTTGAAACCACCATCCAGACATTATACTGCGTAGCCAATATGTTGGGGATTATGATTTACACTTACACATATTTATATAATAATCCAAGAACGGGGAATCCCGTTCTTAACCAATCAGGATTTTTCTTGGTATTCAATGGAATGATAGAGGGATTTGGAATTTGATGTACCCCAAAGGTTTACAGATGTGGCAAATCCAGAAAACCAAGGAAGATCTGATCTGGGTGTTCCAATGTGTTCCACATGTCAATTTATGATAGTTTAACTGAGGCTAGTTAGTGAAGAAGCCTGGTTTTCCCCATATTTGTTTTTTTTTGCCCAGTTACGATCACCAGTTAAACCGATCTGTGGGATGATCCTCCAAGTGGATGCAGTTGGGGGGAATAAAAAAAGGGGAATCCTCAGAAGTTCGGTTAGAATCCCTATGCTTGTGATACCCTTTGGTTATGACTAGCATAGCCATGGTATAGATGGCCGATTTATAATGATTTATAGATGGTTTAACGGTTTACCTATTAATAGCATGGTGATTTTCCATGGCTATGTGAGTCATAACCAGATGGTATATTACTCATTAGGTGGAACTGCATGTTTGTGGGTGTGTCTCATCGCTCTGGTGGAACTGAAAAACAGGGTAGTAACGGGTAGTACTTTGCTGGATCAAAACGGAGCTGGGATTCGAGTTTGAGCTGTCGGAGTTTCAGTGAAGAACAGTGGATCTATTTCACCATAGCTAGGTTAACCTTGGATGGGTACAAACTAATCCTAGTCTTTTGGTATCAATGGGATTATCTACTAACTTGGCACTGATAGTTTGGAGCTCATATCCCAACTTGTGGTATTACCAAAGTTATATATCCATGTGTTTTCATCCCAATCCTGCAGCCCCAAACATGGATATGGCAAGAACTTACGGGCAGGTACCTCTGGTAATTTGACATAGCGAAAACTCATGGCTTCCATAGCAAACTGTTGTTCTATCCATTATCAACGATAATGAGGAACCATTATTGAACCATTATTAACCATTGATTTAATGGGTAAATTCATTGATAGTAACCATTATTAACCAGTGATAGTCCCATTATAATTATTGTTAACATACTTATCATGATTGAACCGTTATTTCAATAATAACCATTAATTACCCATAGGATCCATGTATGCTATATATGGTAACATTTACCATCAATATACCCCCAATGTTAGCATATATACCATACATGGATCCTATGGGTTATAATTATCTGTTTAGAACCATGATTTCACCCCAGTATTTAACCATTAACCATTCGTGTTCACCCCCGCATTTCCTTGCCAGGTGTATGCCGTCCTCATTTGCCTGGTCGATGCCCAAAGGAGTTGCGGGGCTCAGATCCTGGTCGTCCTCATGAAGTTTCGATACGCTCGATACATGCGAAAAAACCATAGGAAAATCATGATTTGGATGCTTTATAGCTGATTTTTATAGCTGAAAATCCATATTTTCCATGATACCAAGAAAACCCATAGGAAATTCTAAATGGATTTATAGCTGATTTATATGATAGCTAAGTTGAAACACATAACTTGTTTAACGTTTGGGTTGGTTATGGGGATATAACGAACTAATATTCATAGGGTGAATCTAACGCAACGTTCAAATCACTGGGGCACCACAGCAACCATTGGTTTTCAGAACGGCCAGTGAACGTTGAGTCGTCATGACTCGTTGGGGTCTCCCCAATATATCAATGGCGCCAATAAATAATATGGTTATTTACCAGATAGGTGTAGGATGATTTGTCAAGTGCATGGCCAGTTGGAGCTACTTATGGGGTTTTCCAACCACAAGATGAGATTTGTTGACTGTGTTTGGATTTGTTGGGGGGCTTGGAAGTTGGGAAGATTTTCCCGACCAAAGATTTATGGTAGTTCCATGGTTAACAATTCAAATATTCAAAGCATGTTTAGCGAGTAAAGTAAACCAATGGTTGATGCTGGGAAAATGATGCTGCTATGCAGTGGTATGTTGTATATACAATGTGAGGCTCTCCAGTGATGTGAACGTTGGTTAACAAAATCCCCAGTAACTATAGTTTTAAGTACCATAAACCATCGTTATTGGAGTTTTTTGAACCAACTTAGCTATCTTGGGGGCCTCACATTGTAGTTAATATTTGAATCTACAGCCAGCAGGCTGTGGCTTTGTTTGACTACCCCAAGTTCTTGCCAAATCCATCCATTTTACCAACGGGGTACCCATTTTCAGACAAACCCGTCTTGTACCTAAAATCTTGGCTTCGGACATTCAAAAGTCTTGCATATTGGTACAATGTGAGGCCCCCAAGATATAAGTTGGTTTATAAACCCCATTAACTATAGTTATATCTGCCATAAACCATAGTTATGGGAGTTATAAACCAACTTAGCTAACTATGGGGCACCACCTTGTAGAATTAGACATGTTGAGAATGAAAGTTGGGGATTCCCCCAACTTGCCCCTGGCTGAGATTTCCAACCTGTGACAGGGCAATCAAAGTTGGCAGTTTTCATCCGATCTGTTGGGATGTTCCAGCCATGCTTGACCAATGGATTTCTAGCCATTTCTAGCCATGAAAATCTCCCCATTGTTGATGGGTGAATTCCATAAAGGAAATCCCCGAAATCCCCAAAGGAATCATACACAATGGCTGGTTGGTGGTGACTGGAACCATGGAATTTTATGACTTTCCAGAAACAGTTGGGAATGTCATCATCCCAACTGACTTTCACTCCATCATTTTTCAGAGGGGTAGGTCAACCACCAACCAGCAATGGTTAAAATTCCCACAATGGTTAACCGTAACCACCATTATTAACCATTATTAACCATTATCAACCATTATGAACCATTATTAACCATTATTTACCATGATTTACTATTATTTACCATTATTAATCATTATTATCCGTTATCAACCATTATTAACCAGTATTAACCATTATTTACCATTATTTGCCATTATTAATCATTATTATCCGTTATTAACCATTATTAACCATTATTAACATTTATTAACCATATAATAACCATACATTAACCACCATTATTAATTGACCACTAGTCAACTCCTATTTTTTTCCACGGTGAAATCTTTGGTACTTGCTTCTTTTCCTAAGGTCGCACAGGAGGCTGTGCGAGAGAGACGGTGCCCATTGGGAATGGTCTCTGGGGCGGGCTGCAGGATGGATGAGATGCTCAATGACTGACCCTTTTTTAAAGGACTCTAGGCGACATATATGTTTCTATAGTGTTTAAAACAGTTTAGTATATGTTTAGTATATGTGAAACAGGACTTTTGTGATGTAATTTTTCAAAATGATACCCGCAGATCATTCATGTCCAACCAACTTGATCGGTAGTTTAATCCTTTAGTTGTTTGCTATAATTAAATTGACAAATGGACAGTAACCATAAGCAGCAAAATGTTATGTGTTTGTGGACTTTTAAATATTGACCATGTGTACTATAGTATACTTGGACTGTTTAGTGTATGTTTCTATTCTTATTCTTTAAGACTATATAGAGTTTTACTATACTTTGACTTGTCCTAGTTTGTGCATCGTTTATAGTTAATCACAAGCATAGTTGGGAAAGACTCGGATGTAGAACGACCCATCAAGCCCAGAAAATTGTTGGTTTTTCTGTTGGGGAACGTTATGATTCACCATTAATTTGTGTTAAACGGTGTTAAATGTAGTATCACCCAGCCCAGTTTCTGGTGATTGAGGTCCAATAAGCTTAACCATCATCGTCTCTGATCCTCACATTCCTCACCTCATTCGCACTCAAAGTTGAAGAACTATAGAATTATACCCTATGGATCCAAACACTGTCTGAGAAGGTACTTAACCCTCCAAATTATAGTAAATTATACCCCAAACACTTCCTAAGAAGATACTTGGATCCTATGGGTATAGAATATTGCCTCGTCATCTTCCATCATTATGTATTATACATACCGACATACCGTTTCCACACAAAATACATGAAACATGTCAATTTGGTTGAATCATGAAAAGCGTTTTTTGATGACGTCATAGATGTTGGTCAGATCGAATTACCACCAGACATCCCCAGAATTGTGCTTCGCATCGCAACTTTGCCATTGGGATCAACTTGACCAACTGGGGAATAGCAGCAGGATTGAGTTTAAAACCACATGAGTTCTTCTGAGGTTGACCCTGCACTTAAACTTGGCCGGTTGGCAACGAACCCTGATGGATTCCTTAAATTCCCCAAAATTTCGAGGCGCGATGTTCAACTACACTTTTCCCATTTTACCGGGGCAGCCAGCAATTCCGCGCCCAAGGATTCCAAGATATTCCAAGAATTGAGAATGTTGATCCCAATCCAATTCTAAGCCATGAATCATCATGAATCATCATCTGGGCTATGAATCATCCACACGTTTGTTTGCATATCCTCAAACCCAACGGATTGTCATTTTTTTTGTTTCTCATTTGCCATTGAAAAAGTGCTACTATGTCAATGTATGTTCCTGCCCAAAAAAATGCGAAACAAGTCTGTTCACTAGGTGATGCACGATTTTAAATCTTAATTTCCTCTAAAAATTCCAACCCTTCCTGCCCTTCCCGAACACCAAAATCTTCGCGCAAAGCTGGGGCCCTGACACCAACGCCTCGCCTGTTGCAGGATGCAGACCCGAGCCCCTCCGCCTGGGACCTACAAAGTCCCGAGCTTCTTTGATGCTGTAGACCAGCAGCGGCAGGATGGGATGCTTTTGCATATAGATGCATTAAGATATTATGTGTATCATTGTGTATCAGGATTAAGATCAGATGAGAAGGACAAGAGATGGAAGTGGTTGATCGCAATAATCCCTGGCTGGTGATTTAGAACATGTTTTATGATTTTCCATATATTGGGAATTTTCATCCCAACTGACGAACTCATATTTTTTCAGAGGGGTAGGTCAACCACCAACCAGTCATTGTCTACAGTCACGGTGAATCATCGAATGTCACCGCGCAGGAGCAGCATGGACATCGCCAGGAGCTCAGTATGGCTGGATGAGCGAAGGGAATGAAGGGAACGAGTTGTAACCCAAGGGGACACTGAAACACCATATGGGGGTTTCCACAAATGGGGTACCCCAATAGCTGGATGGTTTATTTCATGGAAAATCCCAATCTAAAATGGATGATGACTGGAGGTACATAGAGGTACTCCCATGGAAAATCATCATGTCATGAAGGCATTTTTACCGGAAATTGATGGGAAATTCAAACCCAATTTAATGGTGTGTTTTTCCCAAACAGTCCCAAGCCCATCAGATACCATGGTTTTTTCTCCTTCATTGGTGGCAGTGGACTGGTTTTTCATGGGAATTTCACTTCGGAAACCACCATTTCTTTATGGGAAAACCAAGGAAAATCCATGGAAAACATCCATGGTTTCTTCATGTGTCATCCATGGATTCGGCGGATTTTCCCAAGGATTTTCCCAATGCATCGGGGGTCGCGTGTTGGGGGATGGGGAGTCCATGGTTCCTGACACCTCGATAGCCATGATATGGAGCTGTCAGTGTCACAAAGCTGGGGATAGAAAATTACACCAAGAATTACGGTTTACGCATATTTACGTCTAAGTGCGAAAAAGTGTAATTCCAGCTCTTCTAGCTGCCAAATATGGGAATATCAAGGGCGGATACCTGCCTTGGATGGCGACCCCCACAACAATATGACGGTTCCCCTCTGGTAAACAAACGGTTTGCGAACTTGAAAATGGCCCAGTCGAAATAGTGAGTTTTCCCATTAATAGCATGGTGATTGTCCAGTTCGTTATGTAAACGTTGACCAGGCCAGGTGCCATGGCCCTTATTGTTATAGTAAGAGGACTGCCATCAAGTGATATGGGGCGGTCTGATCATTTTTTGGTCCCTCTTAAAATCCAAATTCTTTGGGGGGAACGGTATCTGGTTGGTGGTTTGGAACCATGGAATTTATGTCTTTCCATATATTGGGAATATTCATCCCAACTGACGAACTCATATTTTTTCAGAGGGGCGGCTCAACCACCAACCAGGTATACTCCAATTTCAGACCCATTTATTCGCAGGGATCCACCGGCGGGTTCATTCTTCGGGCTGAAAGACCATGCTTTCACCTTGTTTTTGTTCATCCAATTTTTGCCATTTTATAACCATTGGATGATTTGGGGGTGCCATGTATAACCATTGAGAAATGTCCATTCACCATTGATAACCATCTATTTTGATTTGTGGTATCCCCACTGATGGAACCCCCCCATGACAAGTCAAGAGCATTTTTGTTCGATGGTGAACCCCATTTTTAGCTGAGGTCGAAGGCGACCACTCGGAAGTGAATGGAACAATGAGTGGAAGACCATGTTCAGGCAGCGTTTCATTTCGTTTAAAAATAGGGGTGGACAGTTTCCCCAGTTTCCAAACTATTTCCAAACGATTTGTGTTTGATGGTTGAATATGATCATGTTCTCATATTGACTCAACGATTTTTTTAATGGTTGAATATGATCATGTTCTCATATTGACTCAACGATTTTTTTAATGGTTGAATATGATCATGTTCTCATATT
>Ga0126342_10007483_pt1 | contig 19499 bp, 20 predicted proteins | sample Cyp1metagenome_FD_92528 | JGI IMG/M metagenome (GOLD analysis project Ga0126342, IMG submission 92528) | Coral microbial communities from Lord Howe Island, Old Settlement Bay, Australia - Cyphastrea 1 metagenome | ecosystem: Host-associated > Invertebrates > Cnidaria > Coral ... | reverse complement strand
TCCTTTAAAGGGACATACCTGGCTACTGTGTTGCAATCTTGGTTCATTGGGGTTAGATTCTTTAAGGCTGAAATTTGCCCTGGTTCGCATTCTTTAAGAGGCTACCAGTGGTCCCTTAAAGATCCAGGGGTCAGGGTCGGAGCCCGAATTGCAAGGGGGATGATAGATAGATAGATAGATAGATAGACAGACAGACAGACAGACAGATAGGTAGATGGATGGATGGATGGATGGATGGATGGATAGATAGATAGATAGATAGATACCGCGCATGAATGAATCTACGCATACCGTGCATGTTCGTCGGTGTGTCCGCAAATGCTTGGATGGTTCCACCAACAATTTTGACATGTCTGATGTTCCAAACCAAGGAAAGGCAGATCTGAATTTGAGGGCTGCCTTTCTGTTACCTGGAAGCATTTGAATGCCGGTCGTGGAAGCTCAGTTACACAACCCCGACACCCAGGTTAGAGATGGACAGCTGAGTATCAATATGTCCTCACGAAATCTGGATGATTCTGGCATCGAAAAGTGGTGTCGCTGGGCTGCGAGCATCCAAGCCATGTGATCCATGTGTAGCCTTCGGTTCCAGAATCTCCCAGGTTGAGACTCTCCCGGGATCAAAGCATCATGTCGAAGTCCACTAGACGAGCTCTACAATCTACATAATCACTCATAATTAATCTACATGATCCACACAACTTTCCTATCCAGCATACATAAATGCCACACAGCAGTTGACTTCCTTCCAAAACGGAAAAACCAGGACCTGCAAATGAGGGGCTCTCTCTCCCTCCCCCCTCCCCCTCTCTCTCTCTCTCGGTCTCTTTCTTTGCGGCTCAAGTGTGCATTTTACTCAAGTAATCTCAAGTACACTTTTGATTTACTCCTGTGACCACAGCGTCCCAACAATGTCCCAACAATGTCCTCTTACGGGTGGCCATGAGGCGCGTGGGCGGATGAATGCCTTCCAGATTTCGTCAAGATCAAGCGACTAACGCGACGAGAAGCTGACGGATTTTTATTGTGCACCTCGGCTTCAACGAATTTCAACGAGAGCCTCCAGAATCTGAGAGCTGTGTTCCTTCTGCACCGTCTGGCAAATTCTGCTTCTGACGTTGGAGGTAAAGAAGCCAACTTTTCTACCAATATGATTGGTGACGTGGGTGGACGGGCTTTGTTGCGCGTCCTCTTCACTCACAAGATCGCACCTGGTCCTCAAGTTTAGATGTTGAACTGCTTGGGAATCCTTTAAATGGGTCCACTGGATGCAATGTACTGCTGGTCCGAATTTGACCCAGGTGCAACTTTAGTTGAGGGCTCTTGATAGGCTAAGAGAATTTGTGAGCTGCAGGGTTTTACCATCAGTTGACTTTTAGTTGAATTGCACACTTACAAACCGACACAGCAAGGCAGTGCGAATAATCAAGCTGTACAAAAACAACTTGGGCCGAGCATTTGCGAGCTCCATGATGGACTGGCTCACTCACACGCCCGTCCCAGTTATAGAGCTGGAGGCTAAGATTTGCAGACGTCATGGCTTTGATGGCTTTGACTGTTGTTTGCCCCAGAAGGACCCGTTCTTGTGATTTCTTGTGCTGCCTACTCTTGTGTCCCGAGATTGCACCTGTCTCACAACTATATTCCTCGAGAAGGCGCTGTTGAATCTTGATGCAAGCTGCAACCTATCGTGCGTTGACAAGTTCAAATATGGCAACTGCCACAGCGCTGAAGCTAAGGACATTCTGAAAGCTGTTGGTCACAACAAGGCCACCCCACCAGCTCTTTCCAGCTGGCCATAGGAGAATCCACAACTGCTGTAGGATGGGACCGTTCCAAGATCCTACAGCAGTTGTTCCAACAATCAATCTGAACACGGCACGTCTTGCAGGAAGAGTATCCGGAGTAAATCTTGAAGCGACCCTGTAACCAGACTAGTTTCAGGGTTCAGGGGAAGAAAAAAAAAGAGGTTTTCAGTCATAGGTTTTCAATGAGCGGGCTGCAGATGCCATCTACCAACCATTGCCAAACAGGTGTATCCAGCCAAAAATAGCAACGGAACGCAGCAACCGTTGTGGCTGCGCTTGGAGCAGAACACCGTAGATTCTTGGTGCCAGAAGTATCCCGCTGTTGGAGCTGCCAGCATAGGATGTCAACAAACACCCCAATGGCTCTCCATGTTCTGAGGAAAAGGCCAATGAACTGCTCCAAGTTGCCGAAGAACAGTTGCTCAGCTTCAGTATAGGTTGGGTGAAGCGGGTTCTGACAGCGACAGCAAACTGAGGCTGATGAAGATCAGAGGTGGGAAGAGAGGCAGGGGAGGAGCTGAGCCATGAAGTTGATAAAAACTCTATATCAGAAGACGAGCTGAGCTCCGCAGAACCCACCACGGTGCTGCCGGAAAAGGTGAATTCTTCAACTGTCAGAGTTAGGACAGTTAGGAGAATACCAGATAGAATGCCTGAATATCCATGAATATCCGGGATAGGAACCAGAAGGGTGAATTCATGTGGATTCCAAACTGATTCCAATTATCACCATTCTTCCAGGTGCCATCCTTAGCATGGACAATGTTCCACGAGCGCTTCCCGCTGATGCGTTGGGAGCCCAGAGAGTCGCTGACAATCGTGCCAAAAAAAAAAAACGCAGTGATACAATAGCACGACTCCAAGACTGAAGAGGGTATGGGTTTCTTAAAACCATTTAAAACCATTCAAAATCTATATTTTTGCCAAGAAATCACCTTTGGGGGTATGAAGTGTCAACATTGTCAACATGTTTGGATCGACACCAGATATACCATGCTATACCAGGTTTTGACCCATACCGAATTGCCTAGGACCTAGGATCAAGAGAAGGTCGCTGTGAAATTCTCAGGCCATGCCCTTTGGCCCAAGTGGCGTATCTCATCAACCAACGGGAACGAATTCGAATCCCACCAGAAGCGCAGCAGTGGAAGCCCCACGCAGGGCCTTCACAAGCGAACAGGCAGGAGATGGCAGGAGAATCCCAAGCCTTGGAGACCGAAGGAATACCGTTGAGATATATGTTGAGTCATGTTGAGCTCCTGGAAAAAGATCCCATGGTGCAGGTGGCGTATCTCCCTGACGCCGGAGCAAATTGAATTGGCTGCAAAGGCACCGGATTTGTTGTGGAGATTTCCAGCTGGATTCAGTGGCGTGGTGGTTTCCCTTGCAGCATTTCCGTGTGGACATTTCTGGCAGTAGATATCAATGACACACACGCACGGATATGATACATAGCCTATGGAAGACTATAGAAAAAGGATATAGCCACTATAAACAGATGTAAAGATGTTTCTATCCCTACATGCATGCAACAGCACTAGATTTCCGTAGAGATCACCTGCGCTCCATGAGGCACCGGCCATATCGCTGAGAAACAAATCAGGTGGAAGCAAAGATAATTTAGACAGTGCACCTGAGGCCTGGCTCTGTCAAGAATGGCTGGGGAGAGCCCCTGTCAATGTGACGTATAGCGAAGTAATACGAAATATGGTCCTATGGTCTAAAAGAATCTCAAAGATCTTAATCAGTTCAGAATTGTAGATTTTGCATGTTTTTGCACTTATTCGATGTTATTCGACTTGTCCATATTTCACTGCTTTAGTGAACTCCACGGGACCAACATTGCTACTGATTCGCGGTGGAGGTGCTGGAGCGGGACCCGGAGCAGGTCAGGGAAGGACCTGTTTGGAATGGATTGCCAGTCACCGAACAGCTCGCTGCCAAAAAGGGGTCTTGCACTCAGGGGGCCTTCAAGGCTGCTAGAAAAGGTTAAACAGTTAAACCAAATCAGGATAATCAGGTGGGGAGTGCCGTTTTCACAAAAGGTAGCTTAGGCAGCAAAGGATTCAAAATTCAAAGTATTTAAGTTGTCCAAAGTGCTGTCTGCATGAGTTCATGGACTCAGAGTGAACATGTTCACGCATGTTTTTGCCACCCCCGCCCCCCAGCTCCATCCTCATAATCGGCATTGTATTGAAGCATTTGAATCAGCGAACGTAACAAAACATGTCCGACATCATTCCCGTCCTGAGCTTTCTTGTTGTTGGCATCCATGACCGACCAGAATCGCCGGTATCTTTTTTCATGGTTATCAGATGTTATCAGTATCATCCTCGTTCTGGCTCGTACTGGCGTTTCTCTTGAGGATTTTGTATTTTCTTTGTTCCCCCGTGCTCTACCTTTCATCCACGCCCTTTCAAGTTGGTCAATGCATGTCACTGCTTTGGATCTTAATCGTCAGATACAACGATTCGATGTCCTCTTCGCCGATGGTGATCGGGTGTGGTTTGACATGGTTCCACTGAGGCAAAGTGCACAGCAGCCCGTGCCAGGCTGAACTGCCTCTGTGGGGCTACAATATGCTACAATTTCATCAAACTGATGATCAGTAGCCATGGCAGGTGTTGGCCTTGCTACTCCCATACAGGCTGGCAATGGGCTAGGGTATTTTAATGTATTTTATGGTATTTGGGCATCAGAGCTTCAGAGGGTAGCATTGGATGTTGCTGTAGACATCTGTGGGCCGTGAGTTTTCCCAGGAGGACAGCGATGAAAACAGTGATGAAGCTCCTGGGTGCCAGCCTCTGATGAAATCTCTGGTATTCTCCACTCACCTGCCTTTCGGAGCGCCATGAAGCAGTTGCATCGCTACCATCTTGCGATGGCAGTGGCAGCAACATCCAGCATGACCAGAGGCCTGTCCACAGACGCCAAGCTCCAAATGAGCACTCAAATGCAGTTGGGATCTCAGGTTTTCACTTGTCCAACATTTCTTCGTGAAATTTGCTGGGGTAAGACTATGTAAGACTGGTAAGACTCACTAAACCATACCAATCCAATTCCAATCCACACTTATGTGAGTTATGTGTTGAGTTATGTGTTGATGATGTTACGATGTTCATTGCTTTGGATTGTCGCAGGCTGTGGTGTGCAAGGCGTCGGCAGCTCAGTCCTGCTATGTCCTGGTCACCTGCGCGAAGTTTGCCCTGTCTCAAGCGCCAAGGCCCCCTATGGATCGACCGATCCATGGTGAGGCGCTTGTGAAAGCTCCACCAGTGGCGGTTGCACCGATGGTAAAAGCTCCTCCGGTTGCCAACCTGACATTCAGCTGCACATGGGGGTGAGACAGCATATATCAGGGCATATCATCATGTCATATATATATATATATATACATACACACACATACACACACACATATATATATATATATATATATTGTATAGATACATATTATTGACATACGTACTATGAATCATGATCACAGGATCATTTCAAGGATGTTTTTGGCTGTCTAAGGCCACCAGCATTTGCAGGTCCTGGTGGAGTATCTGGACCTGTGCTGCGAGTTTTGCCGGTCTCGGGATGACATGTGCAGTGACTCATGCGATCAACCGTAAACTCCGTAAACCCACACATATAACAAGCAAAGATACCAAAAGACATAGTAAGACCATGTAAGACCACTCTTTTCTATCTTTTCTTGGAGGGTTATTACATTAATTACCAGTATGCTCCTTGAATTCCAATCTTTTTTTTTTCCGTTGGCTTTACCTTGGAACCCAGGTGCTGCTGCCGCCACCATCAGCTCCACCACCAAAACCTCCAGCGACCAAGCCTCCCGCGGTCTCTCGTCAATGAAACGTTGGTTATTTTGGTATTGGATCCATATTGGATCCATATTGGATCCATTTGTAAAAATGGATCCATGGAATCCATGGGGTAAAAATGGGTAAAATGATTGCGGAAAAGGATTCACAATTGATCCCTTGAATCATCCTTTGTCGAATTGAATCAGATCATCTCTGTAGCTGTCCCTCATGCGGGTTGTATCAAGCCGAGGACGTGACCCAACCATCCCAACCATCCCAACCTGTACAGCGGGAGGAGGGTATTGAGAGCCTTGGCAAGTAGTCAGCCGTTGTGATATGGTCAATTCATGTTCAATCTTGAGTAATTTGCTTTGTTGCTGGGGGCGTGCAAAGTTTGATGATATTTGGATATATTTGGTGAAATCTTGGAGCACATACAGTGACCAATGACACTGAGGTCAAGCTTCTTCCCAGAAGACCCCCTGGAGTCTCAAGCAGAAGCTTTTGGCTTGGGTTTCACGCCAGACTTAAGCTCGTCAATTCCCTTTGCCCTCGGAGGGCCTCCACTGCATGTCCCTTGCCTGAACAAGGCATCTCCAAAGCACTTCTAGAGATGCTGCGAGTGTTCTTAGGTCACTGATGATTCAAGATATTCAAGCAGACATGCGAGTACATGTGCACACTCTTTGCTTGTGACTTGTGACCTTTCACCTTTCATGTGAAGTTCTTCCTTCATAGGGTCTAATATCTAATGACCAGAAGCTTTGGGGTAAAGCTGCATCACTCGTCGTGGATCGTTTTTTTTGGTGATATCCCTGAGGCCGCAAGTGTGGGCCCACCGCCAGGGCTAGCAGATGCTTCAGGAAATCCAGCACATCAAGGAAATGTGGATCCAAAAGACTCCTTTTGCGACGTTCCACAGGCAAGGCTTTGGATGCAACGCGTTTCGTGAAATGAAACGGAGCTGACTAACAACAACATGCGATGCCTGTGTTCTAAGGTCATGCAAATAGGCAATTTGATGGACTTTTGGGATGTTTTGGGACATTTTGACACCTTCAGACATGTTGGATATGTTGGCATATTTTACCACATGTCAGCGTTCCACTTTTCCCAGGGCTATGATGCCAACACCGAGCCCAATGCGCCCTTGGCAGCTCACAACGGCTTTCCAGAATTCTCGCGCCCGCTGTGGAGATCACCCGTGCCTGATGAAAGTGCCTTGCACGGGAGGGCAGTGTTCATCCTGGGATTCCCCAAGTCTTGGGATGATTCTGATGTCCCCAGAGGATTTGGCAGTTTTGCTGTGAAGTAATTTCTTTGATTGGATCCTGGTTGGAATACTTGGATCTTGGTTGGCTTCCCGGGCCTTCGAGGGCGTGAATTGGATGCGGGTTTGGGATCGGAGGGCCTTTGAGGCGTGATCAACAAGGTGACACGGCCCGAAGGGACACGTATGTCGGTTGCCGTTCCAACATGTCGTGAGTCTGAAGTCAGCTTGAACGCCGTCAAACTTTCATCTCAACACATTTCGTGTGCCTACAGATTGGAAGCCACCGTTCCATAGGGTCACATCGACATTTGTCCCACCCCTTGGAACCTTTCACCTTAGTGCCACAAATGATCTAACTGCATCTAGCTGCGTGCACCGTTGGTCTCTCACTCTGTTTGTTCCATCTATTGGCTCGATCTGTGGCTCAGATGGTAGCATCCTGTAGCATACAAGCATCAAGTGCATGTGCAAGTCAACATGAACGGCATTAACCCACCCAACCCATGCAAACCCTATCCGTAGCTGTAGCGAAGCATATTTGCATATACTTGCTGCACAACGTTTGCTATCGTTTGCTAGACTGCTGCCAAACCAACTGCTAGTGAAATCATTCATGTGTTTGTGGCTTTGTGGGTTTCGGATGGTTTCGGACGGGTAATTCATTTTTCCTCGTTTCAACCCATCAAATTCGGCGCGAGGGAATCATGTGATTTACCAAAATCGATGTGACCCTACACTACGAATTTATTTGCTTGCACTTGCTACTAGCAGGGTTCTGGCCTCATTTGCATCTCTTTTTGAACTCTTTTTGGATCTTGTTTTTTCCGGCTGTAGATTAGATTCCCTGACCAACTCTGTACTATACCTATATCTGCACATATTTTGGGTAGAAGCTGTTGCCAGTACAGTTCTGCGTTTCTTCAGCGTCCCGTTGCTGGGCGTCACTGTGCCGACAGCATGGACTTTCATGTTTGGGTGATTCTGGGTGCACTCAGGTGACGAAGAGTTGCAGGACTTTGGGCAAATGGTTCAGGACCTGCCACTGTCGTCAATCTTGACAGGAAATGGACCAATTGATCATGGTGACGATTGACCATCACCAACATGGACCAATAATACAAATAATGGCGGTAAATCATTTTGAGCAAATTCAAAATTGGAAATGACCATTTGGATCATTTGGCCCAAGATTACAGAGGATTGCACCTGACCCCCATTGATTTCTTGCAGAACAGCAAGGGTCTGTCAGTTTTTATCCGACTCTGTCTGCGAGTTGCCTCAAAGTCTCAGGAGCCCATGCAGAGACTCAATGGACATCGACATAGCAATGGCTTCGTGGCTACGCCGGTGGACACCGTTCTTCAGGTGACGTGGCCTTTGCAGACCATTTCCAGACGTTACGGCGACTATCTTCACACGCACAGAATTCAAAGGCACTCAATGGCCATGTGTGTTCATATGGTTCATTCAAACGCACAAACACGACGCATAGATATAATTTAATAGGTACCAATCAAATAGAGAGATGTATATGGACACATACATATATATATATATATAATTAATCATAACTACACACAGGTGAAGGTGTGTACACATGCATTGGCAAATTGGCGTTTGCCTCGCGTCTCCACATGGCACATTCCACCAAGCCTCAACCATTCGTGAAGCCAAGGTCACTAACAGCAATCCATTCCAGCGAGTCCTGTTCTGAGAACACGGCTGTTGTTCAGAGGCATTCAGAGGCTTTAAGCTGGGAAATCCCCCATAAATGGACATTGAAATTGGGAAAATCATTGGTAACCAAATGGTCGATTTTCCAGCAAGCCATGTTTGATTACCAGAGGGTACTTTGCCTGACTTCAGCCTGAAGGGTGCACGAGAAATTCAGCATGTTGACATGTTGGGCCCATCTTTGCTGTGGTTTGAGGCCAAGGAAGTTGCCTTCCGAACTGACCTCTTCAGTATCAAGGCTGGCAGATGGCAGTGTCGAAGCGTCGAAGCCTACAAAACCCACCAGGTCCGTCAGGTCCTTTTTTTCGGAGTCGGGACCTGCAGGAGGCCTACATGAAGCTTGGGAGGGATGAATTCATGCGAAGGCTCGTGGGCTCTTGGCTTGCGGATGTTTGCGGTGGCTTCCCGATCTTCCCGTCACTACCAGTTGGATCATGTTGGATCTGCCAGGATCCAGTCACCAACGTGGGATGGGTTTTCCTGACAGTCGCTTGGCCTCAGAACCACAATGTGTTCCATTTCTGTTTCATCCAGTGGTGTTTGAGATCGTTCAATGTTATGCGTTTTCTTTTCTGAAGTGACTTGCGAAGCAACACATTTCCTGCAGCTAGTTGTGCCTGTTCTCAGTGTTTTGACCCATGTTTTTCCCAGTGTTTGCATTTTTCAGTTTCTTCAGGACCAGCAGCAGTACGTTACATGCGGCTTTTTGAGGAGTTTGAACCCGAACTTAGGATCCTTTCCGGAAAAAAAACAGGTCCTTGCTCACCTTCTTCGGTCAGTTCTGACATCAGGTATTCCTTTCAAAATCGTGTCGCGCAAATTGACTCCCAGGGCCGTTTTCTTTAGCTTCCATGGACGGGGCATGTACAAATTAGTGTGTCTTGAGTCTCACGGAGACCATCGGAGACCAAGACAGCTGGCACACAGGGAGAAAGAGACCATGGGCGAGCAGAGGATGTCAGGGTGTCTCCCGTTTCACCGGCGAACAAGTGAAGCTCACAGGGTTTGCATGGCTTCAAACAGCTAGGACAGAAAACCATAGAAAACCAACTAAATGTCCAGAAACATCAGGAACCATGGTGACTTACCATGATGCCATTGATTTTGACTGTTGCTTTGTTGAGGCGCGCAGAGCACCTTCGCAATCAGCTGAACTTCGTTGAGATGTGGTTGACTGAAACCACCGGTCCTCCCCGCGCTTGCCTCGAGTGCTGGACGGCACTGAAGATGACAAAGCCAGAGGTTGGAAACAGAAACCGTCAGAAACCCTTGGTTCAGTACCAATGAGAGTACTATTGGTACCGGAGGGTACTGGCTCATACTGGCCCTATTTGGGGGGGAACCATATGGGAGTATTTCATTTTAGGGATCGGATTACTTGGAAACAGAAGTCCATGATGATCTGAAACATCTGAAACCGAGGTTCGGCGGAGTGGTCCTGGGACAACCGCGAGGGCTACAGAGAAGAAATTGATTCGCTCGCACCGTCCTTAGCCTATCTTAAGACTATTTAAGACTTACAAACCGCAGATGCAAAGGAAAACGGTGTTGGTTTTGTCATGTTTTGTCGCAAAGGATTCAAAGGATTGTTGATGACTGGCTGATGGTTTCACAATTGTTTTAGCCATTTTAGCATATTTTAGCAATGTTTATGGCTTTTTCATGCTTTTTCCGTCTTTTTCAATCCTTCTCCCATGCCAATGACTTTGGAGGTCAGTTCTGAGCTGGAGGAGCTTGCAACTCAGGGGCCGGCCGTGCATCAAACACCTTCGCCACTGGAGAAATTGAAGGTGTTTTGAAAGGACCATAAAGGACCTTTAAATATATTTAGATTAGATGATTTTGATGGGCTTAGGGTATTCAAAAGTCTAGTGCTCAATGGTATTCGGTGGTTATGCTAATCACGACAGGATTAGCATCAGAACAGTCATGGTACCTATGCTGGAGGTTCTGCAAAGAAGCGAAGGCCATCTGTGAGGAGCTCTTCGACGAGCGCAGTGGGGACTTGCTTGAAGCATTGTCAGGGGCGCACAGGATATTTGGAGCTGTTGTGATTGGTTGGTATTCAGTAGGTTTCAGCAGGGTTCAGCAGGGTTCAGTGGGTTTCCGAAGGTTCCAGTAGGCTTCAGTATCATTGATTAGTTTAGAGCCGCGCTTTGGTCACCTTTGCGGGCTGACTTATGTGCAAATGTTCTGGGAAAAGATGCTCAGGCCAGAGGATGAGCTAGTGATGCCGTCCAATTTGTGGTGCACTCGGCATCTTTGAAACTCAGAACCATAGCCAGCTCCATTGGGACATAAGGTCGCAGCTCACCGTTCATGTGCCACTGCCTTGGCCAGCGTCTCAAGCTGCATGGCACTGGCTTCACCACTATTGCGAATGTATGTGAATTCAAGATGTGTATATAATTATATAAGTATAAGACGTTTGTCCCGGCTGTCCCTGGCCATTTGCAGCCTCTTCCAGGATGACAACCAAAGATATGTTCGCGGCCTTTGAAGGCCTTCGAGCAGTGAAGGTCCGCCCACGGTTGTCCTGTCACTGGTGGTTTTTATTGACACAATTGTTGCCCTGGCAAGGCATTTGGAGAACGCAGTGCCGATGAGGGTCAGGCCCAAACTTTGGCGAATCGTGGCGAATCGTTGGGGCATGATAGTAGGCCTACTAAGTAGGCCCTTGGTAGGCCCTGGTAGGTCCTGGTGTCCACTGTTCAGCCACTCTGCCACAAAGGCCATTGCTGCTCTCATGGAGCTGGTTAGCACAGATCCGGACTTTGGAACTGGGTTTGCCTGGCCAGTGAATGCGAAAAGGATTGGCCCACTCGTCGCATGAAATGCGCAACCCCATAGGTTTGAACTCAATCAATTTTGAGATGCTGGAGGCTTGTGGGGAGGCCACCCATTTTAATAGACACAGAGCACACTCATGCCAGGGAAAACTTCTGGCGAAGCATCTATCGATTGTGGCGCATATCTCAGTGATTGCCACATCCAGGTCCTTGCTGATCCTTTGACCTTGTCGACTGATATCACTGATACACTTCAGTAAACATAGTAAACGGACATGGAAACCCATTGTTTCCTAGGATGATCTATGATAATATTAATATATATATATATTAGTAATATATTTCAATAAGTTTACAGTACGGACCTTCCATAGTCATCCACATTTCGCTATTAGCTAAGTTTCTGGAGGGCCTGGAGGGCTAAAAACGGCTTGCCCAGGTTATCAAGCTATGCTCGAATGCTGAACTCCGATTTCCAGACCAAGGCGGAAGATGTGTCGATGTTGTGGGAGTTCCCATGAGTTCACCGTATTTTGCGTATATATAACTGATTTTGGTTAGTTGGGTGTGTCTGAACATGGGGTATATAGCCCCAATTTATGGCGAATTTAATGGGGAACATGGTGATAAACAATGGACATTTGGGGTACCCTATTTTCAGGCAGCGCCAAGTTGAAGTTCAGGATCAGCAGATGACAAGTAACAACCATTTCGCTAAATTTGACAGCAGTGCAGGTGAAACAACTTGTTGCTGGCGGCCTACAGATACCTACCGGATGCGATTGAATGCCACATCGTTGGGGTTGTTGAGCATGCGGATCTTGGATCTCTTCGATGATTTTGACATATGTTGACACTAAGGCTGCTTTTAACGATGAACGCTGGGAGGAAGGAATGGAGGCTCTTCATGCATGGGTTTGCTTGTGCATCTGCTGAAAACATGACAGAACTGTACACCGACCTTCAAGGCCAGTGTCCAGGGAGGACAGCTGAAGACCTACGATGCCATCAAGGACATCTGCAGTTTTTGGATGGTGCGAGTTCGCAAGTTCTCAACCCAACCAACGAACATTGGAAGATATTGGAAGCATCCAAAAGTAGTCAAAAGTAACCAACAGCAACCAACAACTGATTTTGGAAGACCTGCCGTTGACACTGGAACACCATTGAATTTTGGTGCGAGGCAGCGGAGCGCAAGTTGGGTGGCAGCTGTCATCCCGAGACCCAGGCCCCAGCATGGTGAGCTAACCAGCCAAGATTATCATAAAGAATATTAGAATATCTTAGTTACTTATAGTAACTTAATTAATGTTACTTAGTTGCAAATAAACATCGAAAGGACTTACACACAAATGCACTTGGATTTAGAACTGTATGGTTTCTCCATAGATACACACACACATATATATATAACACATAGAACACATATAACACATACAACACATACAACACATAGCGCACACACACACATAGCGCACACACACATAGCACACATAGCACACATAGCACACATAGCACACATAGCACACATAGCGCACACACACACATTGCATTGCAATGCATTGCGTTGCATTGCATTGCATTACATTACACATACACCCACACACACACATAGTTATACATCTACATATACACGCACATGTACATATACATATTCACGTACACATATTATCATAGACATATTCACATATACATACATATACATATATATATATACACATATATATATACATATATATATATATACACACGCATATACATATAATTTATATATACATATACACATATGCACGTAGATACACGCATATTATATATATATGTATGTTCATGTTCCGCGTTTGCAAAGCGGGGAGATTGTAACCTAATCTTCTCTTGGGACAGCTTGGAGCCACCAACCAGTGGGCTAACCAGGGCTTCTTCACAGACATGGTGTCCCAAAATATCAATAAATATCATAGCTGATCATCAATTTCCCCATCAACATTGGCATCAAATGGACACACATGGACCATGCCATTTTGTTCAAATTGTTAGTTGTCCCATGACATCCTCATAATCACCATGACACCATCCAGGGATGGTCAAACCCAATAGTTTCCATCAATTTCCAGGCCGCCAAGTTGCTGGACATCGTCCTTGCCCCAAGATCTCGTCAAGCTGAGCGCGTTTTTTGCTGCTTCAGGAAGTGCATTTGGACATGTTTTCAGCTGATAGGTTGTGGTCTTTCAAACCATGTTGGATTTTCTGTCCTAGCTGGGAGAATTTTCCCAATTGACTCGCATTTTCATCAGTTTTCAAGGGTTCAAACTTCAACCCCATCAACACAATGAGGTTGAGTGTGATGTTCTCGCCAACTGCCCCGCCGCTGTGGTATCCTCAGCAGATCCGCAGTCCCAGGGATGAGGTGGTGATGATGATGATAAACGAGGAGAAGGATATATTTGAATATATTTGATAGCACTTTCTTGGCGCTTGGTCCATTGGTTGTGGTTTTCCTAAACATCATGAACCACTCATCCCTGTTGGGCCTGGGGGGTTGAATCTCCAACTGAGGTCATCACCTTGATCAATTGCTTCAAATGCGGCAGCGTCACGTCTCCCACAGGCCAGGTCGCCATGGCTTCAGGTACAATGGTCCATCCAGTCCCATTGTAAATCAATATATCTGTGTCATTTCTATGTATATCTATGTGTATATATCTATATATCAATAATCATGAAAGCTAACGGTAGCTAGCTGGAGTTTACGCTTGCTTCAGGAAAGGCAGCTCTGAGTCCAACCCTCCCCCTAAGCTCCCGGGGTGTTTTGGAGCGGTCTTGGGGTCGTGGCTCAAATCCTACCAGGGTCGTGCTGAGCTCTCGACAATCTGTCCTAACCATATCAAGCCCCATCATGTTTCCAAGTCATATGAACCTTAGCTTTCGTGCACCCCTCCTGGGCCTCAAATCTATATATGTTCAATATCTTACTTATTCACAGACACTCATGATGAAACTGCGATTTTGAAGGCAACGAAGTGCCTGGCACATCAAAAGCGGCAGCTTCCTCAACAGTTTCATGTTGAGTCCGATTGATTCTTTCCTTTCCTCATGGCATACGAAAATGTGTTCACAGAGCTGAGCGCGGCTGAGGTCCCATTTGAGTTGGTACGCGTGCGCAGCAACTTCTCAGAAAGCGCGAAGGTTGGTCCTGCAGGATTGCGCAGTGTAACGTCAGAAGCCAAGATGGTGAGATCTAAGGCGGCTGTAGTTGCACTATATTGCACTGGTTGTTGCATGATTTGTGATGACCCTGATGCAAAGACCAGAGTTATGGAGTCATAGTCATAATGACTTCTTTGCAATTGTTGGCCCAGCATGTCCACGCGTTTTGTTTGCAAACATGAACAAATAGATAAAGTGTGTGCATATATATATATACATGTATATATATATACATATACATGTATATACACAATGTACACATGTGTATTGAGAACTGCAGGTGGTTTTGATTTGATAGAGCTGTTTAGATCCAAAACAAATTGCTTCTGCCTGAATGACAATAATGTGTATAAATCTCCTCACAAAAGTTGGAATTCGCACCCATAGAGTTTGCTTGAAGCCCCACAATCCCACAATCTATTGTCCGTCGGACCTTGAAACTTGTCGCCAATGCGCCAAATCCTTGCGGCTTCGCGCTGGGTTGAGCTGGCAAAGAGCCATGTGCAGAGGCGGAGCTTTTTGACCCGATCGCAGCTGGCCCGTGGACAAACCGGTGATGCTCGGAACTGGAAAGGTTGGAGACGCTGGCGAGGTCGATTGGTGGTGGGTCGATGCGGAGATGCGTTAAGAATTCCACACGTAAAATTAAGACCTCACTTTCCTTTTTGTAAGTGTTTCTTTGCCAATCTCGTAGCAAGGATGATTTGATCATGGGAGAGCGAGCTGCAGTCAGAGCCAACAAAGCCCTTGACAAGTGCCTTGGTGTGGAGGGTTGAAAAACCTTCAGCCTTTGGTGAGTGGGGCACCTTCAAAGCCAACAAATTTCGGATGATTCATCTTTTAGCAGCGCAGAATCAACGTCGATATACTGCGTTGGGGCCCGATTTGACGGAAATCACAAGTTCTGGATGATGTCACCGAAGGAATGGAGAGACATGATGCTGTGCTGCCAGTTAAGGATCTCCGGGATGTATGTTGGCAAGAATGTGGGCGTCAGCCGGGCGGTTGGTGACAGCTTGGAGAAAGTCTTTGGAAAGCGACGTGAGAAAGATGCAGGACCAAAGCTTCCAAATCCAAACCCTGCTTTGCTTCCAGAAACCATCAGAAACCCTTCCATCCTGCGAGGAGAAAAGTGCGAAAGTTCTTCGGAGCGGAGCGTTGAGTTCCAAGAGGGCCCCATTGGTCTGGAGATTCAGTGGACTGCCCCTCCAGCATCTTGGAGATAATGGGGCTGTCTCGAAATTTGGGATGGCCCCCCCTTTTATGGAAAGATAGAACTCAGATAGGAAAGAGAAGCCCATCGGATTATTTCAGGCCTCCAAATGGTCAAACAACTCCATGTGGACTGGCGGTGCGAAGCGCTCAGGTCGTGGTTGCAGTGGTGCCAGGTGGTGCCGGTGAAGCTGCATTTGTCCAGCCCGGGCAAGCAATTCTTGACATCAACGGTTGCCAAATGATGGTGAGAAACTCAGTGGGGACCACTGGTAACCCTTGTCTTTGCAGAGATCTGATATACTGTAATTACATAATTTTGAGTATTGATATTTTGATATGTGTCAATCTTCATCCAAACATCGATTAATCATGTAACTGGCAGTTCAGTTCTCCGCACGCCGCAATGATGATGATGATTATGATGATGATGATGATGATGATGAGGGTGATGAGGAGGAGGAGGAGGAGGACGACGACGACGACGATGATGATGATAACGATGATGACGATGACGATGACGATGAACCACAAGTGACGAATATTAGCAGCGGACTAGCACATGTTGAAAACCAGGAGCCCGTCACGTTGAAACATCATGATACGTCGCCAAGGAGGCACTGCCTGAACTGGAGCTCGAAGAGTTGATGCAACAGCGGCCCCTGCAGCTTCGCTTGGGCAGCACTTCCACCAGTCCCCAGATGCGTTTGTACGACATCGTAAGGCAGAAGGGTGTGGCCAAATGTCGTGCCATCTCTGAACAGACTGCGCAAGAAGTGCTGAAATTTATGTGCCTCGAACTTGAACTTGCTCCTACTTTTGCTTGTTGTGACTGATGTATTTCATGTTTTCCCTAGTATGTTGACCCTTGCAAGGCCTAGCAACTTGGAGTGCTGTCAGGACTTCCTTACCAATCCAAGGCATTTGGAGTATCGCCGGTGCATTCAAGCAAGCCTGGAAGACAAAGCTTTGCTTCAGCATTTCTTCTCCAATGTCCAGGTACCAAAGGCCAGTTCTGACCTCAGATACCGTCAGATACTTTTGGAGCAGCATGGCACCGTTGGTTTTCAAGACTGGCAGATTGGCATGTCAGTTCGTCCTGTCATGTTTGACTGCCGCAGGTGCTGATGATCCTGTCACACGCTGGGACATGCGGCTTCCAATGGATGCTTCGATCTATCGAGCTCTTGAAGAAATGCTTGGGAAGAGCGCTGGTGATGAGGTCAAGCTTGAAGAGAGTGGTAGTCTGAATATGTTTGAATGCCCTCCCATGCCCACCCGTACGCCTTCACCCCATCATTGCTGTTGAACATGATATTGTAATACATTCTAATATTAATATAATATATTGTAATTATATATGATATTCTATAGTGCGTTATAGCCGTGCAATGTATACGTGCGGGTTTCCACCAGGGCTTGGGAGCAACCTTGGAAGAACTGGCCGGTCCAGATGCCGAGCTGTGGGAACTTGGTGTTGTAGTCACAGAGCCAGGAGCAGCTGCTTGGACGCGAATCTTTTCATTTTGTTTGCATCCAAAATATCAATGGAACACCTAAAATGACCTAAAATGTCCTAAAATGCCTGCTATAGCAGGCCAACTTTGTGGTACAATCGGTACGGTTGAAACTGCTTTGGATGCAGAAGCCCACGCAATGCTTCACGTTTCCATATGTTTGCATGTTTCTACGTGTAGTTGATAGCTTCTGCGTGCTTTTGCTATGTGTGGCCTCATCCAAGACATCATGAAACATGCAAACTCAACAGCTATTGCTCGAGAACAGGAGGCTTCCACCATCCTGCACCAATCAAAGGTACGACAACGCTCAGGAACTTCATTCAAAACCATTCCTTCTTTGCGGGGTCTTTCCATATGTGCCATGGTCATTTGATTTTATTTGCCCATAAAAGAGGATAATCATCAATCCAATATTAAGAAGAAATGACAATTAATTGATATTAATTGGATGATATATCATATCATATATCAACCCCACCATGATTGCAGTGAGAGAAGGGGCCCAAGGCGCCACAGCCCGTCCATTTTGATGCTGCAGAACGGTGCCTGTACACAACCTTCGTGGCTCTTCAAGATGTGACCTATGACATGGGACCCACGCACTTTTGGCCAGGCCTGGTAGTCTTTTTGCGTTCTTTAACAACCTGATCTTGGAAGCTTTTCTTTTTGCGATTGAGGGATGTCAGAGTTTTGAACCTGTACCGGCAGGAACCAACACCGCTGTGGCCCATCGAAGATTTGAAGGCGACCCACAAGGCTTTCTGGAAACTCTGCAGCCTGCAGCGCCTCTACTCAAAGCAGGAGCTCCTAGAAAAATGATGAAAAATGCCTCGAAGTCGACACAGATTTTCCAGTTTACTGGGACCATAAATGGGTTTGTTTGAAAGTAGGGTGCCCCAAATCCATTGGATTATCATGGATTATCATCATTTCCCCTTTAAAATAGCCATTGTGAGGTATATTTTCAGACACACACACACACCGAATATCCTGTGAGACCAATATGAAGAAACGCCATGAAACACCTGCGTTAGGAGATTCGGTGATTTATGACAGCCGCTTACTTCACTGTGGGGGCGCCAATGTTTCCAGCACTCGCGCTCTCCTCTATGTCACCTTCCGAGATGAGTCCTTGGCCAGCAATTGAGCTAACCATAAAGCATCATAAAGCTGAAACAACTAACACGTCCTGAAACTACTTATACAAAAGGGTTTTCAATGATGTTCAAGTTTTTTTGACTCCTTTTGCAAGGGATGTGGCCCACTGCATGTGGCTTTTTTTCCACCCAGGCAATTGGATCCAGGCAGATTGGGAATCCAACAGCATTCCATCCGCCCAGCCTTGGCAAAGCGCTTTCGGCTGCGACACTTTCGACCATGACTCAGTCACACGACGACGGCTGCGTGCCATCGTCGGCAGTAAAAAGGAGTTGGAGCTACAGCTGTGCCATGTTCGATCCAGATTGATATGATTCGAGGTTAGCTAAGAAGAAGTGGCACTGAAGTTCTGTTCGATTAACTCCTGGTTTGGGGTTGAACGCATGTAGGAGATCGCAGGAGCATACGTGCCACACACACAGAGAATATATATATACACATATAATTCAATATATACATATATTTATAGATGCGCGCACACACACATAATCAGATATATACATATATATATATATCATATGTATATTTATATATAATACTATATATATATACACATATAATATAATATAATATAATAGAATAGAATATCATATCATATAATATAATACAATATAATATAATATATAATATGATATGATATAATATAATATGATATGATATGATATAATATAATATATAATATAATATTATATATAATATAATATATAATATAATATATAATATAATATAATATAATATAATATAATATATGTATATAATATGTATATAATATGTATATAATACATCACTATACATTGCATTACATTACATTACAGACAGGTACACAGGTACGCAGGTACACAGGTACACAGGTACACAGGTACACAGGTACACAGGTACACAGGTCCACAGGTACACAGGTACACAGGTACACAGGTACACAGGTACACAGGTACACAGGTACACAGGTACACAGGTACACAGGTACACAGGTACACAGGTACACAGGT
>Ga0126342_10007482_pt1 | contig 19500 bp, 17 predicted proteins | sample Cyp1metagenome_FD_92528 | JGI IMG/M metagenome (GOLD analysis project Ga0126342, IMG submission 92528) | Coral microbial communities from Lord Howe Island, Old Settlement Bay, Australia - Cyphastrea 1 metagenome | ecosystem: Host-associated > Invertebrates > Cnidaria > Coral ... | reverse complement strand
TCGGATCACTTCCGGGATATTTTGAACCCTTATGGGGAAAAACCCAATTATGGAAAAATCGGACGCAGGCGCCGCCTGTCTAAGTTGAACGTTTTTTTTCCCATAATTCTGTCGGTTACCATAAGCCCACCCGTTGTTTTTTTCCCGCACGGATGTATGTCAAAATTCGGTACCCCTTGAATTGGTTGGTTCATAGCACTTTGCCTCCAAGTCTCTCCGTTGTCTTGGTTGTTTTCCGGCATTGTTCCATCCCACCAGAATCTACTTCCTTCCAAGTATTCAAATCCAGGCGAAACTCGGGGAACATCAACCATCATTTATTAACCATTAACCATCATGACCCATTAATGGGTGATTGATTTATGGTTTAGTTACTAACCCTGAGGTTTTTCGTATTTTTGGGAAAGATGGTTTGAAGTTTTTCTCCTTGCGCCAGTGCCATTTTGGAGCCAAAGAAATCACCCAAAGCTGCGACCCGCCCGACCCGCCGCTGTCGCAACGCCATGGCCACCGCTGTAGCAGCCCCGGAAATGGAAGACCTAAGGGCGCCACAGGCAGGGGAAAGGTGGGATCCCCCAAATTATTGGCCATTTTCGTAGGGAAAATGATGGGAAAATATGTGGAAATATGGGGAAAAGTGTGGGAAAAAATATTTGGAATGGATTTGAAAGGGACAAAAGAGTTTTCAAGTGTCTGAATATCCATATTAGCCATTGGGGATCCTGGTTCGGAAATAGGTAGTTGTGATTGAGGAGTATAATTCCTTTTAGGGTTCCTAGGAAGCCTTTTCTCAGGATGCTACAGAACAGTTATAAATGACATGTTGCTCCTAACTTCCCGGCTCCTAACTTCCCGGGGTCGAAGTCGTCCATTTCTTGCTCTAACCTTTGGATAGAGGGATCCAGATGGCCACGGACCAAAACGCTGGTGCCGCACGGTGGCCGTAGTTCACAGGTCACTGATTTCAGCCGGCAGCCATAAAAGGGCCATAAAAATTCGACATCTATGGATGAAACTCTGAGTTATTGATGAAAATATCATCACTGAGAACTATACCATGGGTTATTCTATCAATATACAATTCCCACTTGTGATTTTTTCATAGCTCATCAATGGAATACTAATTCCCATCGATGTCCATGGATTATCCAATGACAATCCTTAATGAATGATTCCCAATGATGATTCCCAATATTGCTGAAGCACTGTATTAATTTACTGTGTTGGTTTTAGCATCACAGCCCGCACAGATGATGTGCTATCAGTGCGAGCAGACCAATGCTGGCAGGGGCTGCACAACTACAGGAGGGGTGGAACATGGAATGTTGGTGATTTCAAGATATGGAGGTTTCCTAAAATAGGTGTACCACCAAATCATCCATTTTAATAGGATTTTCCATTATAAACCATCCATTTGGGGGTACCCCATTTACGAACTATAATATATAAAATAGTTCAGAGCTATATATAATGTTCCATACCGTATGGGTCAAAATTGGGTACCCCAATATTTGAATGGCGAATATAAGAAATAGATTACAACCTGTGGTCACCCAGGTCTTCAAGTTGGACCCATAGACATATTTCAACTATCTGTTATTTGGATCCATGTTTGGGAAAGTCTCATATCGAAGAACAGTTAAAGTGAGTAGAAACGAAAGCTTTATATAAATCTAGGTTTGGATGGATCCTGTATGATCCAGTTATGATCATATTTGGTATGATGATCATGTCAGATGACTTCCTATCTGTGGGATTGCTAAAAACCAATCAGAATATACGTTGGCGAATTATAAGCCCATCCCTACAACAATTAACCCCATCAGAAATCCTAATGAAGTACGGGATCGGTATTTTTGGGGGCCCTCCCGGGATTGCACCAGTAGGTTTGAGGTAATCCAGATCCATGTTTCATGAATGGAAACTCACCGTTTCCCACTGTTGAACTCCTTCAAGAGCGAAAGATCGAACGGCCTATGGGATTGGCCCACCAGTTTCGATCCTTGGTGTGACCCTCTTATTACCTGGAGTTGGCTTTGTTTGATCATAGGATATCCCATCCACTGATAAAGATCATAAGGTTAGCCATTTCCTATATGTTGGATTCCTATGAGTTGTTTATCCCACTAATTATTTCCCCACCATAATCATCCTCATTATTATCCCATGATATGTTTGTCCCCCTATTTTCCATTAATTCTTCCCATTATAAATATTGACAACGGATCATGATTTTCCTAAAATGACCATATTTTCAGAATAACTGATCAAGAAATGACCAGTTGATACTTGCTTAATATGTCCATTTTTCCCTAACGTTGGTCCATAAATCGTTACAGACGACACACGACGGACGCGTCTAGCTTCGCAAGGAGTGTGCAAGAAGAGTCCCGATACCGCCGGCTTGCAGGATCTACAGGCAGTTTGCGGAAAATCACAATCTTTACCCTCTGGTAAACATACAAAAAACTATGGAAAGATCCACCATTTTTAATGGCAAAATCCACTATAAAGGGCCATTTTCAATAGCTATGTTAAATTACCAGAGGGTAAGTTCGGTAAATCAAAAATGATTATCAATGGGTCATGTTCAATAGCAAACTGTTAAATTTCCGGGTAGGTGTTCAGAATATGTTTTTGGGATTGGATGTTACTTGTCAATACTTGTCAATCTTTTTGGGTGTTGCTATAGGCCATTTGGGTATAGTTGGGTATGATTCAAAACCTAACTATCATTTTTATTCATTTTTTGGGTGGAAACAACTTCAAAAACAAGCATTTGTCAGCCAATGATTGTCGAATTCACCAGGCAGTATCAAGTTTTTGCCCCCATGAGCAGTTTCGGAAAGCCTGGGACGGGTTGATTAAAGGGGGTTTCCCATGGTCATGTTCGATAAAACCGGAGGGTAAGGCCCATGGATAATTTCTGCTAGACAACTATGGCCCGAAACTCCTGATTTCAAAGGAGGAAACAATTTCAACATTATGGATATATAGCTGGGGGAGTAAGCCTTGTTGAAAGCCAATCTTGCCATCCGGAGATTTCACAAGGCCATATACAGAACCATTCAACAAATTTCAAACCAGTACTGTTTGTGAACCACAAGTGTGCCCAAGATTGATTGCAGAGGCAGGACCAGCGCAAAAGGTTTGACGATGGGTATTGCTGGTCGTGCTGGGAAGATTCATGATAATGTTTTTGAAGGCTGAATGCTATGACCCGTGCCGCAAAGTTGTGGTTCTGCCATTCGATGGGTCCGGTTGGGACGGCTCATTGACTCGCAACAACCAGAGTTTTGTTGGATGCGCCTGCTTTTCGTAAACTGGTTAGTTCGGAAACCCTACCTGGTTGGTGGTTTGGAAGTTTGGAACATGTTTTATTTTTCCATATATTGGGAATAATCATCCCAACTGGCTTTCATATCTTTCAGAGGGGTAGGTCAACCACCAACCAGCTACAGTATCCTACACTTATTTAGAGTGGACGCAGGGAATTGTCGAACTGATCCATGTCGCCTCGCCATTTTGGATTTGCTCGTGCACTGCCTATTGAAAAGCCAACCTTCACCCCCTATTGTGCGGGGATATGGTTGGAGTATATGTGCGTTGCCATATGAACATTCCATAACAACCCTTGCCCCCAATGGATCCCATAATGAACAGATCCAGCACGGTTTTCGTAAGGGACATCTCACAGCCCTTTTTGAGACAGACCAGCATAGCTGGCCCATTTCTCGCATCAGCCATAGAACCATGGGGTGATAGGTCCCCTTTTTTAACGGTGAAAAACAAGAGTTTTCTGCCAACAGCTGATTTATCCTAAACCCTTATGCTATTCAAATTCTGTTCCCATTGCCCATATTACATACCCATGATATTTTCCCATGAGATGTTCCATTATTGATGATATTCCCATCATAAATTCCCATGAGATTTTTCCATTGATATTTTTCGGATGTCCCCAGCCGAACGAACTTCTCAACCCCAAGTGTGTCGGCCCAGATGCAATTCTCCTTCCGTCTCTGTCAACTTGCCGCCATCGATTCGGGACCCTATGAGGAGCAGTGTCGGTACCTGGGAGAACAAATTGGGGGCTGATGACCTGGCGCCTAAAAAAAGTGGTTCAACATGAGGAAAACCATGTTAAACCAAGGAAAAATGTGATTGGAGCACATACGTATGCAAAAAATGGTTTTGTAATTCTGGTAGACTCCAGAGCAGACATCACGGGATGTAAAAACCTGTGTGCCGATAGAGATATGGGGTGTTTCAATGATTCAACCGGGAGGGTAGCTACCAAACACACACTGGAGCCGATTCTAAGCAGTTAAAATGGATGCGAAAAAAACCCATGCAACAAAATGAAAATATGTTTTTAAGCAACAAAAAAGGACATAACCAGCCAAAAATCCGGTTGTAAACCACAGTGGTTTGAAATTGTTTCATCTGGCATGGCCCTGGTGAAAAGTGACAAAATCCGAGCAAAACCCGTTTCTTACGTTGGGATTAAGGGTGTAATCTGCAACAGGTGGTACATGGTGGTACCCTTGACCCATCCCATGGAGACAAAGCCAACCAAAGTCTGACTTGATGGAAGGGAGCTCGGGTCATTCGGGGCATCCCTCAGTTTTTGCCGCCATAAACCACAGGACCAGGTGTAGGGTTAGTGTATGGTTTAATGTTTTGGGGGGGACGGCATGGTATGTTATTCATGTGAAAACTCCTGGATGAAAGCTGGAAAAATGATAGAAAATGATGGATGGAAGAGATTCTGCACCAGTTGATGGTTTATCTCATTTTTTTATAGGGTTTCAACCATTCAAGGTGGTGCAGGATTTCTTTCATCCACAGTATGATAAATGAGATTGGTTCAACAGCACCATAGATATGGGCGATGATCGCCACAAGAATGGGAAGGAATCCGCTCGTCCTTGGCTATGGGCGAAAATGTCAATGGAATATGCAATACCTGGGTTTGTTTAAGGTATAAGGTGACGTTTTATTTTCCCACTGGCAAATCCACCATTTGGGGAAATTATAGGGAATATATATATGGGAATATGTTGTATTTGTTTGAGTTCCTCAAGCAAAACCAAGAATATCGTCAGTTCTTGCCGCTTCTCCAGTGAAAGATGGATGACGTTGACACAAGACGACCTGTTCACCACGACCTGTGGGTAACTGGTGAATATCCCTCAATCTTAGTTGGAACATGGGATTTTACTAAACTCAACCTGTATGTTGGTTGAAATCCAATGTTGATCCTGGTTAAATCATGTTAAATCTCATTTGTTGTGGCTCAACGCCCCCGTTCCAACTTCTCCCGTTTTCAGGCACTTGGTCTTGGAGTCTCTCTTCTCAACCCTGACGACACTGGGTCGCACTAGAGCTGAGACTTTGACTATACCGCTTTGGGTCAAAACCCTCGTACCCTGGTGAACCCCAAAATAACTAGAATTAGATGATAAGTGGATGTTCAATTGCCAAAACATGGTATAATAGGTTTTGATCCATCCATACAAATTATATAAATCCTTGGTATGAGAATCTCTTCAACTGTGTATGCGATAGGTATCCCCGGACCCCCAAACAGGATGGTGAAGGTTGAAGCCAGGGCCAATCCTGACAATATGCCCTACCTGAGAAGTATGACCCAGTTATTCCACATGGTTATGTCACATGTTTTACGGATTCAGCATGATTCAGCCACCCCCAAAGCTCACACCCCAACAATAAGGGTCGATGTTGTAAGGATTGAACCACCAATAACCACATTGATTCTGGGCGAGTCTTCACCATCATTGGGGCTTCGACAGGGCTCGAGCTCACCAGTGGGGAAGATCCAGGAAGGGCTGAAGAACTGACACTCGTTTAGTCAGAACTAGTTTCACTAAGGGAATACCCACTGTATCGGAAGCATCTCCCAACTAATGTGGGCAACCATTTGGGGATAAACGTTGAACTCCAAGGCATCAAAATGCTGATGACTTGGGGGATGGTTGGTTGAAACTTGGGGTTTTCTCCCACATCAAAAACACACCGAACTCGACTTTCACTCTCCCATCCGCGTCGAAGTCGCGAGGAACGTGAACTTCGATAACTTGCGCTTCGTGCATTACATCTACCAATGCGATGAGTTGATCCGGAAGATGGAGGAGAGATCCATGGGGATGGCAATTTGATCAGAAATGATGGTGAGTTAAGCAGTGAAAATGGTGACTTAATGTGAGTTAACCATCAGATCTGGTGGTTTTAACATGTTCGGTGCAACCCTGACGTTGCTCCGCGCCAGAATTGCGGAAGGGTTGCATATTCTTGAAATGCCATGTCGGTGGACTTTCCATATGTAGAATGTAGATGTATATGTAATCCATGATCATCATCATCATCATCATCATCATGCCTTATAAAGATAAGTTGAGGCTATTATCAGATTCAGATAGATTCAGCATATTTGCCACCGGGGGTGGAGGATTTTTTTTGATCCCTTTTAAAGATATGTTGATGCTATTTTCAGATTCAGCATATTTGTCAAAGGGGATGGTGGGATTGTTGATCCCTTATGAAGATAAGTTGATGCTAGTCTTTATTCAACATATTTGTCAGAGGGGGTGATGGATTTTTGATCCCTTATGAAGATGAGTTGATGTAATTACCCCATTCAACATATTGATGAGGATGAGGATGAGGATGAGGACGACGACGACGACGACGACGATGATGATGGTTGCAAGATGTTGCAAGTGTGGAGCAACGTCCGGGCTGGACGGAACATGTTTAAACGAGTTTGATTCATAAACAATGTGACTGAATCAGTCAGAAAGATATGTCACCAGTAAAAATGGTGATTCTCTGGGTAAGGGCCCCAAAATCAAAATTTTATTGTTTGAGTATTGAAACCCATGTGTTTGGGGACCCCTTGGGAAGTACCATGAACTAAGCAATTATTGAACACGGCAAGAGGATCTTCGTATACCAATTTCGTCCAATCCATTTACCATCTAGTGGTGAACGGAGGGAGCGGTTCGGAGCTCGGGGGTATCAACATTTCCCAACAGGAAATGGTGAGCAGTTCGGAGCTACGAATCGAGTTTTCCAACCACATGATACTGAAAGTCCAAGTTGTTCACATGTTGTCGAATTAGAGCCCGTGTAAAAATTCCTAGTCATGTATGAGCAACATCTCCGTGTTGTTTTCATCGTCTCAGAAAAGTTTCTGTGGGAAATTGTACAGAGAAGTTTAACATACTGGTATAACTTTATAACACTTTATAACCCCTTCCGATTCAATAGCAAAAGCCATTGTTTGTTCAATAGCAAAAGCCATTGTTTACTGAGTTATTTTTCTCAAGTCAACCCGGTAAAAATCGCGTTCTTCCCATGTTTCTGATCCCCATGCTTATGCTTTTGTGCGCCAGAGCCTACCCTTGTATTTCTCCGCAATTCAGCCATGTTTCTGCATATTTGGCTGCTTCACCTCTGGTGCCTGTTGGTTAAGCGTCCATTGTCGTTCCTGAAATATGTATACGCATCGCTTATTTGCTGCGTTTTCTTAGTTGAAGCACCCCGTTTTTTGGTTCAATCCTCAGATTTGTTGTTGAAATCCCTACGTATGTTTGATCCTTTTTTGTGGATTGAATTCCAATGTTTGTTGTGTGAGTTCGCGGGGCGGAGTGGTGCCCCTACCATGGCCCAATAGGGATGGTGAGCGTGTGCTGCAGACGCGGCCCTGATTTTGCTGAGAAGACGGTGTTGGCTGCCGGTGCACTTGGAGGGCGACGCCACGGCCCCAGGCAGGCGACCGTGTTCTGCGAAGATTCTGGCGAGAAGAGGTTGGAATTTCGCGAGCAGAAGTTCAGCGCGGGGCGTGTCTGCTTGGCGCACAAGTCTACAGTCTTTTTGTATCTTTTGGTGGTTTCAATTCATCATGAGTGTGGATTAAATCGTGTTAAGTCCATTTAAATCCCCTATTTGTCTTGGTGAAATCCACCGTTTTGACTGCTTCGGATAGGTTAATCTCCAAACTTTACCAGCGAACTCCCCGGCCATCACCAGGACCACCTGAAACACGGAGGATTCGAAGGACCCGTGGCCAATGCCACCATCCCCAAGCTGCCACCCAGCAAGGCCTCACTCGGCAAGGGGGATGTCTTTGTGGGGATATAGTAGGTGAATTATGTATAATAATGTACATGAAATCCCACCATTATACCTCCATTACACCACCATTATACCACCATTATACCACCATTACACCGCATAATACCACCATTTTACCACCATTATACCACCATTATACCGTTTAATAATACCGCTTTTATCTTTTCCACCATTGGAATACCATTTGTGGGTATGTATCCCATATTTTACCACTATTATGAAATGGTGGGATTTCATGATGAGTTTCCCAAGAAAAATATCGAAAAATGGTGGTTTGTAACATGATATATATACCCTAATCCTCAAAGGACCTCGAAATGAAGGCCTTTCAAAAGGACCTCGAAATGGAGCAAAGGACCTCAAAGGACCTCAAAGGACCTCAGAGGACCTCAGAGGACCTCCCATGTGAACCTGAGATAATCTGAGGCCATTTAGGCTTGAAATTGAAGGGACAATGCACAAGATAATAGATTGAAATGATAATGACATTCAAGATAGAACAATTTCATTCAAGATGATAGCTTGACATGAAAATATCATAGAAGACCTATATGATGGTTTAAAACACCCATCCGCCAAGTGAGCCCATGAGCAATGCCTCAACTCGCCGCTCAAAGAGTCAAGGGCTTAATTTGTCTATGTGATACCCTTTATAATCAACCCTTTCCCGACAAACTGCCAAGGGCGAGCAGCAGCAGCCCTGTGCGGAGGTGCCACCACGCCCTGCTAAGAACTGATTGGTTTCTTGCCAATTTCCCATTTGGATACGGGTCAGGTGATAACCCCGAAAATTGACGATGAAATTTTGATAACATAATGGTGGGCCTATTGATTCGACATTTTTGACTCATACCCATCATACCCACTGATGCTAGTACCCTGCTGTGGGGTTCCTTTGGGCTCAGGGGTAGGCAGCCTCACCCGGTGCCTGCATTTTTTGACCTGTGGGCAATGGAGCCTGGTCGTGTCTCGCTTCTGAAGGCCAGCTAGCTAGCTAGCATCGCAAGCTTTGAAGTCACCCAAATATGTTTTGAAACATCCAAGCTGGAAAAAATGCCACACAATTTTGGGCTAGTGGTTTCAAACGTCAAATATGTTTATAATCAAAATCATACGTAGTGATGATTGCCCCCATTGCTACTATATTTGGAGCCATTTGAAACCACCAGCACAAACAGTTAATGATTAATTACCACCAGCGTCAATGTGCCATAGCGCCCCTTTGCAGGTGTTCTATGAGGAAAGGCTGAGTGATGATGACTTTCTTGCATCCAGATTCTACCATCTGGCCGTTCAACAAGGAGTCCCCAAACACAAAGTTGAAAAGAGGATTTCCGAACAAAAGGCCGGTTCAAATCTGAAAGGGATGTGATCAGTTTATGCATATGTACTTCTCCTGTTTGGCAACTTTACGGACGACTTCAAAACCAGAAACTTATTGTCGGCCAGGCGCCTTGCACCTTTAGCTTGGTGAACATCTCGCAGGGTGTCATCAACCCTCAAGTTGCTTCGGGCTTGGTGTTACTGAAACAAACACTTTACTGTATAAACTATAACCCATTGTTTCTCCCTACATTCTAAACAAGTTGTTTTTATTAATGAAATTTATTCCTTTAACGGGGCCGAGGTTGAGGATCCCAACAATTCGGCATTCCTGATGGATTTCCTGGCCACCTTCGCTGGTGACATGCCGTTTGCTTCGGAAATGAAGGCACCAACTTTTTCAAGATTTCAAACAGGTTCCAATTCTTAGATGCCTTTTGTCGTCAACATATTTGGTTCCAGACTCCAGCATGTGTCAGGGTGTGCTCATGACTATTGCCAAAGACATGGGCCAGCGCTTGGTGAAGCATAGGTGCAAAGATGACCTGAAGGACTGGTGAATTTTTGATCCTGTTATCCCACCAAACCCTGCTCGGATTTATTCGGATTTTTCTACCATGTTTTGATCACTTTCACTTGTGAGTTTGAAGGAATGGGCTGACAAAGAAGCTGACGAACAACTTGGTTTGGTCCGCTATGTTCTCAAACGATCCCGTAGAAATGAGAAAGCCAGGTCGGCCCCTCATTTGTGGTGCTATGCGTTATAAATTGCCCAAGCTTCAAACTTCCTTTGCGCTCTCAGGTCTGGCTACAAGGCCATGGAAGAGCTCAAGGGCCTGGTCAAAGAACTGTTGGGTGATCGTGTTTCGGTTGGAGATTCGCAACATTTATTTGACTTACTTGGTGCATGCAGGGTTCAAGTATATAACATTGCCTTTTCTAAGCTAGCTCAGGTAATGCAAGGGGAAAGAAGAAGACCGAACAGAAAGATGACACAGAGGAGACACATGGTAAAGAGGAGACACATGAGAAAGATGAAAGCAAGACAGAGGACTTGCCAGAAGAATGCACGGTGAAAGAAGCGTTGCTTGTCACCGGAGCCACATACGATGATTTCTCGGATGACAAGATGAAGGAAAGGGATGGACAGGAAGAGAAGGATGATGAACCCAGAAAAGAGAAGCGTGCCAAATTTGAGCGTCAGTTTACTGGAAGACAAATCCCAGATGGCTACTATGATTCGGATGATGCAAAATATGGGTCCGTTCATGGAAGCTCTAGCGAAGACGACAACATGGATGAGCCACAGGCAAGCACCAAAGCAAGCATGCAGCAGCCCAAGACACCACCAAGAGAAAAGTTGAGAGATGCGGAGAAGGAGGAGGAATGTATGGAGTTAGATTCCGACAACGAACAAAGAAAAGCAGCTTTCCAGGACAGCCCATAACCCCAAAATTAGCTAGTTCAAAACATCCTTTGTAGATTGTACTGCGTGCCCTTAAATTTGATGCAGGACCGCGCCCCGCTGTTCGACAGAGTGCCGGAGAAGCCTGATGTTGCCAAGCTTTTCAACCAATACTTGAGAAATGTGCAGAAGCAAGACCCAAAAAATCCAGGAGTACCCATGACCAGTGACCAAGTAGCTGTTTGCACACAGTTCATTCTGCAGGCCAGACCACCATGCACTTGATTTTCAATTCATTGTCCCAAACTCAGTTTTATTTATATGGGTAAAAATCAGACTTGCTGCAGATGCAAGATGACATGCGCAAAGACATCAACCAGCAGATGAAAGAAGCTCAAGCTGAGCTTGAGCCAAAGACAAGGAGCAACAAAGGTAAGGGGCGGGGCAAGGGCAAAGGCCGTGGAGGTCGTGGGAAAGGTCGAGGAAAACGGCAAACGCCAGCGGATGATGCCGATGACGAACATGTCAGTGGTGATGGTCTTGCTGCTGATGGGCATCAAGGCTTGGGGGAAGAGGCTGAACCCGAAAGAAAGAAAAAGCAACCGAAAACGGCAGCAAAGACAAGGGCACGCAAGGAGCGCATAAAAAGCTGGTTTTAATTCCAACGGTGCTTTGTTAAACAAATTCACGGCTTTTTTTCAAAGCTATTGTTCTTCCAGGACAAAAAGCATGAAGACCTGGGTGCTGACATGCAGGCACACAAGGCACAACGCAAAACACATAAGTCAACACCCACACTGTTTTGCCAGGACCAGACCCTTGGATCTTTGCCTTCTGCGGCTTCTGACCCAAAGGCTGAGGCCGCTCTTGGGGGGGTGGTTCATAAATTTTGCCCGATGAATTCTTCACAATCCCCATTACAAGTTTCAAATACCTCTCTTCGAAATGTCAAAATTGGCAGTGGATATTTTGCTTCTTGCAAATTCCTCACAATCCCAATCCTACTCGCAAGTTTCAAATACTTTTTTTCGAAATTTCAAAATTGGGGCATTTTGCTTCTTGCAAGGCTGGGACCGCTCCCCGAAAGCGCACTGCAACACCAGTGTGGCACCCCAGTGCGTGGCAGGAAGTCAATTGTTAGCGGCACTCTGGATGAATCAATCTGACACACTAGGCTGAACCCAAGCCAGCCGCTACTGATGCAAAGGCCACCATGTACCATTGCAACTCAAAATTTGTAGCTCCAAACCAAGATGTTCTATTCTGATTTGATTCAGTAGTCCTGTAGGAGACGCCTGATGCATCCAATGCACACCAGGACCAACAAAAACTTGACTTCCTTGTGCTGTCTTTCCTATCCCTATTTCCACACCAGCCAAGTCAAACGTCGCAGGAAGATGGCACCCCGGAAGAGCCACCGAAGAAGGCCAGGGCTTGTTCGACAGGAGTAATGGGGTTGGGAAGGGAAACATGTTGCCCCTTTTTGTGGAGGCTTCCCGTCCACGCATTTCAGAGGCGTGCTTCCCATGTTTGAATTCATGTGTTGTGCACATTCAAGTCTTCGCAAAAGATTGTTATCAGTTTCTCCATGTTTCTCCACTTTTGCAATCTTATCAAATTCTTTTGCATGTTGCTAGGAGTGCAAAGCTGCACGTATTGAGTACCTGCGTGCTGTCGAGAAAGAAGACCCGAATTTCCATGTCCCAAGGGATATTGCACCGAACAAGATGCTTGGGGCCTCAACTTCTCATTTTCATTATATGTTTTTAAGTTTTGCCAGAGTATGTCTCTCACCACTTCCCCTCGATGGTATTGCTTGAATGCAATCGTCCCGGCATGAGGTCGTGGACGGTCTACGCTCCTGAATTTCCAAATCCTGTGAACGAGGAGGACTCTCGAGAGAAGCTGTCACCTATTCAGGTTTTGCTTGTGGGAAATTTTTATGTTAACGCGGTGAGCGAAGATCGCGCAGCGCAAGTCAACAAAGTTCATGGTACCACTATCAAGGCAGGTCAGCAGGGTTGCAGATTCAACAGTCAAAAGATGGAGAAACACAGTCGTAATACCATGCACCCAAAGTCTCAGCAGCACCCAATTTATCAGCTAGCTTATGGAGGTGGACACAAAGAAGAAAGGAAGCACACTGAGTTGGGGAATCTATGATGGACCCGCACATGCTTGGAAACTGGCCAAGCAATTGGCACAGTGGGAACCTGTGGAGAGCAAGTGACGAGCCCTGCCTCGAAACGTAGGCCTTATAGGTCTTGGCTGGTTCGGTTATTTCAGTGGCATCACCTCGCGGGTGTGCAATTGCAGCAGCATGCTATGAAAGTAAAATCTATCCCTCTCAAGAACTTTGAAAATATTTTGACGTGATACGTTCACTAATTACTACATAGCCCAGTCTCAAATCTGTTCCTTTCTTGCTGTGGCAGTTGCGGGGGGAAGTGAAAAGCACCAGAAAGTAGCCCCATACAGCCTTGGGTTTCGAATGTCGCAAGAAGACTGGAAATAGCAGCCGGAGATCAGAGGTTTACCAATGGTGAAAAAATGTTCGTTGGCAGTGTGCACATGGCATTTCTATCGAACATCTTTGGTCAACACGTGGATCAATCAGAAAAACTATATGTGTTGTAAAGAACCTCCAAACACTTCCATTTTGATTTCGCACATCTGCAAGAGCAACCTCAGTCATATATTCTATGGCAGCCTTTTTGCTAGCCCCTCAGCTGGTAAAACTTATCAGCCCCTGGCTGCCTGCCAGCATGCCGGCGCAATCGAAGTTGGCGATGAAGTCCAAGCCCATCGCGCTGACCCTGAGAGAGTTCAATACACTGAGGGCTTGGGGAATGCCCAAGGAAGTGTGTGACTCTCAGAGCTCATGACATTCTGACTGAAATGATCATTGGTTGACCCTGGACAAGAACTCATCCTATTGATTCTGAGACTTCATCTCTTGGACATGATCGCTCAAGAGACTCCAGCCAGCGCTCCAGAATGTAAAAGGGTCAGGGTCTTACAGTGATGTTGACTGTTGTGGGTACCTTTGAAAAAAAACGATGCAATATCTTCTGGATATCTTCAGTGAGAACACTGATGTATATAGGGCCAGCCACCCCCTTTTTCTGAAGCAAAGATCATCCCTCACCCCAGGATTTGAAGCTTTTGGACATCTTTAGCGGCAAAGCTGCTGTCTCGAAGTATTTTCGCCCTGCCCTCAGGGTCCCAGATTCAAGTGGCCACGCAATTTCCCCAACAGGTTTTCTTTTGTGTGCATCCAAGTGTCATGGTGTAGAGCTTCCGCAAGTTGCCAAAATTGCAAGGCGATCAGGGCCAGAAATCGCTTTGTCCTCAGTTTGAAGGGATGCTAGATGTTCCACTTAATTTACATGCAAAGCTGGGTTAGTCGGCTACAACTTGCCCAAAAACACAAAAAAGGAACCCCCCTTGGCACTCGTCCTTGGGGAAGCGGGCTGCGCCAGTTCCAGATCTACTTGAATTTATCTCCCATACCAAATGCCAAGGGAAAAGTACGACATCGTCGAAGGAGATCATTGCGATCTTCGAACAGCGTCCGCTTCCCAGGTCTCTCATGCAATTGCTACATTAAAAATGAATTTTGTTGGAAACAACATGTTTATGGATTAGGATGGGTAGGATTGGAGACGCAGATGATTTCATTTTTGGAATTCAATCTCTTTTACCACAATTGGTGCAGAATTGTTTCAATGTTCCTAGATCAGTCTAACACCAGCATCCTCAATGCTTCATAGACCTACTCACACTTCTTAGGAATGGATTCAAGCACCTTCTGCATTTAGCCTTGCGCTTGGAAGAGGATGGTCTTTCGACCGTTGGATTACCATGTACCTCCTACATTTTCATCAATGCAGGAACACATAAACGGTCAAGTGCCACACCCTATGGTGCAGAAGAATTGCAGTACGTCAAGGATGCCAACTTGTTTCTTGTGACTCTCAATTACGGTTTGTACTTTTTTATTCTATATGGGGAACTACGATCAAAATAGGTCAATTTTTTTGGTGCTGTTCTCGGGGATGTGTTGGCCAAGTTCCCACCCACTCAACACCAAGATGCCACGCCAGGTTGACAAGCAGGGTCATCATGGTCCTGATGGTGATCACCGTCAGATGCGCGTATTGGCTGTTGGAGCAGCCGGGGACGAGTCAGTTGATCCATCACCCAGAGCTCAAGTTTCTTTTGGCCCAACTGGACGCATTCTTTGGGCACGAAATCACTCGATTGTCATTGCCTAAGCTTTCATGCACATGCAGCCCAAAGTGCGCACTGTGTAACAAAATTGAATCATTAAAAAAAACATACCATGACCATGATACACACGTGTCACATTGGCTTTGCCCCGCTCAGCTGGATGGCTTCATGGGGAGCGACTTCCCCGAAGCCAAGTTTGGCCATTGGAAATTGGTAAGGGTCTAAGCTTGAATTCCGGTGACAAACTGGTCTAAGTTGTAGTTGGCCTACGAGAATTTCAAACTTCCCACCATCAACCCGCATGCTGCTGAGTCCTTGGATTCCTCGTCTTCGCAAGACGCTGCCAAAGAAGAAGCGAGTCAAGCTTTCCTCAGCGGGGATTACTGTGAGAAAGGTAAATTCCCATGGTGTCCTTCGAGTGTCGTTGACTCAGCCTGGAAATCTCTATCGATATATCTATCTAGTAAGTATGTTCCCCGGGTATGGGTCAAAACTCTTATCGTTATACGTTATTTCGCAAAAAAATGTGGAGTTCAGTTGATCTATGTAATGTGATAACTTTGGGATTTGACCCACACCCCATCTTCGGTGTGCAATGTTTTGGGGAAACAAACCTTTGAATCATCAATTGTTTCCTGAGGTCTGGGGGGCCAAAGCTAAAGCAAACACAAGTTTACCCCTATCGGTTTGCGGAGCGTCTCTTTCGCCTGCATACTGAGTACAAGGCTCCATGATTTCCTTTTTTGGTCTCAACATGTGAACAAGCAACATGTTAGCACAGATGAAGATACCATACATCAATCTCCAAACGCTTCCAAAAATAGCATCCGGAACCCTGACCTACTAGTGGACTTACTATTGGATCTTTACAATCTTTATTTGGGTGAGTCGTATGTGGTACTTGCCGGGGCATCGGCTTTTTGAGAAGAACACCCGTTTGTCAGGTGCGCTTTTCGTACAGCCTACGTGCCAGCTTTGCCTCGGCTGGTGAGATGAAACCTGTGAAGGCTAGCAATTTCCGGTTTGTTTGCCACCACTAAAGAAAATTACAAGTGAAGGCCCCTCCTGTGAAGTGGTGCTACAAGGTTCCCTATATTATATTATCAAAGGCATTGAGATCAATAAATGCAAATGGATTCGATGGTTTGGTAATTTTCCTCATCCCCTCGGGTACTTAGCCGGTTTACCTCATAATTTACATTTTGAGCTTTGGGCCAAAACACCTTTATGGTGGAAACAGTTTCCTTGGGGGTCATGCTGGGAGGTGCCTGACGGTGCCCGAAAGTTCTTTGAGCGATGTGGCCTGTCTGAGCTGCGGGCTTTTATTACCGGCCAGGTGGTCGAGGGAGAATATTCGCCCATATTCTGAGTCTTTAATTTCCCCGGCATTAATTTGTCTAAGATGTTTTCATAATTTGTGTTGACCTGTCTCCTTGACAAACCTGGGCTACTTGCAAAATCATTTCCAACTCAGAAGTGAGTTGGCCAATTCGATGGGATTGCCCTTGGTGCTGCCACAAAACATATAATATAAGCAGAAACCCAACAGAAACATAAAAGAAAACATATCAGAATTTAACATTGTACATATTAAACACTGACCCAGCGAGTGTTTAAACACCATAACTAAAACGATGGTATTCAGATGAAGCATAACAGGAAACAAAGAAAACAAAGAAAACACACAAAAACAACACATAAAACGGAAACATGACAGAAACATAGAACTAAAACATAACATAATTCAGTTTTAAGCAATTTTAAAAATATAAGAAACAAAAAGCATGTCACATAAAAACAAACCATAAAAAATAACAGAGGCATTAAACAAAAGCAAAAACTGCGAAACAAAAACAGAAACATAAAATATAAAAACAAAACTTAAATAAAATAAAGAGGAAACTGCAAAACACAACAGTAGCACAACGTAAAAACAAAACATAAAACATAAAATAGAAAGCAAATTGCGAAACATAACAGAAACATAACATAAAAACAAAACATAAAAAACATAAAATAACGAGCAAACGGCAAAACATAACAAACATAACACAAAAACAAAGCATACAACATAAAAACAGAGAGAAAACTGCAAAACATAACAGAAACATAACCAAAAACAAAATATAAAACATAACATAGAGCTCAAATGACAAAACATAACAGAAACATAACATAAAAACAAAACATTAAACATAAAATAGAAAGCAAACTGCAAAACAGAACAGAAACATAACATAAAAAACAAAACATAAAACATAAAACAAGCAGCAAACGGCAAAACATAACAAACATAACACAAAAACAAAGTATAAAACATAAAAAACAGAGAGGAGACAGCAAAACATAACAGAAACATAACTAAAAACAAAACATAAAACATAACATAAAAACAAAACATAACATAAAAACAAAACATAAAACATAAAATAGAGAGCAAGTGGCAAAACATAACAAAAATAACATGAAGACAAAACATAAAACATAAAATAGAAAGAAAACTGCGAAACATAACAGAAACATAAAAATATTTTACATGTTTGACTACCCTGCTCTCAGCACCAAAGCCCGGAAGGGCCCAAATCACGCGTGAATCCCCGTGAATTTCCGTGAAAAGGACCTCCCATTGCGTGAAAGGACCTCCCATAGCGTGAAAGGCCCGTGAATTGGGGGCCTAAATTTCATCAATTTTTGAGTGATGGAACATCATGAGAAAACATGAAAATTATGCCATCAGAACATGTCAGAGCCCCACTTTAGTTGTTCAATAGCTTAGTTGATCCATTTATTCAAAAATTTCCAAACAATTCCAATCATACTCCTTCCATTTTAAGGTTTCCCCTGGAACGCCCACCAATCACAGTCTAAAATGCGGGATTAACCCCTTATTGGGTTCGAATCCTTTCCTGGATTCAAGCAGTTGGCTCAAGACTTGAGGTTTAAATTGGGGTTCCTCCCAAAATGCCGCTTTCTGCTGCCGCCCAAGAGGCGATGGCGAAAGCCAAAGCCCGTGCGGCGAAGGTTGGCCTGACGAGCGCGTGGGGCGCCCAGCAGATGAAACATTTTCATCTTCTGATTCCAAGTCAAAGCCATGATTTTCTTTGAACCTGGTGATTTTAGTGGCACTATGTAGCAATACAATCTACACCCACTATGTAACCGTTTGGGCTTTAAATGTTGACACGTGCCTTCAATGGTACTGTTGGGTGCCATGAGGCCAGAAAGTACCCCGCCACGTGCGCCCTGGTCAATTTGGGAAAAATGTGGGATCATTGGGAATGATATATAATGTTTAATGGGTCAAACTGCCAGGCTAAGGTTTTTTGTGGCTGTGTAATAAGGCCTAAGGGTTAGTAGGCACAATGGAATTCCTACTATAGGTGTCAAATATCACAAAAACGCAAAACGTGCACGAAAATAAAACCTCAAGACATAGATTGCTTTTTCTTGATTAGTTTTGATCTCGAAGTGTCCCATGGACAGGTACTGGCATCAACTCGTTGGATTCTCAAGATACCATTCCAGCAACTCCTCGTGCTTTAGAACAAGCCTTGCAGGAGACTCGTGAACTCTTAGAAAAAAGGAAGGCTGAAGAGAATGTAGAGGATGAGGGGCGCAACAAATTCCAAAGGTCTGGAACTGTAACGAGTGAAAAACTTTTTGAAGAAGGTGCAGTGTATGAGAACTACTGGGATGAACAAAAGGCCGAGAATGAGTCTTGGTCTCACAGCAACCACGGTGGCAGCTGGGGATGGGGATGGCGACGCCGCTACAATTGGTCGTGGGACTGGGACTGGGACTGGGAAAGTCAGCAGCAGCTTCAGCGCCCCAGCACTTTAGAGCAGTTGACCGGGGAGACTCGGGAAGTAGACTCAGACAAGGGTGAGGAAGCAGCCAAACGACAGAAAACAAAGCATGAATCAGCCCTAGGCAGCAAAGGTGAGAAGGTCGAGGAGAAGAAAACTTCAGAGCCTTCATGTCAGAAGGAAGGTGACCAGATTGAGGAGAAGAAAGCTCCAGAGGCTTCAGGACAGAAGGAAGGTGACAAGGTCGAGGAGAAGAAAACTTCAGAGGCTTCAGGGCAGAAGGAAGGTCACAAGGTCGAGGAGAAGAAAGCTTCAGAGGCTTCCGGACAGAAGGAAGGTGACAAGGTCGAGGAGCAGAAAACTTCAGAGGCTTCAGGGCAGAAGGAAGGTGACAAGGTCGAGGAAAGGAAAGCTTCAGAGGCTTCAGAACAGAAGGAAGGTGACAAGGTCGAGGAGAAGAAAGCTTCAGAGGCTTCAGAACAGAAGGAAGGTGAGAAGGCCGAGGAGAAGAAAACTTCAGAGGCTTCAGGGCAGAAGGAAGGTGACAAGGTCGAGGAGAAGAAAGCTTCACAG
>Ga0126342_10007481_pt1 | contig 19501 bp, 28 predicted proteins | sample Cyp1metagenome_FD_92528 | JGI IMG/M metagenome (GOLD analysis project Ga0126342, IMG submission 92528) | Coral microbial communities from Lord Howe Island, Old Settlement Bay, Australia - Cyphastrea 1 metagenome | ecosystem: Host-associated > Invertebrates > Cnidaria > Coral ... | reverse complement strand
ATACATTGCATACATTGCATACATTGCATACATTGCATACATTGCATACATTGCATACATTGCATACATTACATACATTACATACATTACATACATTACATACATTACATACATTACATACATACATACATACATACATACATAGATACATACATACATACATAGATAGATAGATACCTACCTACCTACCTACCTACATACATACATACATAGATAGATACATACATACACACATACATACACACATACACACATACACACATGCACACCTACCTACCTACCTACCTACCCACCTACCTACCTACCTAAATACATACATACATACCATACCATACATACCATACCATACATACAAACATATCTATGCAGACGTGTAGATGTAAAGACGTAAAGGTGTATGTATGTATGTATGTATGTATGTATTTATGTATGTATGTATGTATGTATGCATGCATGTACCTATGTATCTATGCATCCATGTGTCTATCTTCATTTTGTTCTTTTCTTTTTATCTAGTTGGGGGAGCCCCCCCGAACCTCTCGCTGAGACGGGCACTGCTTCTCTGCAGCAATGGGCTGAGCACTGGAAGACGAAAGTGCTTCGCAAGGATCCCACTGGAGCTTGACTGCTTTCGCAAAAGTTGAGAAATCCTCCAACTCCATGGCGGTATCTGAACCAGGCATGCCCCATTCCTCGGCAAAAGAATCTTCAACTGCGTGCTCAGCAATCATCCATGCAACAAAGCGCTGGAAGTGAGGGCCTGCTTTGACATAGTCACTCAGCCTGATGAGATCATCCGTCTTGAACCTCGTGAAATACTCACAGTCAAAGTCCAAGTCCTCTGCTGCCTCTGCCTCTGCTGCCTTTCCCTGCCCCTTTGGTTCCATGCCCTCCTTTGGTTCAATCTCCTTTTCATCCTCTGCGCCATCTGCGTCTGACCCGCTGTCAATGACAATGAGATCACTTGAAACTGCCGCGGCCGCGGCTGGGTTCAACTTCGGCCTTTCCGATTCCTTTGGTTCAAGTTTTAAGCTTCTGCATGGCGTTGGGGAAGAAAGACATCCTGGAGCCTCAAGTTTGCACGATGATGGACCAAAAGCAGCATCTTCTGCTTCTGCTGGGGCCGGGGCCTCATCTGCTGCATCTGCTGCCCCAGGAATGTCCTCAGCCTTACCCTCAAGCGCTGCATTGACTTTGCACAAGTCTGGAGCAGGGGCAGGAGCAGGAGCATCTGCCTTTTGCTCAGTTGGACATGCTTTGGCTGCGGCTGCGGCAGGTGTGTAGGGCATATTCATGAAGGCACGCAGAAGATCTTGCGCACACTCCAGATCGACGCCCAAAACGAACGAGTCTTCTCCCGACTGTTTCTTCTTAGCTTTCTCTTCCTCCGAGTCCGAGTCTTCTGCATCTATGATGGCAGGGGCAAGCAAACTGCACATGTCGTGCTTCAAAGAAGCATCCCACGTCTCATCTACCAACTTTTCCAACGGCCAATGCTGGCTTTTGCCACCCTTCTCCTCTATGATCTTCTGGCAGTTCTGAACCTTCGCAAACCGACATGCTGGCATGTTGATATCTAAACACCACTGACACTTTCTCAAGCAAGCATGAGTGAGCGCTTAGAACTAGAACTTAGAACTTGAAAGTGTTTTGAAGCACAAGCAGAAAATTTCTTACCCGTTTAAGTTTAAGGTCGCGGCTGTTGACTTGAAGGTGTTCTTCCGCGTCTTGCAGTGGTATTTCTCAAGCAAGCCATCCAAAGATTCTAGGCCGAGACCGGCGTCATGAGGGAGACCAATCTTCTTGCCCCAATCTTCAAACTGAGACAGCAACTTCTCCGCCCACAACAAGACAAATGGGGCCGCCCGTAGCTGGGAGATTGTGTTGTTGAGGTAGTTCTTGGCCGGGTGAAGTTCGGGATCATCCACTACGGCCAAATCTGCTTTCAGGAGTTCAATTGCTTTGTCGACTTGGTGTCCCCATTTCAGGAAGTTGGCTTCAGGCCGTTGTGCCGTCCAGTGCATAAAGATGCTTGTTGTAGACAAGGACGTCTGCGCAGTTACCTGGCAAAAGCATGAAATAACACAGTAGTCGCCGGTAGCCTACACTATTGGATAGTAAAACCCGTTTCATCAAAGGTGATCAAGCAAAGGAGCTCAATGAACTTAAAAGGGATGAGTACTCTGATTTCCACCAAGCTGCGAAACCTGCTGGAATCTCCAAAACTTGCTTCGGCTGCAAAGTCACTGCAAACCCACCCATGCCCCACAATTCTTCCTTGGTGAGCAAGACCATGGCTTCACAGAGTCCTAGGAAAGTCGCGGCCTTGTCTTTCAAAGTGGGGTGTTCCTGGATCCCTCGAGCGAGTTCACAAAGACCGACGCCGGCAACAAAGTGAACACCCTCGTAGTTTGCCATGAACCGTGACATCATCAGTGGAGACACTCCTTGGCACAGGTCTTGCTTTCACGCTCGACAGCCACCGCAGCCACCCACACCATTACTTTCAAATACTTGGGAAAAAAAAACGTGGGAAAACAGACCTCAGCGGGAGCAAGTCTCCTACGCACTGAAACAAAGGTTTGACAGCACTGTACCGGTGGCAGAAGAACTTTTTGGAGTCAAAGCTAGCCAAGTCTTCTGGAAGGGTTTGCAAGAAGTCTTCTTGCTGGATCGCCCACTCTGTCCCCAACCAAAAACTCTGTCGCAAACGACGTTCATCTGGGCATGTCCAATCCCCTGTTTCGAGAACGCTGGTGAAAGTGGCAGCATGGGTTGAAATTTTGTGCCTTGCAGGTCCTGTGTCCCCACCATTCTGCAGGTTTGACTGTGCTTGCAAAGCGTTTGCCTGTCCAAAGAACGCCTTGAAGTCCTCCAACGGCTTCTCAGGGATCTTCGCATTGAAGCCGTCAAAAATGATGGCGCCTGAGACACAGCAACAAATGAACCTAACCAAACACAAAGCAAAAGGAAAAATCATGCTGTTGGGCTGGGGCGCGCTGTACGTCAATCACTCAGCGGGCTTTCTTTAAAAAAATGCATTTTTTCATCCATTGCCCGCGGTTAAGTACTACCAATTAAACCTTCCTGACCCGCAGGCACCCCCGGGCCCCGGGTGCTGTCCTGTGTGCTGCGAAGCCCACGAAGTGTCAACCCGGGACGAAGGCATCATTCGAACGTTGTTCTTCACAAGACCAAGATTCTCAACACTTTCCAGCAGCTTCCAACCATGTGGGCTAGAGAAATTTCGGACCTGTCGGCGGACTTTCCTGTCCGCATATGGTACTATGCTGCCATTGGCATCAGGCTCTGGTTTCTCAACCCCATCATCAGATTCTTCACTTGTAGTGCTTGAGCCATCCGCCTTGTCGGCGTCGTCCTGCTCTTCTTCCATTCTACCTTGCGATGTGCCATCGGCAAGCTGTTACTTGCAACACTCCCAAGGTGAATGCCCCGAACCGGATGGAATACCTCCAGAGATATCTCCAACAAATTCACGGTGCCTACTTTGAGATTGCGGAAATGAGAATGTTGCAATACTTTGGCGACATTCCTAACATGGACTCGACACCCCCTTTCATTAGGTGCCTTCAAGCTCTTCGCACGCTTCATAGAACCCTTGGATTGCCACCTGAAGTGCGTCACCGTATCCCTTGACGAGCTTGCCAAACTTTTTGACCTTCTTCTCAGTCAAGTCTGCATCATTTTCAAAGGCCTCCCCATGCAAGAAGAAACGCTGTGCATCTGAAACACTGCTGCTGGTAAAGGACCAAAGGATTTAAAGCCAAATGCAAACAAAACATTTGCAACCACAAATTGGTGAGCCTCATCCCTGGATTGTTTTGAAGAAGGACTGTGTTGGATCTTAGCCACAGAATTCTCTGGTCTGTCGAGGAACTCCTTCAAAGTGGTTAACGCCAATCGAATGGGGCCAGACTCACCTTCCTCCTTTGCATCTTTGACCTGGACGATGACTTCCTCAGGTAGGTTCATCATCAATTTGTGCATCTGCCCAAGCACAAGCTCCAAGTTCCTCGGTCAACGGAGATGGGCTTTCAACCCTTGTTTGGTGGTAGCCATGCAAGTAAAAGGAACAAGCCAAGGTATCACAGTATCACATCCTGAGAAAAGGATATCTTTTGAGTTTCTGACTCGCGAAGGTGTTCTGCAGGGAACTTCTTGGAAGAAGCCATGGCCATACCAGCGTCCTTGACAAGCTCTAGAGCCCTGTCAGCCTCAGAAAATGCCGGAAAACCACCAAATATTTGCAACGCCTCAAATTGAATTCAGGCGGTTGACACTTGCAAAGACGGCCACCAAAAAGGAACAGTGTTTTTGGATTGGGCAGCGGCAAACCAACAACCATTGAAGTAAGCCCAGCACCAATTGAGCCACGAGTGTGCGACGTGACCGCAAAGCGGCAATGCGAGCAACATCTTTCTGAGCATCTTTGTGGCGGGGCATGGGCTGCCTAGCACGTAAATTTAAACCGATTCCCAACATGTCGAATTTTTTGGTTCACCATTGACTAAACTTGGCAAAGCCCTCAAAAGGATTTCCCACCTTGGTGCGTCATCATCATCTCCATGCTTGGGCGCAGCACGGCGCTTGGGCTTGGACTTGGACGCAGCTTTCTTCGAACCTTCAGAATCATTTCAGAGCCAGGACATCTAAGTGCAAGTCTGTAGTGGAAGCCAGCCAGTGGAAATAAGACTAAATTGTGACTTGCTTAGTTATTACGTTCAAGATGTACTTACCGACCAATTTCTCCAACTGGCCTGCTGCTGGTTCGAGGGCAGATTCCATCTCCAGCACTGGCGCTTCCAAAAAGTCGTTGAAGCCTAAGTCGCCCAACAAGGTCGAAGCAACCCCCTGCCTATTGAATTGCTGAGTCACGCACAGTGGCGGTCAAAGATAGAGGTATCTTTCTGCAAGTCCCCAGTCCGCAGTCCTTCAGTGGCAGCAACATCGCAACTGGCAGCATGTGCACACGGCATGAAGCTCAAAAGAAAAAAAGCACCTATGGCCCTGCAAAAACCGCTCAGGTTCGGACTTTTCGCCAGGTTGTGAAGGCCAGCTTCGTCTGTTTGCTCCACCTGTGATGTCCGCAAGAGTCCTGAATGTGTCACCTTCCGTTGGCCGACTGACCTTGGCGAAACTGAGAAGTGAGCTTGAACTAGCAAAAGCGGGAAAGAGATACCCTTGCAGTCATTTGGATCAAAAATACCAAGCCCTGCGCTCAAAGACATGAAGGGCCGGCATAGTCACCCAACCCATTTGGTCGTTAGTCTTTGGGATCTTGGGGTCGGCCAAAAGATCCTTCCACCTTTTCTTGGCTTCCTCAGACTTGATGCCCCAACGTTTCTTGCATTTTTTCACGTATTCCCTCAAATTTACGTATTTCTTTGCCTTGTTCAAAGCAACGGAATCTTCAACGCCGACCTTGGCAAATGGGAAAGGTGCAGTTGCAGAGGAGTGATCCAATCAAGTCTAGAGCCTAGAGCTCAGCCAAGCGCAAATATCACCACTGAACTGAACACGCCAACAAGAAAGTACATATACTAAGGCTACTAAGTTTGCTCGCTGGGCCTACATGCCTTTACTGACCTCGGTGATTGAGATCTGAGCTCCCTACCGCTTCAACAATCTCGACAGGAAACCTTTTGCCTCTTCCAGGGGCCTTTCCTTTGTGTTTCCGGATTTCCACATCTTTCGCATCCTTTGACATCCTTCCCCACACGTGTTTCTGACCCCTCTTTGTGTATTCAGCCAGGATGGCACGCCGAGCTTTGTTGCATGCATCACAAGACCACAACTTGCCCCTCTTGGTAGCCTGGGCAATAGCGGTCTCTTCCTTGCAATGCAGGCACCTAACCAGCACTGCCAAAAAGGGAAGGAACCATTGCAACTAACAAAGGCCCAACGACATCGGGCTCAAGATTCAGAAATCAAGTCGAGTCAGTGGCTCGATGAATTCCAGATTTCAAAATTTTCTCACACTGTTCAGAAGCTGAGGCCCTTACTCCACTTTGATCTTGTCTTTGTCTCTTCCCTCTGGAGGCTCTTGAACCCCTCTTGACGGTGAGGCGTCAGGTTCAGGGGGAGGTGCTTTCTTCCTTTTCCCACCCTTTCTGCCGGCGGCTTCAGCCCTGGATACGACTTGGGACTTGGGATCATCATGATCATCAAACACCGGGGATTGGGCGTGGCCGTGGCCGGAAACCTCAGCATCAGAGCAATTCTCTGAAGATCCCGACGAAGCACTGCCAACATCGTCAATGTGGGCATCAGCAACCATGCCAGAAGCTTTCCGCTGTCGAGCCTTTCCCATCAGGTCACTGTCAGCGGTCAGAGATTAATGGCCTACAAACAAGACTGCAAATCCTATCCAATGGCCCAAGCCAAAATGGTCTTCAATTTCAGAGTCATGCACCAAACAAACAGATATCAACCTCCCTGTCCGGAAAGAATCCGCCATTCACAAGTGCGAAAATCTGAGATTAAAGAAAGTGAGACAAGAATGAGTGCCCGACTGAGGCAAGAGCAAGCAGCAAGCAAGCTGGATGTTTTTCAATTTCTCCCCGCAGCAATTGTAATTAACAGGCGTCTACTCTTTTGCATGACAACCTCTACTTGGGCGCTGTCAAAAAAATTGCAACGCAAACTGCCGCTCCGATACAAGTCAAGTGCATGCTGTTGCCAACCTGCATGGCAGATGGGTGGAAGAATATGGCGATGTGTCTGTAATATTGACTTGAAACGGCTCAAAGAAAAACACAATCAACCATCCAGTCACGAATGCAATCGAGCAACGCAAGAACAAAGTGCATTGTTGGAAATGCTTGCGCAGCTCATGAGTCTGGTGCCAAGGATTTCGGCCAGCGTGGATGTGACCGGCATACCATGAGAAGCAGCAAGATCAACGCCACCTCAAGCAAGGTGGCATCATGACATACAGCAAACCAAGGCCCACAAGTTTTAGACTAAGCACACTTCATCTGGATAAGCTCTCCCCCTCTCTCTCTCTCTCTCTCCCTCTCTCTCTCTCTCTCTTTCTCTCTCTCTCTCTCTCGGTCAAGCAATGTCAAACTGTCCAATGTCCAACTAGGTCCTTCACTATATAGCTGATGTTTTGCCATGTTCATCATCTTGCTGCACCCCGTGGTAAGGGTTGGGAACATGGCCGATCCCCATCGTGGCCGCTTTTGCGGGTTTTGTTGTAAGTCAACAACGGTCGCCCCTCGAGGTCCGAACAGATCCATGTACTGCTCCAGAAATTTGCGATTCAGCTTTGTCAAAGTCAGGTCGGCATCTGCATTGTACTCTGACAAAAGAAACTCATCAACGGTCAGTGCAGGACCAGTGAGAAGCTCTTGCGCTTTCTCAAGGAACTGGTTGATGGCTGCCACCTTAACATACCTGGGCCCAGACCAAGTCTGCATTGGGCAAGAAACACAAACCACAAAGAGATCTTGAATCGAAACAACGCAATGCTCATGGGAGTGAAACAGAGGACTGGGTACGCAGCCAAAATACTCCACGTCCGCGTGGATGCACAGGCTGTAAAGTCTCTTACGCACCACTGGGAAACCAAACATCTCAGGGCTCAACTGGAATGATTGCACTGACCATTCGCTGCCTCCAAGACAAATGTGGCGAAAAAAATGCAAATGAGACAGGCCTGACAAAACCTGATGAACTGCCCAGTGGATAGGCCTAAACATGTTTGGAGTTCCTCCTGCGGGAACTGCGGCACATTCTCGTGGATGAAAAAACAAAATCGCCCTTGTTTGGCCATCTGCATCCTGAGGTCAAGCTCTTCGTGGAATGGCAATGGCAGATCTATAGAATTGCACTAGGCTCATGTCCTGTCATATGACTACTTGTCATCAAGAATCAAAACGATGAACGCTGCAGCAGATGCGCCAGCATCGCCCCCATGCTTACCAAACAAACTCCAATCAACACAGGAAGACCCTGCCAGCAGCAATTCCAAGAGGGCTCTGGAGCGAGTACGCTTTGGATCTGGAATCCTTCTGCACTGGCGCTTATGTGTAAAGCACATGTCGTGATCCTTTAGCACGACCTTGTCATTCATGATCAAAGCCTTCAGCTCGTCAAAGTTCCTCCTGCCAAGGCCGGCAGGGGGAAAAACACAATCGCGCGGAAAAAACACAATTGCGCGGAAAAAAAATGCAAACAGTGCAAAACGGTGCAATTTGGTGGATTGTGACTCCATGGTCGTCATCATGGTCGTCAATCCCCATGGTCATCATTTCATGGTCGTCTACGATTTTTTCATGGTCGTCTTGCCCTAATGACCATGGTCATCATTCAGTGGATGATGACCATGGTCATCATTTGCAAAATGCTCGTGGTCGTTAACCCTGCAAAAACACTGGAAAAACACAGGTGAAACTGATGACCATATGATGACCATGGTCATCATTCTAAACATGATGACCATGCAATTCTTGATGATGTCCATGGTCATCAAATGATGACCATGGTCGTCATTGCAAAATGATGACCATATGATGTCCACTGGTCATCATTTTTCATGGTCGTCATAATGACGACCATGATGATGACCATGCGCACTTTTGACCAAAACGAACATTTCAAGTGCAAAAAAACGCAAAACAAAAAATATTTTCAATTTCGTTCGGGACTGGGTGAAGGAAACGGGAATACTCACTTGGAGAGTTCAGGCCTCCTGGTGAACCAGAACTGAGCGGACTTCGGTCTCCCATCTGCAACATCCTGACGAGGTATGCAAGAAGATAGCTTTGAATGGCACAGGTGGTGGGCATGGCTCTTATCTGAAACAACTGGTACTCAGCAAGGAACCCACTGAGTAAGGGCACAAATGTGTGAAACACGTCCTGCCTCAAGCTTGGCCACTGCTCGTTCATATGCATCTGCACGAAGGCTCTCTGACCGCTCGCCAGCAAAAACAAGCGTGCAGTCACGGCGAATGTCTCCAACTTTGCATCTTAAGTTCCCTTTTTTTGTCAGCATTTTTTGAAACGGTTTCTTCCCTAAAGCTTTCTTGACATCTGCTGTTGAGACTTCTGCTGGAAACAAAACCGGTTCCTCTATTTGTTTGCGAACAGCATCTGGAAGCAGGTTGAGGATGTCACCAAATCGGCATTCTTCTGGGCCTCAGCACAACATCCGCAGCATTTGGACATGGGCGTCGATTTGGACACATGAGGCACATTTGCAACAGCACTCCTTGGGAACCTGGCGGTTTTCTCCAATAACCTTCTGACAGTTCTTGCTGATGTCCGCAGAGGAAGCTGAAAGGTTCATGACATGGCCATTGGTCTTGGAGTGCTCTACTGCACATTCACATGCAATCTCTGCTGTGCGGTAACCAGAGAACTCGGAATACACCTTGATGTCCTTATCACATGCGAAAGTGGATTCAAGTTGCATGAAACAAAGCATCCAAAGCACGGAACAGGACAAACATCAGCCAAGCATATTGATATCATATTGGCACAGTAAAGTTTCTGTCCATGGTGTCGGCCTGGACTGCAGGGAGGTTGCAGTGTCAACAAAGACCTTCATAAATCTGAACGCTCGTTGAACTCTTGCTGGAGTTTTGGTGATGAGCCCATGTGGTACCTTGGGCCTGTTGACACGTTTCTGAACCTTCTCCAGCTTCGATGCTGCAGGCCTCTTGTGAACAGACTTACGCACCTTGACCCTTGCAGAAGCTGGCTTGTGCACAACCTTCTTAACCTTCTTCACTACTTCCTTCATTCGTTTCTGGGACGGTATGGGTGTCATGTGGCTGCAAGGCGCATTGGAACTGGAAGCACCATTGCTTAAAGCTGAAACAATTTCATCATCATCTAACACGGACATAGGCAAAATCCTGACCAGTCGCACAGCTGACTGATCAGACTTGAGCAAGACATCTTCAAGGGATCCTGACAAGTCTGAACTTGAACGAATTAAGAATGGCTAAACTCCTCCAAAAAAAAATCATCTGCTGCGACAAAATGGCTTCCTTTTAATGACGTGAATCTTCTGACACTAGCTGAAGCTGAGGCCTGCCAATGCATCTGCACTTTTCCCAGGAACAACAATGCAAAGTGTGAAGACGCTACGGTCGAGCATCTTCCCCCTCTAATTGGCTAAACAACGCACCCTTGAACGCATCAAAGTAGGTGATAAGAATTAAGTCCGACACAGTGCGCCGGCGACTCCAAGTGTCATACGCTCCCCAGCCTCAAGGTTTTCTCATGAACATATTCGTGCATTAAACGGCTGTAGGCTGTGTGGCATTCACATCCAACCAGATCAGGTGCTCAAGCAGACATAGTAAGGCGCGGGCATCTTTGCCCTCTCTGGACCATAGCATCCAATGCCTGACATCGGCTCTCAAGAAATAATTTCAACAACTTGGCATGATGCGGGTTCTTGCTACAAATCCACTACCTGCTTGGATATACTGGAGAATGCTGAACCTTTTCAAGATCAGGATGGGCCTGCGATACCTGTGAAGATGGAGTGTCTCCAGCAGTACGAGGGTCCAACAGCACGCGTCCCAGCTCTTCAAGTATCTGAACCACTTTCGAAACACGCACTTCTCTGTCAGTTCGGTGATATGAGTTTCCGATCTCTTCGCAATGCTTGACTGCGTGTCCTAGGAAATGACTGGTGAGCCAACTAGTCAAGTCATTGAAATGGGTTCTCAACATGAGATGGTTTGTTTTCACTTTAACATTGATTTTGGGCCCAAAAATGCCACCTCATGCTTGAAACACATTCAGATTTACCTGCAACAAAATTCACAATTCCATTCTTAAAACAAGTTATATAGAAGAAAACATTCGAACACGGAGACAAAGCATCTGATTGCCCCGTGGTTGCGCACAGGGTCACCAGCATCGGGGGCTGGCGCAACTTGGGCTACTTCCATGTTTGCGGGCCCTTCGTTCTCCACTTCACCAGCTGCTTCTGCATCTTCTGCATCTCGACCATGCGGAAATCGGGCAGCATCTAACTGATCAACAACCCTTCCAAGCTCTAGCAACGCTGGATCTTGTCCAGGCTGCTCATCAACCAAACCTTCATTGATACCAACAGCAGGGGCAGCTACAGCTACAGGTTGCTCCCTGGCTACCCCTATGTCATTTTCATTTTCATCATCAATTTCAATTTCATTTGCATGACCGTCCACTCGGCCCCTTCTCCGTTTGACCCGCTTGGGCTGCAACAAGTCGGCCTCAATTCTCGGGTCCAGTCCGCGACCTGAAGGGGCTGCTGGCAAAAGTGCCAGTATGACATGAGAAATGAAGATGAATGAAGCACGACAGTATGCTAGGTCAAAAATGAACTCTGGTGAAAACGGTCCTCTTGATTCAAACTAATTCGTTCCACCCAGTAATTGGCACCAGTATTACTTGGTGGGAAAGAGGAAAAACACCTGTGCAGGTGCCGGTACCCCAATGTGTCATCTGAAGTACATGTAAATTCAAAAGGCACTGTTCCAGGAGTTCTCTAGAGGGTAAAGAATGGCCCCAAAAAAAGCTTCAACAACAGGAAAACATTTTGGAAGTTAGTTTTCCCTCCCACAGACCTCCATGCATGTGGCCCCACATAGCGTACTAAATGACCCAAAGGGCCCAACTTAAGCCCAACATCGACATTGGCAATTTTCCACTTCGTTCTGCCAACACGGCCCCAAAAAAAAGAGCCTCGATTTCCCACAAAGACCTCCATGGGAACCCTACACAGCCCACCAAATCACCCAACATTGGCAAATTTCCACTTGAGTTGGTTCACCAATGGACCAACATAGCCCCCAAAATGAACCTCAGCCGAAAAGTTTTTGGGTTGGTGTTGTTTTCCGCCCAAAGACCTCCATGGAACCCCACATAGCCCAACAAGTAACTCAACATGAGCACAACATAATTCCCCATTAACGGCCCCAAAATTACTAAAGAAAAACTAGTGAAAGACTTCCAGAGGCCATGGAACCCTATAACATTAAAAGCTGAGGGCTGAGGCTTTGAAAATCATCTAAATTAATCGGGTGACTTCTGGGGGTGAATGGTTTTTGGATTCTCATGTCATATAAAGCTCAAGCTCAAGCCTGAAAAAAAATCCATGAGGCTCTTGTAGAACTCCAGCTTCTGCGACATCGGGATGAACTGGTACTGCCCGGGCTGGCATTCCTGAGATGACACGTCATTCGGAACTTGCAAAAGATCTTCACTCAAAGATCTTCATTCAAATCTTCATTCAAAAGAACTTAAAGCCTTCACTCATAACCGAAAACTTTGATTGCAAGCTTCTGCAGGGCGATTCTGAAAGAAAACCAGAAAGCAGTCGTAGTAGCCTTTGCCCTGCGAGTGCCTGAATGGAAACATCTCCTCATACTCTAGGAGGCGCCCTGCATGGTGTTTCAAAAGCTGAAAATATTCCAACGGCCCAACATGACTGAAGCACTTGTCAACCACCGATGCTTCTCGAACAGTTTCAACTTTGCGCCAGCCGTCTTGCTCCAACGAATGCTTGATGCCCAGCCGGGAATCGCAACTGGGGCAGCAAGTCGGCTTACTCAAGGAGGTTGTCAATGTAACAAAGTTGGAAGCTAGGTGGCCATGCTCTATGACCCCTGCTTGCTCCATCCACATGACTACTGGTGCAAGCAACATGTTTGACTTCAACGATTCCACGGTAGCACCCAGGACCAATCGATCGGCCACATCTTTCACACGATGCCTGCACCAAATGTGCCGAAACCAAAAAAAAATATTGAATTGGGATTTCATTCCTCCCGGAGAAATCACAAGTTCTACTCCACACACTCTTTTTTCAAAGTTACTGGAAACCGTCTTCCACTTCTGGCACGACAGGCAAACATTCTGAATCTGAAGATTGGTCAGGACCAGGGGATGAAATTTCATCCACCATAAGGCTCAAAAGCTTTTCGGAGACTGCTCGTGTAGTCTTCACCTGCGGACAGATCAAGAGCACAGAGCACATGCACATTACACAGAATGAGATTTGGACCTGCGCCCTCAACAACAACCCGTTGACATCAAAACCTGTCCCGACTCTCCGACACATCCACTTAATGGCCTCTCCATACACACGCAAATCGAAAACGCAGCACGCTGGGTCCAGCAACCTGTGCAAACTCAACGGAGCTACTTCAGCAGAAATCACCTCGCAAACTTGTGGGGGATCATCTGTTTCCATTGGCCCATTCACCATTTCGACTGCAATGCAATCTTTCCATTCCTGGAAGGAACAATGCATGAATTCAGCACATAGGAAGTCCCCAGGAAGTCCCTCTGAAAAAGTTGTTCCTTATCCTGTTTTGGGGGCGCACCAAATAAAAACATAGCAAGCACCCATCAAAATTATGAGCAAGAAGCCTCTTAACAATGGCTTGAAAACAATGACAATAATGCCAAAGGTCATCACTTGACAAAAAGCATGCTCTCTGGAGATACATATTTTGCCCAGGGTTTGTGCTCAACAAGCGAAACACTGTCCAAGATGTGCGCGACTGGTAACCCTTCAAAGCATAGAACTTGTTCTTTTCAAATACAGACTTGGCATGTTCCCGGATGAGAGGCAAGTCAAGTTCTTGAGAAACCGGGGCTGCCGGGGCTGGGATCAGAGAAGCCTCTTGGGTGGACACTCTTTGCTTCTGGCCAGCCATGATTGCAAGTTCATTGTGAAAGGATTCTTTCTGTTTCTTTTCTTCAGCAAGTGAATCGTGAAGAGCAACAGCACTTGCACCAGTCACCCTTTCCAGAAACTGCGTTTTGCATGTCCACTCCCCGGCATCAAGCTCCCCAATGGCACCCAATAGTTCAGGAAGGTTGTCCTGAAAGGTTTGCGCCTCCAAGTCTTGGTTTTCCCGGCGTCGCATGGCAGCTGAAAGGGTGGCCGGGTACTGCTTGTGCCGCCATGCCAAGAACCTCTTCAACAAACTGTGGCGCGACTCCAATCTTTGAATGACTACTAACCCAGTTGCGTACCCAATCAACTCGACGTACATGGGTCCAAACATAGGTCCATTCCCTGCAGACCACGCAAGTAGGTGCTGTCTGTATGGCCCTGCTTCATTCAAGAATCTGAAAGCTATAGCCTCAGACGCGGAAACTTTCACAACACAAGCTGTAAGCCATCACAATCATCATCGTCATCATCATCGTCATCATCATCGTCATCATCATCATCATCATCGTCATCGCTGATGCCCCAAAACCTCAAACAACGAAACCCTACTGAGACTCTGACTCCCAGCCCTGCTTTGTTGTCCGTCGAATCATGCCTCTGGACCAGTAGTTTTGCAGCTGTTCTGGATTGCGTCATGCACACGTGCACCTGCAAGCAGTGGAAAGTAAAAGCAACCAACAAACTCATGCAAGAAGGATGAGGAGTAACTACAGTAACGCTGCCACTGCCACATAACCCCTGACAATCTGACAATGAAGCCATGGCCTGGCCTCTTCAGGACTCGAAAATGTCTCCACATATGGACGCATGATCATCAGCAAAGCCCATGGAAGGCGTGTCCAATACCCAAAACTCTGCGTCATCCTAAACGTCAGTCTGCCCTTGGCAGCTTGGAAGTTGCTCATGAGGCGTGTGCCTCCATCATTGCCAAAAGAATTCAAGTCGTCCAGGGAATTTTGCAAAGCTGCTGGGATCCCCGCGCACTTGAGATTGTCGAGAGCATGCTGTGCATAGCCTGACGCAAGGGCGACCGCCATCCTGCCTGCCATTGGGCAGCATGCATCCTCTGGCTTGGTCATAACATCCTGAAACCAGAGTCTATCTCGCTGCTTCGCCCTCTCTCGATTCGCATCTTTGTTGGAGGGAAGTGGATGACATGGGCATGAATGTAGATATCCACTAACCCTGTGCCCCCAAGTGGCCAAAATCACGGTGAGCCCTGCAGTGGTCCAAAATCGCAAAGATTGCTCGTTGGACGCGCTCAAATTTGCCAGAAGTTCTAAGTGCCTAGAAGAAAGCTGGTGTTTGTCGCTCTCACCACTATCCCTCTCCCCGCTTTGTGCAATGTCATTCAACTTCAAGTACTGGAGGGCTGCCTTGCGGGATAGTACCCATTGAACACACTCGTACAAGTACTGCCATCGGTGTTCTACAAACTGCGGGCAAACCACCCTGAACAGATCAGCCAGCGGTCGACGAAACTCCTGCCAGGCACGCTGGATGCTAGATACAAATGAAAAAACGCACAGCGAAGAAAACACAACTGCCAGCCAGCTTTTGACAGCAACTGTCCTGTGGCACGGAACGGTTTTTGTTGATGCAGACATCTCTGAAGCGGTCCAACCGATGATATGAACCAAAAGCTTTAGTCATTGCACTCAAAGTATCTTTGAACTCTTGCCACTCTGGGAATGCCACTGGAATCTCCTCCATTACCTTGTTGCGGGGCAGCGTCAACTTGAGAAATCAGCAAGTGCGGTTTCTGATCTTACAATACGCACTACGACTCGCAAAACAATGTTCATGCTTTCAAAAACTGCTACAGCCAACTGAAAGCAGAAGCAAAGAAACATGATGGAGAGCGTGATCCCCATCCGCAATTGGGAGAGAATTGGAAAAGAGCCGGCCCATGCCTTCTTCTGCCTGCAATGTCCAAAGTCCTGCCAGTCAGACTCTGCGCGACACTGATTTTAAATTATAACCCATATCCAACCACAAATTGAAAAACTAAAACATAAGCCCGCCCCTCTTATCTGTGAACTATGAACTATGATTATGACCTCCGAACTTTCAAATTGCTTCTGTTGCATGGCGGTGGTGGGTTGCAATCCTGCTTCAGCTCCAAAATCAAACATCATTGTCATAGTCCGGGAAATGCTAACCCTCAAATCTTCAGAGTCCAGCGCCAGCGATTTCAACAGGTTGCGGCCCTTGTGCACGGCCGATGCAGCTCGACAGCCTATGACAGACAACGGGAGCAATCGGGTCACCAATTTCATCCGCCCTGTCTCCAAAAGAGTTGGCACAGGGACTCCAAGCAAATTTGCCTCAACTGCCTCAAACTTGCACAAGTCATATTCGGCAATAAAGAAATCCCTCCCCCCTTGCGGGGAAGAGTCTGCTCTCAGGTGCATCCACCATGTGCTGGTGCTGTTCAAGACATACCTTCTGGAATAAATCATGCTAGCAAGATCCAGCTCAATCCTGCTCCTTTGCAGCGCTTGCCGCGACGGACATTGTAGCCCCTGGCGTGACAGATGCTGCAGAAGATGCACTGGGAGGCACAAGCGCAAGGACCTAGGCAAAGCAAATAAAATCCCTATTGCTGTCCCCACTGGTTTGAAATCTGAAGCTGGACACTGCTTAGGGCCCGGCAGCAGCATGGCAGCTGCGAGTTTGTCTGGGCATGTCCTTGGCTTGGTGGCGGCGCATGGTCACCTTGACATAAACATGGCATGATTCTGATTGTGACATAAAATGATGCATTGCGCCAATCAAGACCTGATTGACCTAATCACACTGGAATCGGAATCAACGCAGTTTAGGCTCAATTTGTCAGAAAGGAGAACCGACCATAACATAAACTCTGGGCAATACTTCCAGCCACCGACCGGCAGTCGCTGACCCTCTGCACTGTTTGGGCCTGAACTTGAACCTTGTCTGCTCACCTTCGCCTCAAGCGCAGTGCAGCACTTAGACACTTCCTTCAACAAATCTTTCACTAGGCCAAAATAACCTTTCTCAGCTGCTTCCTGAATCCGCGAAAACAAAACCTCCATGTGAGTGCTTTGGGTTGGAGGCTGTTGCTTGCCACCATTTCCCACTGCCACCACTGCTGACTCTGACGTCTCAGCGGCAATCTGGTCACTGTCACAGCGCCCAGGAACACCATGCCTGGGAAGGGAAAGGGTAAGAGTGCATCGAAGGGTCACACCCATGTCACATGTCATTTTGCATCCCTAAGATAAAATAAACGCTGTTATCACGCTGGCTGGGTTCCCACTCCCACTTCCTAAACAAAATACAAAGAATATCCCCCAGGCGGCTGCTGGAGACCAGAAAACATATAACATATATACATATATAATACGTATTAAATAAATATATATATATATTATATATAAACTAACTAAGCTCCACATGGCTACATGGCTACATTATGCGATCCCAACTCAAAGGTTTCACCAGTTCACCTACATTTCCGGGGTGTGTTTCATGGCAAAGATGTTGTTCCTACCAAAGTACCTGATGTGCTGCTGACGGAATTCCATGTTGTCTGAGATTGGGTAAGTTGCTGCAAACTGATCCCACTGCAGAACATCGGAAGCCTTGCTCACTTGCACAACCTTCGGTTTCCTGGCAAAAAGGATCCTGATGTCCGCTTGGCAAATCGATGACATGTGGCGCAGGTGTCGAAAATTCTTCAAAGGCAAACTCGAAGTTACAGCTGGGTTGAACGTTCCCTCAAACTTTGCAGTCGGTATGCCATCTTGAACTTGTAGAACCAGGACGCTGCCCTGTAGTTATGATCAAACCCACATGGAAAAAACAAAAACTCAAACTAAAGCTTTGATTTTCCCAGGGAACTACAGAAAAACGAAAAAATAGTTTAAGATCCTGATCCAAAATCCAAAGCACATATTTGTTCTCGTTCCCTCTTCTCAGCAAGCACCAAACAATACCATTCGGCAGGCAAAAATTTTGCCGCCGCCGCACAACCCTAACCGCCTTCGGCCCGGGGGATTTTCTCTTGAAGGCCATTCTTTTCATGGCCTTTTCGAGCCGTGACTGGCCCAAGTTTGCCTGTGACTGACGGCGCTCGCAGGAAAGGGTCAGTGGTGGTCACACCTCAAAATACTGATGTTTGAAAATATGTTTGGATATGTATGAGCACATACAAATATGTATATGTATATATCTGTAAATAGATATATATATATATAGTGTGTGTATATATATATATTTATTTATATTTATATAGTGTACTATATATATATAATGTATATGTAGTATAGTATATGTACATATGCATATATGTGTGTAATATACATATATATATATATCCTGCAGGCCCATACTTTCCCAGAATTTGACCCCAGCACAAAAAAAAAATACAAGGGCAAAAAACACAGTCCCGAAAAGCAGGTTGGACTTGTCCTTAGCAAAATTTGACCCCAGCACAAGAGGTTCGCGCCCGCGCGCGCGCCTGAAGCGCATACCTTCTGGGGTTCTCCCTGGCGCGCGTGCGCGCGAACCTTCCACACAGATCTCCTTTCCGAAATTTGACCACAGGAAAAAAAAAATTGTGCCGGGGTCAAGTTTTGGAAAGTACGGGCCTGCAGGATATATACATCTCAAAGTCTCAAAGTGCCATATGAACTTCGTACCACCCGCACGCTTATGCTTCTCTTTTTCACAGCTCTGCCAATGTTGAGTCAGTTTCACCTGCAATCCTCAGGTTTGCTTTGGGTAGTCACTGCGCGCGAAAGGGGTTAAGAAGGGCGACTTTTTTGTGCCCAAAAAGGGTTCCAAAAACAAAGAAAAAAGTCGCCAGTAAAAATCCCAAACCAAAAGGAAAATTACTAAGTCACTGTGTGACACGTACATAGCCTCAGACCAGTTTCACCACTGGTCAGCTACCTAGATCCTCCAGGTTGGAACCTGCTCTTGCAGGTATCACCCGTCCCTTAACCTAAGGGAGGGCAAGCCGCTCTTGGTCACCCGAGAGGATCCCCAATAGAGGCTATATACTCGCCTGCCTTGCAGGCCCCCTTAACCTAGGCGGACATCTCCGGCTCTTAGGGTTGGGTGGGTGGGGAAAGAAAAAGCAATGAATGCTATTTTGGGTCAACTCCCTTGAGCCAAAATGATAGCATTCATTGAATCACTTAAAGATGATACATGCACACCCAAGCCTGCCAAACTCAATGCATCTTCTGATTCCAACATCTTAGCCTCAAAGATACACTTGACCCCAAACAATTCTTACGGGTTCATGTTGGCACTTTTTCCTCGTCCACCTTTATATTAATCTTCTCATGCATACACCTCCGGGCAAAAAGGTCCCATGCTGAAAATGCTCAGGGGGCAGTATGGGGCAAAAAAATGCGGTTTCAATTTAAAAACGACTTTAAAACTGACCCCATCATCCCGTGAGCTACTCACAAAATTCTTAACATAACTCACGGTCGTGTATATGTGTGCGTGTGTAAAAATCATCTGCGTGCAAAAGCGTCTGTGTGTAAAAGCGTTCGTGTGGCAACGCGTCTGTGTGTAAAAGCGTTTGTGTGTGAAAGCGTGTGTGCATGTGTAAAACGCATCTGCGTGTAGAAGCGTCTGTGTGTAAAACCGTCTGTGTGTAAAAGCTTTTGTGTGTAAAATTCGTCTGTGTGTACAAGCGTCTGTGTGTAAAAGCGTTGCGTCTGTGTGTAAAAGCGTCTGTGTGTAAAAGCGTTTGTGTGTAAAGGCTTTTGTGTGTCAAAGCGTCTGTGTGTCAAAGTGTGTT
>Ga0126342_10007480_pt1 | contig 19501 bp, 22 predicted proteins | sample Cyp1metagenome_FD_92528 | JGI IMG/M metagenome (GOLD analysis project Ga0126342, IMG submission 92528) | Coral microbial communities from Lord Howe Island, Old Settlement Bay, Australia - Cyphastrea 1 metagenome | ecosystem: Host-associated > Invertebrates > Cnidaria > Coral ... | reverse complement strand
TGTATATGTATATGTATATGTATGTATGTGTATGTGTATATGTATGTGTTTGTATATGTATGTATGCATGCATGCATGTATGTTTGTATGTGTGTGTATGTGTGTTTATGTGTGTATGTGTGTGCATGTGTGTGTATGTGTGTGTATGTTGGTATGTGTGTATGTGTGTATGTGTGTATGTATTGTATTGTATTGCAATGTATTGTATTGCATTCATTGTATTGTATTTGTATTGTATTGTATTGTATTTGTACTGTATTTGTATTGTATTGTCTTGTATTGTATTGTATTTATGTATGTATGTATGTATGTACGCACGTATGTCTGTATGTCTGCATGTGTGTATGTGTGTGTATGAATATGTATGTATATGTATGTATGCATGCATGCATGCATGCATGCATGCATGCATTCAGGTAGGTAGGTAGGTAGGTAGGTAGGTAGGTAGGGTCCCTATAGGTAGGTGGGTAGGTAGGTAGGCATGCATGCATGCATGTATGTTTGTATGTATGTAAACCACGTACGCGTTCCAGCTAACTGGAGAACGATGCCCGACCCAGAATAAACATGAGTGGTAAGCACACACTTAACATACTCAACTAGATGAGTGAATGCACGATGAGTAGGGTGGCCAATGTCAGGAGACAACCCGTTTGAAAGTCAGGTGGGATCCCTATCCTAAATAGGAAGGCTTTTCTCAGCCAATGTGAAACCACAAAGCAGTTCCATTCACTATGTTCCCACTATTCCCATTACAACCCAGTCTTGGTGGTCAAAAAAACTCGGTTTTCGAACTGCTTAATCTTCAAGTTGAAATAACGAACTTGTTCGGTTGCTTTGGCTTATAGCGACCAGCAGCCAAAAAAAAAGATTGAAAAGGCTTAGTTTACCACTATATACCTTAGTAGGAAAAATTATACTGGTCTATATTTTTGGGAATTGCCATGCCTCACATTACTTCAACTTGAAGCCATAAACTTATAGTTTGACTATGTTTGACTACAGGTACTAGTTTGATTGGTCAGGAAAAAAAACAACATTTAAGCCCAATTAGCCAACCATCATTTGATCACTTGCATCCACATGCTTGCTGGTCTGGTTAAATCCCCATTAAATGACCAATCAAGCAAGGTTTTTGGTCAAACTTACCCTTTATGTTGTAAGGATTTGGGGTTTTATACCACCGATAGATAACCTCCAATGTTTGCTGGTTAAAACCAATTCTTTACGATGAAACTTCTGATTTTTTGATGGTAGAGCCGCTGTCCGCGGCTGTCCGCCCTGTCCGGTCTGTCCTGGCAGGGCTGAGGCGGAGAAAGCTTCAGAGCCAGCATAAGTACAGTCCAGGTGCAACCTGGATCCAGATCAACCACCAAGCACAGGGAGCCCTCCACAAATGATGGAAGTCATTGGATTCTCTCGAAGTTGCTTGGGGTTTTCAACAGAAATCAATGACGGTTTTTTTTCGGACATATATTTACAATATGAAAGTCACCTCTGATTTAGTGATTTAGGATGACTTCCTGCAATGATCTCCATCACATATCAGGCAAACCCACAAAACCAAAGCATGTGCCAAATATCACAAGAATGATGCAAAGTAATATCACAAGAATGTTGCCCCGGGGTAAACGTTTATATAGATGGTGTCCCCAGGAAATCCTCTACAAATGGTTGATTTTCCACATCTATGGATATATTTTCAATGGACAAAAAATTACTGCCTGGTGCCATTTGTTGGGGCTTTCTCGCCATGACCTCACCGGGTGGCTCGTCACATTTCACACAGCTCTTGCCCAAGCGTGCGTAGTCTTTGGGGCATCCACATCTCCTGAGGCCAGGATCGCTGATTTCTCCATCAGAAATTCACCTTTATGGCGATGTATAATATAGAAATAGAATCGGGTATTATGGGATGTATAATTATACATAATTATCTCTGTATGTCCAAAAATGGACAGCCATCTAGAGAAAACTATACAATAGCTGCATATATATATATATATGTGTACATATATATATATGTACGTGTATATATATATGTATATATATATATATGTGTATCTATATATGTATATATATGTGTATATGTACATATATATGTATATATGTATATATGTATGTATGTATATATATATGTAAATAAATATATATATATATATGTGTAGATATATAAATATATATATGGGGGTACTCCTAGATCATCCATTTCAATAGGATTTTCTATTATAAACCAACCAGCTATTAGGGGACCCCCATGACTTTGGAAACCTATTTTCAGTCCATGCGTTGGGCCTTGCTGTGAGCAAACAAATGGCTAAAAATGCCTAAGTTCACATGGGTATGTCATGGGTGTACGACCTATCTATGGTAACCCAAAAAAAGAAATAGAACAGGTCCATTTACCACGATCTTTGATAATCTTTGTAGGATTTTACTTGTCCGCATTGTTCTTGTTTTTTTTTAATAAGTGAGATCGGAAGCAACAAAGACATGTCCGACAGCAAGATGATCAAAGCATATCACAGCCTACCACATTTCATTGACGATCCCAAATTTAAAATGTATCAGATTGGTACATCATATCCGTCATATCCCATGAAGGCTATTATTTTTTTCAAGATCCCCAGGAACAATTGGTGACACTTCAATGGTTTCTCCATTTTTAGAGCACCTCAATCCATTGTTCATTAGTTACTCTCAAGTAAATATGGTTAAATCACCATTTTACATAGTTAGTTTCCCCATTTTTGGAGCACCACAGCAGGGTTTCACCCGGTTTCCACGTGCCATTCTGCTCGAAGAGCACCCCCACATCGCACTGGCAGCTGTCGTGCGAGCGCGCCGCGGCAGGTGAGCTGCTGTTCAAGGGACATGGAAGGCATGCGCCAAGGCCATAGTCCTCCTTGAAGGAGTTCCTGGAGAAAAACGCTTGGTGGAGATCCCCAAATGTGATGTGAATGTTGGCTTTATGATGATTCTAGTAACTGTAGATATATCTACCAGAACCCCAAACTTCAAACGTTATTGGAAATGTATAAACCAATTTAGCGAACAACTATGGGCCACCACCCTTGAAGGGAGAAAAAATAAGTTTAGCGGTGGCTCTTGTTGGATATAACATTATGATTGGGATAAATACACATATATATATACATATATCCAGATATTGGTATCATATTTAGTTGGATGATAATCCACATACTGGGATGATATATATATATAATATATATGAATATACTATACTATTACCCTCCGATAACCAAAACCTGAGAAATATGACAATAACTGGAAATCACAATAACTGGGTATTCCGTAATAAACCATTCTAACATATTATAACCATTATTTCAGTGAAAAATCACTGGTAACTGGTAACTGAATTATTGAATGATACACATTATTATGGTAACTTATTATTTAATGATATAACATATTATAACCATATTATCATCATTAGACGTAATAACCATATTACTACCATTATATATGATAAGTTACCCCCCATGGAAATCACAATAACGGGGTGAAATCCCAACATATCCCAACTATAAGAGACGTTAATAACCCACTTTTAAATCACTTTATCCCAGGATCATCCTGAGTTCCCATTATATAGGGATTTATATGATAAAAATAAAGCCATCCAACCGTTGACCCCATGATATATGCTCATTTAAAAGCACACTTCACAGCCTCTGTGGAAAATTAGAATTATCCACCCCTACGATAGCTGAGGATTCTCATCGCAGTCGCAGTGAGGTCGATATTTTTTACCCTATGTATAGCTGCTACTTTTGCAACCTCCAAATAAATAAAAAACATGGAAACCTGGAACATGGAGCCCGGTTTGCATCATCTATCAGGAAAGACATGTCTATCTCTTTTTGGGACCCCTACTTGGTGGCTCATCCCACTTAGTGAAGTATAACCCCAGTTGGACAGACCCTACGGGCCCCCTACTTATTACAACTGGGGTATCCACTTGCTCACTCGGGTGAGCCACCAAATATATCATATGAATACCCTTTGATAATTTGAGCACGGCTATCGAAAATCACCATTTGTATAGGCGAATCATCGATATAAATGGGTATGAATGGGTCATTGTCCACAGGTATGTCAAATCGCCACATGGTATACCCTCTGGTAAACTAACATAGCTATGGAAAATCACCATTTCAATAGCAACATCAACTATAAATGGCCCATGATCAGTAGTTATAACAAGAGTACTGGAGGGTATAATTGATGTATCGCCATTACCAACAGTGGGACAATAAGGTGACCAAAACCAAGTTTGGTTATGATATGCTAATAACATAGATATCACCTGCCAATTATTTGGATATCCAATCGCCATGTTGATAGCAACATCAACTATTTCTATGGCCCTAATGTTCAATAGCTATGCTAGTCATTACCAGAGGGTTCTGACCATAATTATTTAAAAAAATATTCAAATGATGAAATCATTTTTTCATGTTCTAATGGTGGGCCATATCCTAATATGATTAATGTTCTAATGATGGGCCATATCCTAATATGATTAATGTTCTAATGATGGGCCATATCCTAATATGATTAATGTTCTAATGATGGGCCATATCCTAATATGATTAATGTTCTAATGGTGGGCCATATCTTAATATGATTAATGTTCTAATGATGGGCCATATCCTAATATGATTAATGTTCTAATGATGGGACATATCCTAATATGATTAATGTTCTAATGATGGGCCATATCCTAATATGATTAATGGTCTAATGATGGGCCATATCCTAATATGATTAATTTTCTAATGATGGGCCATATCCTAATATTATTAATGTTCTAATGATGGGCCATATCCTAATATGATTAATGTTCTAGTGATGGGCCATATCCTAATATGATTAATGTTCTAATGGTGGGCCATATCCTAATATGATTAATGTTCTAGTGATGGGCCATATCCTAATATGATTAATGTTCTAATGATGGGCCATATCCTAATATGATTAATGGTCTAATGATGGGCCATATCCTAATATGATTAATGTTCTAATGATGGGCCATATCCTAATATGATTAATGTTCTAATGATTCCCTTCTCATTCTGAAAAAACTGTTGTATAATCCCATCAAGGTATCATCTTCCGGCCCGTTCCCTCACCTGGGACACTTGCGACAGCTGGTCCCAGAACCAATCCTGAGGGAGTGACCGCATCTTTTTTCAGCGCTTCAAAGCTCTCAACAGGAAACTTTGCCAGAATCTGTTGGAATATATATACATATGTATATAAGAAAAATGCTTTAAAATGCCAGAAAAATCGGACTTTGTTCTATCCAATGGATCTTTGGCATATCCCTCTGGTTTTCCCAATGGTTTTTCTATGGTTTTCCTTGTGGATCTGTGGTTTTCCTTTGCTAAATTTCCTAATTATGGTTTTCCCTATGTTTCTTTTCATGATTGGATGTCGTTTGGTCTTTTATAACCATAGAAACATTGGTTTGGTTTTCCTATGGTTATTCCCTATGTTTTCCTATCTTTTTCCGACTAGATCGCCATGCTTCAATGGTTGTCCCCGGTTTCCCTATGTTTTCCGCATCGCCGAGATACCAGCCAGGCATGCAGCTGCATAAGCGCTCCGGCGCAAATTTCTCGGGCGACACGCGCAGCGAGACGCCGCTGGCAATGTCAAAACCTGAAACTGAGGGATGCAGGCGATTGCGAAGTCCCAAAGGCCGAGACATGGAGGGTTTTCAATGGGAAAATATAGGCAAAACTATGGGAAAATCCACTTGAAATGTGTTGATAGCTAGGAAGATGACGGGAAAATGATGGGAAACATACAGGAACACGATGGGACAATATGGGAAAATCACTTCTAAATGGATGTTGATAGCTGGGAAGAACATCGAATTCTTGGTGATTTTCCAGCCTCGGCCCTGGTTTTTAGCGGAAGTCTACAGGAACCCACGGTGAAGTTACCAACAAAGGGGTTTCCTACAGATTTTGGCACCGACTCTGGGACGGTATTGTACAACCCAATACAACCATTCATAATCAACCCATATCCAATTGTAGCAACCACCAAATAGATAGAAGAGTTGAAAACCTGGAAATATAATCTAAATATCATTTGTACCATCCTGGAAACACTTTTCTATTGGGGGTGACGTTATATACATATACATATACATACATAAATATATATATATATATATATTATTGTATGTTTGTACATGGGATTGTCTGGGCAAATAATTCCCAAAGTTTAATTCAAGCCCTCTTGGGATGACTTCCATGGCTCCCTCCAAGTGCCTAACGGAAAGACTTACAACAAAAGAACATCCATGAAAACTGCTTTCCCAGCACAATGGAAATTGGGTACATTTATATAAACCGAATCAAGACATGTCTACATCATTCTACATCAACCATCATCAAGGTCCCTATTTGTTCCAATCCTCGGACCAATAGCAGCAACTTAGCGGTCCAACAAAAACGAGCCCCTTTTGAAAAGGGAGAGGGAAAGCCGGGACCCTCCGCACTGCTCAACTCAAGTGTTGAAGCGCACTTTCATGATGATGATCATCATCATCATCAGCAGCATTATCATACATTATCATACATTATCATACATTATCCTCCCACCCACCCCACACTCTTTGGGGTCTCTTGCCGGGATGGACAGCAAAAGGAAGCACATCATGCGAGTGTTCTGTCCATCCCTCCAAGCAACATGCGAAGCCAAGCTCCTCATTGACCAAGGTCCGGTATTTACCTTGGAGCTAGGTGAAGAATCATATGGGGATGTGGGATGCATATGCAGCAAATCATCTCCAACAGATACTTGCAAAATTTGCAAAAGGTGGTGTGGTCTTCAAAATCCACATCTACCGGACATATCCGGACATCAATACCCAACCAAAGACGATTTCCATGATTTCCGATGGTGTGTCCCTTCCGAAATAAGGACCTCCACCCTCAACATACCCCCACAAGAACCCATAGGAAAAAAAATGCGAAAAATGATGGTACTGTAAAGTACTGTAAATACGCATATGTTTGGAGATGTTTGGGGGGATTGTCACATCCGTCAATTTCCCCCAGAAATGTGGAAAAAACAAGAAAAAATAATATAAAGCAAGATGAGTTATCGGACAATCCAACAAACATATTTTTGGTATAGGGAAAATGATCATAAACCATCATAAAGCAGTGGATTTTTGTTGGGTGTTCCCCGAATTTTCAAAGTATTCCATAGTAGCCCCGGGTGAGGTCAGCTACTTCACCATCAAGTGACCGATCTCGAGGGTCGTGTCCAGCAAATCTGTCACTTCCTCGCAGAAAGACATGACTTTCGGGCTGCAGTGGGCGCCCCAAAACGAGAGGTTGCTGTTGCTTAAAAACTAGGCTAACGATAGGAATTTATAGGGTATACATCTATCGTTAGATGTGCTTTCTGTGGCAATAACTGGGGTCATCGGTAAAAATTAGGGGATTGGGCCATCAACAATGAAGATTTGCAACCAACTCAAGGTTAGTTTAGACTTGGGAGTTGCTTTTTGGGTCGGAAAATAACGAGCATGTTGTCATGACTTTTGGACATCAAATTGTTCTTATGCAGCTATATGTTAACCGTTACCTTAAGTTTCTTGGATGTTTCCTGGAATTAGGATGTCTGGTTTGTAATGAGTATAACATATCGAAAAGCAAACAATAAAAACAAGCCGAGAGACGCATGTCTTTTTGTTTGACTATGTTGTTCTTCACCCCAGTAAAGTTTCTCTGCTTTTGTGTCCCATCATCGCACAATTGTCCGCTCAAATCTTGCAGTTTTTTTTGGTTTAAACGGATTGAACAAAGTGGCAGACTGACCAAGTTCAAAAGATGTCGTTGAAACTTGTGCCACACAGGAGATAGAACACCAACTGTATATGTTATTAAACATCTTGAAAGATCTTTGAAGCATCTGTGAAGCATATGTGAAGCATCTTTGAGACCGCCAACCAGGAAAAAAAAACATGTTGACCCCTTCCAACAGGGGTTGGTAAATATCCTAATTATTGTCTCACCCAACATATTGGAAGACAAACAATCACATATACCATAATCTCCAACAGATACTTTTTCAGGCGCGTGTGAATATAATCCCAAAAAAAGTATCACCAAACAAGATGAACTTATTGTAATCATTGTACAACTTATCCCAAAAAGGTTTATCTCACCAAAAGGCTGTTTTTACCAACCCCCTCCATCATTCGGATCCCACGAGGCCAAGCAGCGGCTGGCTTGGCAAAGGTCACATTTTGTAAGTCTAAGAAAACACCATTGGCAAGTGCATTCTTCAGAACCTTGGCTTTCGCGTTTTTTTTTTCCGAGGTGATTTCTTAAAAGTGGGGAATCCATGGGTTTGAATACATAGCACGGTCCAATTTGGATGATTTGGAGGTACCCATTTAATTTAATATACATACACACACTCCCATATATATATATACTCTTCGCATATTCAACTCAACCATTAATCAAATGCCTGGAATATATGAAGATATCTAATCATATCTATGATAATTGGGCCATAAAGAAATGCAGAATGTGGTAAACCCAATGCCATAAACCTACCATTTGGCGATGGATTATACAACCAATTTATGGTAATTTGGGGGATGGTTTATTATTGGGTTTACCACATGGTACACATTCCCAGTGGATTCAATGGTACGGATTAACCGCTGGGAAAAATGTGTGAAACCACCAACCAGGAAATTTATGATAAACCAAGTGGAGTGGAGAAATGTCAGGCCATCATGTTTCCGGGGCACTTGGCTTTGTTTCAGCAACTGGAAAGCCTGCTGGAATGCTGGGTCGCAAAACACATGGTTCAAACATGTTGATTTCAAGCCATGGTTGACCATGGTTGACTGATGCTCTCGGACATTGGTCATTATTTCTATGAAAATGTATGAAGCCATCCACCTTGAGGTCGAAAACAAACGGTACCCCATTCCCACTTAGACTTTCTTTATCCTAGTCCATTAACATCATATTAACATTCATTAACTAGTCATTTTTCTCCGTTTTTGGATCCGTAATCATTTAATCATCCCAGTACCGCCAGGCAACACCTGGGTTGAAAGTCAGGTTTTGATTGTCCGCCAGAATCCTTGGTCCGAAATCACTGGGGTCAAACATTCGTCAAACCGACCACCCGGTGTCAAACATTGAGTCAAACAATCCGAAGGATTCGTGGAGCGTTCATGAGTTTTAAATAGTTTTAACGGGAAGAATATGGAAGAATCATTGAACTAAATGGTGTCGTGGAGTTTCGTTCCTGATATTTTAACTGCGCAAAATCATGCAACTCAATGGTGGCTGTTCGATTTTCATCTTTGACACGGGAGGCTATTACGCTATTGTGTTTTTCCGGGAAATGGTTCAGGAATCCAAGCCCATTCGGGCCAGATCCAAAAAAGAGATGGTCTGGTGGAGGGGATGTGTCATGCGCCATAAGAGTACAGAAATAGATGGATGATCTTTATTCAAGACCCAATCAACGGTGTTTGGCGGCATTTTTTGATGATCCAAACTCAAACTCATTTTTCAGCAGTACTTGGTCAATGCCTGAGCACTCAAAATTGAAGCCAATTTGAAAAGGCTGCTTTGATAAGCCATTGGATTTTGTTCCATTCCAGAATTCAAGGAACAATGAATATAATGGAACAAATTTGATAGTGTCTTTCTATGATTCTATATGTCCAGTATTTCTTGCAATTGCAATTGATCCCTTAAATGAAGACACAGAATTGCATATGGGATGGGTTCAAAACCTGGTCGACCTTGGGATGTTCACGGTCTTCGAAGCTTTGGGATTGGCATCGACCAATCCACAAATACGATTTGCCCATGTTCAACATCAAACCTAGGATTTGTCCTCCACCAATTTGTTTGCGAACTGGAAGTTATGGACCATGTCAAGTTCGATGATTTACCGAACTTAAACATGTGGATTTTCCATCGATATGTGAAATTACTAGAGGATATCTTTAGTTCCTATTCACTTTAAATATTCCGCCACCCCCCCCAAAAAAAGGATCTAGCACATGGGTCATCTATATACACCCCAATGTTTCGACCACGGGTCTCTCGAGCCGAGTGAGGGAAAACGCACAATCGGAGAGGATAGTTCATGGGCCCTTGGATGATTACTCCAGTTACAATGTGGATCGTGGGCATATATATATATACAGTATATATAGAGAGAGAGTACAGTACAGTATTGTATAGCATAGATAGTATAGCATAGCATAGTATATAAATAATTATATGTTATCTCTAAATATATGCATACATATGGTCATCATTCGTAATTATATAAGTCTGTTAAACCTTTATCAAGGGATGACCACAACTACCAAGCACATACTTTGCCGGTCTCCCCAGAACCCCCCAGCCACAAAAAAGTGTCACCGTCTGGCAAATCAGCGGCAGAGCCGTCACCTAACGGGCGCATATGGGTCATTTTCACCCCAAAACTGTGGCATGTTTCTGATGAGGTGGGATTCATACTTCGAACGTAAGTCATCACGTAAGGTTCATATGGATCTGAAGTCCGTTTTGGTACTACAAGTACTGTAACAATCCATTGATTGGCAAATAAACTGGACCCATGTACAAGTTCTTTGTGTATTGTGTATAGTTTTGAATCCTCAACGTAGTGATCATTCCCTTCATCGCTTGTTGGGATTCCAAACCGGCAACCTCACCATTGAACCACTGAACAATGTTGTAACCCATATAAATCCAACATCTGTACATATCTGTACACTGTAAGTCGCGCAGTCAGTCTGATTATAAACTATAACCGATTTGCTGAATTCATCACTCGATTGGAGACCCCTTCCTTTTAACCACTGTGATCCTACTTAGCTAGGCCATTGAACTAGTTGCTAGTAGCTGGATTATACTCTATGAAAAATATCCAGCTATACACGAGTATCCACTGACTAATGCCACGGCCCATCTAGGTTGTTTATACATGTACAATGTACACCTATACATATATATATATATTTGCAGACAGAGAGATCTCCTGAAGGTATATATATATTATGAATTTATGTATATTCACAGGAGTACGCGTAATAATTATCAAACAACCATGATTTCTGGTTAGGCCGGTTGTTTGAAAACTTAAATCCCCCCAAAAAAATAGTTTAATGTTGTATATAAGTCATCTCCCTATTCCCAACTCAACAATCAAACGATTACAAACTTGCAATGGTTGATGAGTTGCCACAGCAGTTTTGGCCAGTTGTAATTTCTCTCTCTCATACTAAACAACATCTATCCTGATGATATCGTGACTATATTCCGATAGAATCTCCTCATAATGGTAACTATTCTCCTAATATTAAACACCCCCATTCTACAGTATGGTCCCAATATGTGTGTCAATCCCGAGCTTGTTACCATGTTTTCTGGGGGATATATGTATATGCATGCAGGGTACGCAGTGAAGGAAAGCAAAAAGCATGCAGGCCCACGGCTTCAAAAATGAGCCCACGTCGCAGCGGAAGCCAAAGGAACGTTTCAAAAGGTGCAGGGATACCCGTGCTGTTGTGCAGCAAGCATGCGAGGTTGAACTTTAGGCATGTGTACAGCCAGCGGCAGTGTACAGGACCCTGGGCTCAAACCCCGGCACCCCCAGACATCAAAGTTGACTTCCTTCCGCACTCTGCAAAGCAGCTACACCAGGAAAGGCAGCAAGGCTGGCTTTTGTGAGTGGCAACGTTGATTCCTGGGGAGCGGGGCCATGTTTGCGTGCGCATATCCACATACATCACGCGGAAGCAGCGTTAAATTAGCTATTCGTGTTGGCTTGGCCGCAAAACTACTAAGAATGTGCTCAAAAGCAACTAAGCACGGTGTCGCATTTCGTATTGGTTTGGCCGCAAAGCTAAGAACGCGTTCAAAAGCTACTCAGGACAATTTCGCAATTCGTATTGGCTCGGCCGCAAAACTACTAAGAAAATGCTCCAAAGAATACAAGAAATAGTATCTTCTTCTTTTCTTCAATTTTGAGGGACATTCTTAGTAGTTTTGCGTCCGAGCCATTGTGATTTGCAACTCACGCCTGCGTAGTTTTTCATGAGCCCCTTTAGTAGCTTTGCGCCCAAGCCATTGTGATTCGCAACTCGTGCTTTAGTAGTTTTTCGCGATGTGCTTAGTAGTTTCACGTCCAAGCCATTTGCGATTCATACCTCATGTCTTTGTGCGTTTTTTATTAAGGGGCGCTTTTTCTCAAAACCTAGGTGGGCCCAAGGCCCCAAAACTGGAGCCTCAAATAGGTGGTAAAGCAAGCTTCTCGGGCATGTACCCTTGGGGTATCACGGATATGTGCTGCTGTCAGCTTGCGGCGGCAGTAGCACACTTGCTGCCCGTATTGAATAGCTCCTGTTTGTGTTTTGTGGACCCAAAACAGGGGCCAGATTCTGGACCCAAAAAAGGGGCCACGATACTAAAATTAATAGCCCAGCTTCCAAATTTGTGGCCCCAATTTTGGGCCCATGGTATATGCGTTTTGCCTTCTTTAAAGAGCACGTTGAGCTGCGACAGGTTGCATGTTTCATTCATGTCTTCTTGCGCTTGGTGCCAGGATGCTGGTTGACAGTATATATATATATTTATTTTATGTAACTAATATGAATCTCATTAGATCCCCACTTACAGATGATGTTCATTGATTTTCCCATTTACTGTACATCCCATGAATATCCCATGAAACAACAATCATAGAACCATGATATCCCCATAGAAAAAATTGAAACATCACCAATTGATGATTTTTCGCATCAAAAAACGCACTGAATCCCATGAAATCCCCATTAAAATCATTGAATCTCCATGTTTATAGATGATTTTCGGAACCATCTTCCATTTCGCCCAGCGTCCGCCGTCAGTCGGTTCCCCTCCAAGTCCAACGAGGCCAGAGCCCGCGCCACGGCAAAACGCCCCAGGCGTGGCAGTCGCCCGTGGAGGCCGCACCTGCCGAAAGTTTGGATCAATGGATTGGTAAAATCGGACCCGGAAACCATGGGATCCATGGGATTTGTTCTATGGGAATTTCAGCATCCTAAAATGGAGGTCCGTTAGTACCATATTTCTGGCCATATTTTGTGGGGATATTCCCTGAAATTTAGGCCTGGAAAAAAGGCCATAAATATATGGTAGGTATCTCCGTCCTCAATCGGTTCCTGTTGCATGGCTATTGATTGTTTTTTGGGATGTTCGATGATTTTCGGCACATTTTCCCTTAAGCCAATCGAAGGAATCCGTGGAGTTGAGATCAATGTGTCGAAGTATGGGTGTTTCTGTAGATGTTGGTTGGTAATTCAAGTATAGAATTTTATTCAACTACAATAAATAATAAATAAATATATATATATAGCAAGAACATACAAGAATAGTCTGGCTTTTTAAGTTTTGAGTAACAAACACGTGGTTAAAGAATTGAATAGATGTCTCCCTCAATCCGGCTGGTAAGTTCTGCCTTGATTAACCCCAGAGATTCACGCGGATTCTTTTTTTGCCCAAATGTTCTAGGACAGTGTTTCCCCAGTGATTTGTCAGATTTTGAGGAAAATCTTGGGTGTTGGCCCTAAGATTTTCCTCAAATCGATGGCCTATTTCATCCAAAGCCTCCATTTTCGTCAGCGCACCTGGCTACTTTGAGATTCCCCAAGGATCTGCACAGACGTAAGGCGCGAACCAGCAAGTCTGCGATGCTGCAATTCCTGAGCAAACATCCGGCACCGTTGTTGACCAGGTCGCACTGAAGACTGCCACCCCCGAATTATATATATATAGTAACCATAATATAAAATGGATGGTATAGATGAAAGTATATCATCTATTATTTCTACTAGAATCTAAGTCCAAAAAGTCTATTCATGGCATCACAAAAGAAGTGGCCTGACTAGACAATAGATGATAAATGATGATAATGATAAGCAAATAACTGATAATGCGAAGAATAGATGTTCGCTCACTAGATGACTTTTCAGGTTGGTCATGTTCATCATCATAAACGTCGGTCTCTGAATAGATGGTAATGAACCAACCTGAAAAGTTCGGCCGGCCATTTTGGGATGATTAACATTATGAATTACTGTACCCTCTGGTAATTTGTTACATAGCTATTGAAAATGGCCATAGAGCATAGTTGATTTACCTATTAAAGATAATGATTTTCCATAGCTATGTTAATTTACCAAAGGGTATAGAAATAAGCTGGTGATGTTCCATTTATAGAATGTATGTATAATCCCATAGAAAGAAGCAGTTATAACTAATAAATGGCAGATAATCCAATCGCGACCAATCCAATTCCTATCATCCCAGCGAGGGAATACGTGGCTAATCCCAGTCACAATGGGACTATGGGATGCATGTCGCTCCATTAATGGTAATGTGGTTAAGACAATGCCATTGGCACCACCCATGACTGGGAATGGTTGAAATACCACCAAGCAAACAATGGTGATGACTGGGGGATGGTAAACATGACATTGTTTTAACCACATACAGTAAATAAAGAGAAATAAAGTTGAACACAACTGATCATGGAACCAACTGACTCACTTCACTGAGTCATTGCCTCCCTTCGTTCTGTGCAACCGCCTCGTCAGAGCTGCCCGGAGAACACAGAACCGCAGCTCGCCAAGGATCAGAGGACTTCCGCTGAGTTCCAGCACACTCAACCTTGGCCCAGGATGCAGATTTTTCTGCTTTTCTGCAGCATTTCGAAATGCTGAAGACTGCTTTTCTGGTCGGAAAATTGGAAAAGAAATGACTACTCAAACTATGATTTTGATGATGCTTTGCCTTTCTTTTCAACCTGATCAGCCTCTTTTTTTCGCCAATTCTTGGAAAGTCATGCTGTTGGAGGTCTGGCTGTTGGATGAAGCCGATGAAGCCCAACAAAGCGAGCAACGAAGGAAGCTGTTGGAATCACAGCTGAAAACAATCTCCAATTCTTAGATCCTGCGGATGCTGACTGCCAGTATAAATTATATTAAATTATCCCAACTAGCTAGGGGTGCACCTTCTGGTAGCTACGGAAAATCGCCAGTTTGAATGGAAATCAACTATGATCTATGGCCATGTTCAATAGCCATGTTAAGTGACCAGAGGGCATCCAATTTCATTAACCCCAATGGGGCCCCAGGAAACAGTTTTATGGTTAAGACTTGTATTCCGAATTAAGGGTTATGAATCACAATCTCGAAATAATTCAGTTTGGTATGTATATACTGGGGCCACCAATCTTAAAGATTAAATTGAGGATTGGTTCGTTTCTATTTTTGACCCATCTGTTGTACATCACGTTAAGCCAGGTGGGTTAGTGATCCACCAACTATAGTAGATAACTCAACAACAACAAACAACAACCAACCACTACTTGTCAGTCGTATTACTATCCCCATGTGTATATGGTTAAAGGTCAATAAAAACATGTTTGCTGGTAAAATTGCCACATGTAATGCACCCCCCCCAAAAAAAAAATGGTTTGTTTTACAACTCTTTCAGTAGGATTTACAACTCTTCTACATACATCTTTTTGGAGGTTGCAACTAACCAAGCAACCAAGACCTATACCCCTGATCATAGATATTCAATATACATGCCTATATACATTCCATATGTATCCATATGTCAAATATACATGATAGCAACCGCCAAAATGACAGAAAAGTAAAATCCTTCTGAAAGAGTGCTGATTTATATTACATATATATTTATATATCCTTAAAATTAGCAAATATGCGTTCCTGTACTAAGCTAGAATTAGAAAATCCCATATCAATCCCATATTTTCCTTCAGAATATTCCCAAATACTCATCAGGATTCCCATATATATATCCTTAACTTAAGAAACTGTCATATAGAGATAAGTATATAAATATGTAAACCATATAGATATAGATATACTATAGAAATGGTGATTAGAATATGTATATATTTCAATAAACCCAATATCTATATAGCAATAAAAAAAAACAAAATACCCAATGAAGAGATATGATGCCAGTCACGCGGGCATCCAGGAGGGCGACGGCACGTGGCGCAAAGGAACGAATTTCACCTCGAAATTCGATGGCCATTGCAACGGAAATCCATGACTAATGGCACTATACCTAGAAATATTGTGTACAAATTAATGTATTGATTTATTCATGTATAACACATCACATCTAGATATATGTAGGTGCTTTGATGATGGTGATTTTTCGGCAAACTTTGGGAATATCATAGTTTGGTACCCTCTGATAATTCAACTAGCTATGGAACCTCATCATTGTTAATAGGCAAATCATCGAACTAAATGGGCCGAGGCTTCCGTATCAAACTGTTGTGTTTCCGGAGGGTAGCCAGCTACCGTCCAGTAATCAAACATGAATTGCTGGAAAATTTCCATTTCTTAGACTTGCTGAGATCATTTTTCCAGCCATAAACGTCCATTTAGTTCGGGGATGTCGCAGCCCCTTGAGCAGTGCTCAAACCCTTGTTGGTTGACTATTCTATGGGATTATATATATATATAGTAGATATATATATATATATACTATCCAATGTATTGGGGATTAACATTGTAGGTATCCCATAATAAAGTGTATATATATATATATAATTTAAATTGTATGTGCATTCTATCCCATACAACCCCATTGGATATATATCCCAAAGAAAATATGTATATACTATCCAATACTATACTCTTATCCCAATCCATTGTGGGAACTTGGATGTGAGGCAATGATGGATTCCTATTTGGGCAACAGTTCTGTTCTAGCGAGGAGCAGCTTGAAATGGCAGTGGCTGTGTGGTGACAGCCCCAAATCGCCCCACCGTGTGTATATATATATACATATATATTTTTTGCATATAATACTTTATTGTAAATGTATATATTACATATTATATATAAATTATATTATCTATAGAAAATATATTACCTATATCATATCTATTATATATATATATATACATATTTATATTATAAAAATAAAAAATATTATATATGTTATGTGTATAATAAATATACAAATTGTATAATGAAAAATGAAAAATATCATATGAAATTTATGCATTATAAATATCATATATATAATCTGAATTAAATATATATAAATTATGTATATATAAAAAGTATATATTATATATATTAAATATCTTAAATATGTAAAATAATATATATTTTATATATGATATATATTTTTTATATATTATATATAATATATTGTATATATAATATATATTTAATATTATATATATTATATATAAAATATATATTATATATAATATTTATATATATATGTAATATTAAATAATATATATTATATATATGATATATATTTCAAAAGATATGTATATATTATATATATTATATACCTATTATATATAATATAAATATTCAAAATATTTTATATGTTATATAAATTAATTTTATTAAATATATCTATATATCAATTATATATTATATATAAAATATAAATATTATATTTATGAAGAACCGAGCCAGCTACACATTGGAAATCTTTAAAATATTTTTGTTTTCATTTTTTTATCATTTTGGTTATCATTACATTCATCATTTTTTTATCATCTATTTTATCATCTTCTTTTTTTCTTCATTGTTTATCATTTTTTATCATTTTTTTATCATTTGTTTGAACATTTTTTTCATTTTTTTATCATTTTTTCTTCCAGTGGGTGCAAAAATTTTCCAAAAAATGGAAAATTACAATTTTCCTCAAGTTTTTTTTGATTTTTTTATCATGTTTTTATCATTGTTTTTATCATTTTTGCTTCCAGTGGTGGAATTGGTGAAAAATGATAAAAAATGATGAAAAATTATAAAAAAAAATGAAAAAAAATAAAAAAAGAATGAAAAAAACTCGAGGAAAATTGCAATTTTTCATTTTTTGGAAAATTGCAATTTTCCTCGAGTTTTTTTTCATTTTTTTCATTTGTTTATCATTTTTGCTTCCAGTGGTGGAATTGATGAAAAATGTTAAAAAATGATGAAAAATGAAAAAAAAAATGAAAAAAAAATGAAAAAACTCGAGGAAAATTGCAATTTCCCAAAAAATGAAAAATTGCAATTTTCCTCGAGTTTTATTCATTTTTTTTTCATTGTTTTTTCATTGTTTTCCTTTGTTTTTCATGTTTTTCATTTTTTTTTCATTTTTTTCATTTTTTTATCATGTTTTTATCATTTTTCATCATTTTTGCTTCCAGTGGTTCAAAAAGTTTCCGAAAAATAAAAAATTGCAATTTTCCTCGAGTTTTTTTCCATGTTTTTTATCATTTTTTTATCATTTTTACTTCCAGTGGTGGAATTGATGAAAAATGATTAAAAAAATGAAAAAAATGATAAATAAATGATAAAAAAAATGAAAAAAATGGGGAAAAAAAAACGAGGTTGGGAAAATTGCAATTCTCCTCGAGTTTTTTTCATGTTTTTTTCATTTTTCATTTTTTTCATTTGTTTTTCATTTTTTTCCTTTTTTTCATGTTTTTCATTTTTTTATCATTTGTTTATCATTGTGGTTTCTTTTTTTTTTCCTTTTTTTTCTCATTTTTTTATCATTTTTCATCATTTTTGCTTCCAGTGGTGCAATTTTTTTTCCGAAAAATAAAAAAATGCAATTTTCCTCGAGTTTTTTCATTTTTTTATCATTTTTTTATCATTGTTTTATCATGTTTTAATCATTTTTTTATCATTTTTTTTATCATTTTTGCTTCCAGTGGTGGAATTGATGAAAAATGATAAAAAATGATGAAAAATTGTAAAAAAATGATAAAAAAATGATAAAAACATGAAAAAAAAATGAAAAAAAAACCAGGAAAATTGCAATTTTCCAAAAAATGAAAAATTGCAATGTTCCTCGAGTTTTTTCATTTTTTTATTTTTATCATTTTTTTTATTTTTTATAATTTGATAAAAAAATGATTAAAAAATGATAAAAAACAATGATAAAAAAATGATTTAAAAAAAACTGATCAAAAAATGATACCTGAAATGATAAAAAAAAGGAAGATGATAAAATAAATGATAAAAAATGATGAATGTAATGATAACCAAAATGATTTTTTTTAAAAAAAAAAAACTATTTTGACCTGGCCCAGTCTGTGGCTGCAAGTTTTTCATAATATTATATAAATCAGAAATATTTTACATGCAATGTAGTATGTTAATAAATTTATTATTGAAACATAATATATTATAAATATTAAAAAGATAATATTTATATATATAGATTATGTAAATATATTACATGTATTTAAATATTTATGTACTATATATTATATTTATTATATATATATATTATATGATATATATTATATATATTGTATATCACATATAAAATGAATCATATATATATTCAATATATTATATATATTGAACAATCAATTATATATATTATATATTGTATACATT
>Ga0126342_10007479_pt1 | contig 19502 bp, 18 predicted proteins | sample Cyp1metagenome_FD_92528 | JGI IMG/M metagenome (GOLD analysis project Ga0126342, IMG submission 92528) | Coral microbial communities from Lord Howe Island, Old Settlement Bay, Australia - Cyphastrea 1 metagenome | ecosystem: Host-associated > Invertebrates > Cnidaria > Coral ... | reverse complement strand
CTGGGTTTGGAATGTCGCTCTCATTGTCACATCCAATGTCTGGACCACCGAACTGGAGCAGCTCGCTGCAGAAGATCGGGAATGGCTAGAAGGGAATGCGATTCTCATTCAGTGTAGCCAGCCATTATACAGACAAGACTGAGGCCACGCCCGGTTCCAAAAAAAGGGGTCGCCAGACGGTTGCAAACTAGCTGTCGTCAGTGAGGGCCCTTGTTGTACATACATACATACATACATTACATTACATTACATTACATTGCATTGCATTGCATTGCATTACATTACATTACATTACATTACATTACATACATACATGTACACACATACACACACACAGAGTGGAAAACCCAATAATAATCGTCATTATCACCATGACTCTGACTATTCCCATCACAGTCCTTCTTATCATCCTATGACTTGCAAATAATTGCAATATGTCAGCAGAATTGAGTGGATCTGTTCCACTCTTTGAGCAGCAAAGGGTCACATGTTTGACCTACTGTGGATGGAAAAAAATCCTGCACCACTTCGTACAGTATTATATTATAATGTGTATACCCGTCGGTGATTTCAGCCAATTCCAAGAGTATCACTCAATTGATTGGGATTGACTGTGGCAAAAATATAGCTCAATTGATTGGATCGGCGCAGGGAACAACTATATAAAACTTGAAAGATCAACAGTATTTCATTGCCATCCAACAAACAATGATGAATTGTCCAATTCTTTCTAACACCTAGATATCTTGCTGCTGGGGATCCGAGAAAAATGAAAACATGCCAAGCTGCCCTTCGTACTTCTTCAATGGCCTTCCGCTCCTGAGCAGCGGTTCCACCTTTCATATCTTTGGATTTACAGGTGTGGTGAGAATAAATCCATGTTCAGCGAGCGTTCAATTCTTATGGTTTTCCGACTTCTATTTGCCTGTCTTGGGGTATATATATACACACATGTGTTTGCCCAAGAATATGGTGCACAATTGAATCACATGGCTAGTGTTTATTTTGCCCATCGTTTGATGGCCAGAATTTGGAGTAAACCCATGTCATATCGTTTGTATTCCCGTGATCTTCCCAAGAAGGTCCTCAAGAAAATGATTGGTTCCCAATTGAGATGGAGAAATATCATGGGATCGAATCATCTATTCATACCCTTTGCTGCATCCAATTATCTCCATTTTGGTTCACATGGATATTCCTACAGGGAATAAATATCCATCCATCTCCGTATGCATATGTGGCATATGTATATATATGTGTCTATCTACTTCAAGATGATTTTTAGTATATATGTGGAGGTTTCCTGAAATGGGAGTCCTCCCAACTCCATTTTAGTAGAATCGTCGGTTAGAAACCATCCATTTTTGGGATCCCCATTTATGGACATCTCCATGTATATACATACATATACATACACGTACACACACATATATATATATAGATACTTATTATATACAATTATATATATTTATATATGTAAAAACATATCCACTATCCATTCCTGAAATCCCATGGTTTCTTTGGGTGAATTTCCCCCTTTGCTCCAGCCTTCACGGCGCGCCGCAAGGCGGATCTTCCCTTCAGCCGGAAGCCTGGCACCGCAGGGGCCGGGCTTAGTCTCCGGTGGCCCGGAACGCCCCAGCCATGGAGGGGTCCATAGCTGGCAAAAGCCTGGGAAAAGAATGGAAAATATGGGATCATATGGGGACATATGGGAAATTCTGCTATAAAAAAATATAGGATTTCATATAGAGGTCTGAAAATATGGGGAAATCATCATCTTTATGGTGGATCTGGTGGATTTTCGAGCCAGGAAGGTAAATTAATGATAGTCATTGGAGCTAGTTGATTAACTCCAATGGGGGAACATGAATAAACATCATATGGATACTATCGGAGAAGTATCAGGAGGCTAGTATCATTAATTAAATTCTCCATCATGATCGTTGTTGATTAAAATAAGATTACCCGGCCTGGTAAACGCTTACATAGCTATGGAAAATCACAATTTTCAGTGGGTAAATCCACTATTTCTATGGCCATTTTCAATAGCTATGTTAAATTACCAGAGGGTACTGCACATGAAATCCAATCAAGATTCTCCCAAAACATCCAGTGATAACCTCAGATTCTCCAGTTTTATCGTTGGGCAAAAAAAACGCGGAAAATATCCAGTACCCGGCCTGGTAAACGTTTACATAACTATGGAAAATCACCATCTTTAATGGGTATATCAACTATAAATGGCCATGTTCAATAGCTTTTGTATGTTTACCAGTGGTTACATCCATGGAGTCCCCTGCCTTCAGCTTCGTCGGAGGAACTGGAGCTCTCACTTCGCTTCATGGCTTGACCCAAGGGATGCGATTTGGCCTTGGCGATGCTTTTGGCGATAGCAATTTGGGTATCTGTTTCTTTATCGGTTTAATGTAATTATCGTTATGTATATATATATGCATCTCTAAATTATTGATATATATATATATATGCATCTCTAAATTACTGATATATATATATATATAATTACATACACAATATATAAATATATATATATATATACATATGATTAGATATAGATGACTTAATCTATGATCACATAAATCACATATATGTATATACATAATTATATATCATATATATCATATATATAGGTATCTATCTACGAATCTACTCCTATGCCAGTGGCGTCCCAGTGGCCCAAGCAGCGGTGCGCTGAAGAAAGTCCTTGACACCTGACGGAGCTGCGTCATCTTCACCTCGGCCAGGCCACTAACACAATGATGACCAGAGAAAGTCATGGGGAAAACAAAAAAAAAATCAAGTTCAAAATTCATGCGTGTACATCATGAATAGATGTGTATATATATATGTGTGTATTATATACAGAGTATGTCTACTGAGTTGCGCAGTGGTTGATGATGTTTTGGCTTGGATATGCATGGATACCATTGGTTCTTGTATAACACCGGTTCTTTGACATTAACAAATCAAACCCTGTATATTTATTGGTTGAGCCTGAACCCTAATCTTGATGGTTTGAACATGATTGAACCTCAAAACCCTGATACCCTGGCGAACGAGGACATTGTCATATTTATCCATAAACAAATAAATGCTATATATCAGGCTATATCATCTAAAAAAAACGAACACCATAAGCAAATGATTGCCCTTATCGCTTCCCCCCCAAAACAAAACACGCTCCATAGACCATGACCCAAGGCGCTGCTGGAGCCTGCAGGAGGAGGACGTACAAAGGATGGCTATGTGTGTATATGTATAGCAACCGCGATTATTGCTATTTATGCTACGGAATGACTTTTCTATGAATGTTCTGTTTTGGCGTACTATCTATCTATATATATATTATTATATTATATTATATTATATATTGTATTGTATTGTATTAAATTATATTAAATTATATTATATTATATTATATTTTATTATATTATATTATATGTATGCATAAATTAATTAATATAACGATTGATCTAGATATTGTTCGACTGATTGTAAAACTGTAACAATGATTGTAAAAATTGATCGGCTCAAAATACGACTAGAATATTTCAAGTCAATCAACGTAAATCCAGTGAATATCAATTAAAATCATAATCATGGTCATCTACCATCTACCCTCTGGTTATTTAACATAGCCATGGAAAATGGCCCATTTATAGATGGTTTACCTATTAAAAATGGTGATTTTCCATGGCTATGTTAAATAACCAGATGGTAATACATCACTAACCATTTAATATAACCTGGTACCCTATAATTCACTAACCAGAATAGCTAGGCTGGAGGTTCATCCCAAGTGTATCCAACTAGCTGCAACCCCATCTGCCTATCCTAGATACCACTGTGTATCACTATGGAAAAAGCAATCCCCAAAAACTTGGAAAAGCAATGTACCACTAATCCAACAGTAGATTTTTACTGTTCTATCTTTTTGGTGCTTCCTATAATTTCCGATATACAGTATGTTATTGATGCTGTTATTTTTTGGAAATCGTCACATCTCGTAGTTGCCAAGGGTTTGCAACCCATCCGCTTGTCCCTTTTTGCACCTTCAGGGCTGCAAGATTGGGACATTTGGGGCGTGCTGCCAGTGCAAACAAATCGCTGGACTGCTCAGACGTGATGCAGAGTGTTTGCAGATTGGCCACAGGTGTGGAAAACCGTGGCAGAAGGTCAGATGGGAAAGTGCGTATGTTTGTGTGCGTTCTCATCATCGTTTTCACTTCCGGAGTTTGACTAAACCAAATTGATTGCTTGACGTTCAACCGGATGATGGTTGATGATTGGCACCCCCTACATGTTGCTTGATGGTCGCGGATGTAATGTATGGCTCTATGAGAAACATGTTTTCATTTTGTACCTCAAATGGCTGCCCAACTCCTCCCCTTTCAGGGACGAAAGAAAGCCGGAACCCAACTCAAATCAACGATTTCAATGCCATGTTAATTGGAGCACAACGTGGTGGATATTGGGAGGGACCATCCCCAATGGTCAACCAGTTGGGGGCCATCAACCACCACTAATGGTTCCTGTAGGTTTGTACCACTAGACTAATTTATCCCCATTAAAAACACTACGAATTCTGGTGGACAAGAACCTAAGAAGGAATATAGGTAAGTACTGTTTGTATCAATGGTTCATACCATGGTATAGCCATTTATAGCTAGAGGCCCAATTTGGAAGAGGATCAACCCATGTTACAATCAAACTTCTGATTTCATTGAGTGATTCGCGCAAAGACTGCAGTGTCAAAGTTGGTTTAGTCTGTCTGCTTTGTTACTGTTGATGATTGTCACATATGTGTAGGGCCTGTAGGGTATGCTGCATATGCTCATGGTTTCTTCCCAAGTTCATATCACCAAAACAAGAACTCGAAGCTGTCGTCAACAGTCCATCCGTTTACCCGGTGCGAGAATTTGGAGGTCAGCCTCCTGGTAGGTATTTGTAAGCTGATCCATCATTTCCTGAGAGAATTCACGGCTTGCAAATGGGAGAGGGTCATTCAGTGAAGTCATTTACTGTTCCACTCCACTTTTTTGAAAACAATGATAACAACAGATAAATGTTGCCTTTTGAAAATTAATTGCGAGAAAAAGGACATCAGAAGGATGACATCAACATGTGTCAATCGTTGCTGGTCCGAATCTGAGGTCGGTTTTGATTGCCACACAAGAAGAACAGCATCATGTAATTACATGCCACCTACAGTGACAGTGGGGCTGACATTGCAAAACATACACTCAAAACAATTTACTATGGAACATCCATGAATGTATATATATATATATAGATAATTATGTAATGTTACATATATAATATTAGGTTATATCATTTTAGATTATTAGATTACATTAAACTATATATATATTATATTAACATACATTACATTATATTATAGTACACTATATTACGTTATATTATATCATTGTGTACCATACTAAATTAAACCATATCATAATATATCATAATATCTTACATTATATTATATATAGTGTATATCATATCATATTCTAATCTTTTATTGTATTATACTATGTACACACACACATCTATGTTCCTATGTTCTATTGTGTGAGTGCTTTGCGTATAGATACTTGCCAAACTATAACCAAGCGAATTTGAACACAACAAAACCCAAGAGCGAAGTGGTTGCGCAAAGAAATTTCCAGCGTTTCTTTTGCGCCACAGTGCTCATGGGAGTTCAGCGTGCCGATTCTTTTAGAGCATTTTAGAGCGCTTGGGACAAACGTGCAGCCCGCGATAACTGCCACATGCAGACCAGCATCAACCCTGGAAAATCTTACAAAATCGGTTTCTTATGGTTTCTTTGCACACATTGAATACATTGAAAGCGAAACTTCTGGGTGAAAAGCTCATCTGACCTCAACAGAACATGCAACAGTTTGCTACATGCAACAGGCCGGTTGTGGCCATGTCCCAAAAAACAGCATCATATCGTTCAGTGAATTAGCTCGTGAGAGTTAGTTGCAGTAAAGAAATGGAGGGAATTAGGTGTTCCGCCCTCCACTTTTTGGAGCATGTTTCGTGGAACCCTCATGGTTTCTAGCTAGCAAACCCAAACAAGTCGATGGGAAAATCAGGACAAAATCAAGGTACACCAAAGAAATCCACATTTTGTCAGAGTGTGTCCCCTCACATAGGCCTTGTTTTTCGTTGCGGTGTAGCTCCAATGTGCATCCCAGCGACATGGAGCTGCCGTTCTCGTTGCATGTAGCCCTGGAGGATCAGATCATCCCAGTGGTTATAACGTGAAAAGACCATAGTTCCTGGTGAAAAAACCATAGTGAAATATCCCATGAATTTCAAATCATAACTTTATAATACTTATAACCATAGTTGTAAATCTGGTTGGTGGTATACCTACCCCCTGAAAAATGATGGAGTTCGTCAGTTGGGATGATGACATTCCCAACTGAATGGAAAAATAAAAAATGTTCCAAACCACCAACCGGTAAATGGGATAAGCAGTTATAACCATAGTTATAACCTGGTGAAAAGACCAGAGTGAAATATCCTATTTATTTATAGATATAACTTTATGAACATACTTATAGCCATAGTTATAACCCATTTCCAAAACTTGGTCAATGGGATAAGCCCACGAAAAAGTCAGGGACGTACTGGCTTCATAGCCACCAACCAGCCTCATCCATGTTCCTTTCCTCAACACATTCCCCTATGATTAGGCGAATAATGTGTTCACATGCTTGAAGACCATATATATATATATATATATAGCTATATATATATAGCTATATATATATAGCTATATATATATAGAATTATATAGGTTGCAATGCATAATTTCATATAAACTCATATAAATTCATCATCCGATGAATCCCACACATTCCAAGATTTCCTGGGAGTTCTCGTATTTCTTACTTTCCATAAGTGTATCATAAATAGGTTGTTTGCCTTGTGAACATTGTGTGGTCGTTTTGAACATGTTTCCGGAAAACAACTCCATTGAACATGTATTTTCACGAAGTTTCAGGCCAGTCGAAAACGCTATGTTCCCAATGATTTCTCAGGGTTGCTTCCCAACAACACAAGTACGTTTGGGTGGTAAAATGGGTAGATAAAGAGGAAAGATCAGTTTTCCCTGCAACAAGGGCTATCTTGTAATATCTAAAAAATCTGGCTGAATTAAAATTCTTCACTAGCCTAAAAATAGCTATTAACATACGGACATTTGGGGGTGATTCCCCTATCCATTCACCATATTCCAGTGAAGTCACGACGTGATGTCATGATCAAATTCATCCAGATTTACCATATAACCATACCAATCCTGATATATATCCCATTATGTACCATACACTGATACCTAGCTTGGTAATCCTTGCAATATTTGGAGATATAACGGGTTATCTTATCATCACATTAACCCTTGATGACTCATGAATATTTGATATGCGTTGATTTATTAGTCCCATTAGTGATCCTCCCCTAACATCAGCATGGCTTGGCTCCTGCATCAGCTCGGCCACACGTTGCAACTCACTCCGCAGGACCAGGACCTCAGCACGGTAAATTCGCTCGGTGGATCTCGTTCTGGGAACGTCCTTGGACTAGCAATCGATTGCATGTTGCAGTGGCCGGTGAATATTAAAAAAAGCAAGAGTAACAGAAGAGATTATGTGGCACATCTGTTTGGTTATTTTTTCATATTTTTTCTACTGATCTTGAACAAAAACGACCTTAATGAAAAACATGTGCGAACACATCGCCATTTTGTGAATCACAGGGATGCACATGGATGCACCCTTTGTGGCGAAACCAACACATGAATTGATGGCAGGACATCTTCTTCCTTAATGTTTTTTTGTTGAGAAACTTCGGGTAGGGAGGTCATATTGTGCAAGTTCCTGAGCGCATTTTTTCTTGTTCTGAAAAGATCCTTTAGATTCCAAATCTGATTTACTAGATTATATGCATCCATACATCATCTTTTAGATTTTCATCCATTATATTCATCCATTTCCAAAAGCTATGCTTGAGATGATAAAACTCAGCAACTTTGACGTGTGTCAAACTTGTCGTCCCATATCCATCCCATCTCATCCCAGTGCCTTCAGCCCCGGTGCCTCTTGATACATTGCAGTGACTTCTCGCGTGTGCTCCTCACAAAAGGCCGTCGGTCACCGAAAGTTTCGACTGATCAAAGATTGACTGTGTAAAATGTTCAACTATAGGAATAAGGGGTTCCATGAATATTTCTTACTAATATATTATATATATATACATCTGTATGTTATATATATAACTATTAATTTAATGTTAATATTCCAATCAACTGGAAGTATACCGAAGAATATCAATTGGAATCAACTAGTATCCCACTAAGACCAGATAGGTGGCCAATCTTAGTTGTGCCTGCATAGCAATATGTATGTATATATAATATATATATATATGCACATCAAATTATATCAATATGTATATATATATATGGAACATGCTTGGGACCACCTGTTGGAGTGCTAGAGTATATCCCCACATCATCACACATCCCATGGCTACCTCCCTAGGTCCCAATGCAGCGCACCGCTCCTGTGTGAGCTGTGCAACTAGCCTTAGTGCGAGCCCTGATGACCTAGCTGGGTCCAACGCTTAGACATTAAGAACATGGATAATGTTAGGGGTGGAATACGAAATTATGACCCAAATCAACAGCTGTTCTCCAAGCCGATTTTTCTTCTGACAACATTTAAATCCTCCGGTTGATCAGTTTTGCCACAAGAATCCGAGAAAAAATAACCGGCGATTTTATTGGCACCCCATGGGCAGTTACACTCAACTAGTCCCAACTAATTATTCCAAAAACGCATGCATATAAGACCATATATTGATATATAATTTAACAATATTTAACATTATTTAACCATCCATCTACCCTACATGAAACATAACATACCCCCAACGAAAAACCATGGAATCCCAACCCCAGCAGTCGCGTCGTCCCCGTTGAGGGCCCCAACTCATTGGCCAGTTCCGTAGCGACCTGACGGAAGGTGTTTCCTGCCTTGGATCAGGCAACGCGTCCAGGGCAAAAGGGAGAGCCATATGAGAAATCATGTAGAATGTAAGAAATGATCATGGGAATGATCATGACAACATGTTTTTCTATGATTCCCAAAAAATACAATAACAAACAACAATAATGAAGAACAAATAACTACTAATAATGATGTGTAGTGGTATACTGATACCACTGGGGGATTGACACGACACAAAATGGCAACCCCACATTCCTGACAAATTGTCAAAGGGATGACCTGAAGCTCAACGTTGCCACAGTTTAGCTATAGGTTAAATGCAGCCTAAAGGATCCTAAAGGTCAAAGGCCACAACATTCCCTGGTCAGTTCTCCCGTGTTTTTGCTGGTAAAAACCATGGTCAAATCACCATATGCTGCTGTCCCATTTGGGATGAAGAAAAAAAACAACTTGGTGAAATCAAGATACATTGGCCGCATAATTCTGCGGGCTTCCCGTTGGCCCCGTGCCTCTGGCCGGTGCGGTCGGTGCAAAAGGGGGGATGAGTCAGATATCTGGATATGGGGATGAGTTTAACACACTTTAACCATATTTGTTTGGGATATAAATGAATAGGATCAATTTATGAGATATTACCAACTATTGAAAAAAAACTATGAGATTATTATAGGATACTATAGGCTGGGTAACATATTTTTTTGCACATCTCCCTACTTGGAGCGGTAAGTGCCAAAGTGGGACCGTTTGGATGACCTCGGAATCCATATCTGACATATCCCATCACAAGAAACGAATTCCAGGGGATTGGATGGAACTAATAAGCGCATATATATATATATAAATATATAGATATATATATATAGATATATATATATATATAATATTATAATATATTATATATAAAATTAGACATATGATGACATATGTGCACAACCTATATACGCATATGATTGGACAACTAATTAGAAACATATAACATCACCAATTGATGCTTTCACTCACTGAAAATTCTTGGGATCACCCAAATGAAAGCTGCGTACCAAGCTGCGTCCTGCCATGCTGGCCATGTTTGCCATGCTCGCCCCTGGCGGAAAAAGCGTTCTGAATCACCTATGGATTGGGAGTTTTACATAGTTTTACATGGATTTGAAGATTTGAAGTCTGATTTGGGCCCCATGGGCTGAAAAGCCGAGTCTAGTTGCTTTACAGGGCCATGTATGATGTATCGTTTCTCCAGGAACATGTCAGGCCATGTCAGGCCAGAAGCAGCCTCAAGGGTAATTCATCTGCTTTCACAGCCAACCATAACCTGATCTTTGAGGAAACCACTGTAGTTCCAGTCCCCTTAGCGTTCAGTCACTGCCTGGATCGGATTTCGAGGGACCCATTTTGACCCATTTTGAGTCGAAATGGCAGCAGTGGTGTCATGGTAAATCAGGGATCCTCATCCCAAAAAGGTAGACCATTGGTTGAAAAATGACATGGCCAACCTGAAAAATATTGTGCATTAACCAATGGATACCATCTGAAAGCTGTTTAGCATATACATATACATACATAAATAATGGATACATATTCAGATATTATAAATGAACATACATAATATATATATATATGTTACATATTCACATCTATAGCAAACAAACAAATACTCAGCCACTCATCCAGTTGATTTTGCTAGATTTTGAAAGTCATAAACATTCCCATTGTTGGTGGCAATGTGGACATCTCAATATCCGACAGTATTTGGGCCACACCAACGACAACGACAACGACAACAACTACAACAACTACAACAGCTACAGCAACAACAACTACCGGCACTACAGATTCCCCAAATCGTAAAATTATTGTGGGAAAACTGAAAAAACACCTTCAGTTAAGCTACAGGAATATGATTCATATGATGATCCATATTCGGAACCCCGGATGGTATGGCTGGAAAATAGTGTTTGATAATCCATGCACTGGAGACCTTAAACATATTGTATTGAGATACTATGAGTACCTTTATGATCCTTTATGAAAGAATCTATAGATGCACTATATAGATACAAACCACACAATGAAGGTTGGCCTCTAGGCCAATGTTGGCTGCAACTTCATTATGGTTTCATTTTGTGTTTCACTTTTCCCAACATCGAATCTAAGAACAGTTTCCAATCTAAAGTAAGTTGGTTGGGTGGATTCGAACATCTAAAGTTCGAGCGATCTGATTTTTTTGGATTTGGGCTACACTTTTAGTAACCGTTGACAGTTGACCCAGTCATAGGAATTGCTGTCCAACTCTGGGATCATCAGCCCGGTGGTCCCCAGATCTTTCCGCAGCATTCAGCACTCGGCAAAGGCAAATCAATGGGATTCAGCACCTGTTTGGGGCTGTCCTTCTAGTTCGTCACCAAGAGAAATGATAAGCACTTGCAATATGGATGCAATATGGGATATATGGGTATGGGATGCCACTTGTGAAGATCTATGATTGTCAGGAATCAACGTCGATAACACATAGCCATATGTTAATGTGAAAACAAAGGCATCATGGATTTGATCCATGGCTAATAACATCAATATCATTAAAACGGCCTTTGAATTGGAGGTCGACGGACTCAAGGAACAAGGCTAGAATAAATGGTCAAGCATCCCGTTGACATGGCATTATTTGTTTTCAGCACCATGGCTGGTTCCGTCAATTCAGCACCGTGGCTGTCATTTGGGACCATCATGCAAGGTATCCTCTCAACCTGGTGGAGGAATAACACTTCCCACCTTGGGCTATCCATGGCTATCCTCACTAAAACTAGCCGAGATAGACCGCCTGACCCCGCATAAAAACCACGAGGGGTCTCCCCTCCTCTTTGCTGTTCAGACTCCAGACCTACCCACGGCATCAGTCATCATCGTCAGACTCTACCCTTGCCGTTGGAGGCTTGATGCTTCTGGTGGGTGCACCGATCAAGAAAAGAGTGTGCATTGACTTACTTGGGGATTGATCATGATTATTCATGTTTGATGAGTTGGAATGCATACAATGAAACTTGGAAAGCTTGCATCAATGGCACTTCGTCGGCAATCCTTGGGGGGGCCATTCCCTTCTAGCAGCCTAGCAGCACATTTGAATGGTTGTCTCATAACAATCACATCCCCCAAATCATGATGGAAAGTTCAAAAGAAAGGAAGTGAATCATTGGGATATTGGTGATGGCCCTATTCTTTGGTTTACGATCTACCCGGGTCGCACAATGTTAGCTGGATGTTGGGTTCATGAATGGACCAACAACAGCTGCGGGATTTCCAATAGATAAGCAATAGGAAGATGTATACATACATAATATATATATGATATATATATATATACATATATGAAATATATATATATGATATATAATATATATATGTACTGTATGTGTGATTAAGTGTGTATATTCAACAGGGATGATCCATCAAACAACGGTAGGTCACTCCTCAGAGAAATAAAAAAGCTATCCCCGCTATCCATGTCACTCCGCCTGTTGGGATCGTCCTTCATGCCGCCGTTGTACTGGAGGCCACGATAAAAATCCACATTTTGATCAACTCAGTGGGCTGGCAGAAGAACCAGTAGGGGGGTGAGCCTCTTCCCTGAACAGCGTGTAGGAAAGCCATGGAAAGCCCATGTACCCAATGGTTATGTTTAAACCTGAAGCAATTTGAACATTGTTTCATGTGTTTCATGCGATTCATCTTATTGCCGCATGTGAATTGCGCCTGACTCGAAAGAAACTGAAAGAAACAGACACTGCCAATGTCCCAGTCACTACACACCTGGAACCTCAAACCTAGAGAACAACTCGAAATGAAGCGGAAGAGGGAAATCAACTTGGGTTGAACACTGTAGATTGCTCCCTGGAACATGATTAGACATGGAGAGGTAAGCCGCTCATGTGTCATGTTCATGCCCGCACCGCAACTGGCGTGGAAGATTCACCAACTGCTCGGATGTGCATCTCTGGTAGCACGTGGTTGACAACTATAAACACACCATACATATATTGGGATATATTGGGAATATTCATGAATATTCTATCCACAACTGCGTGGTAATATGCTTAGAATGTATCTGATCACCCCCTGAACCGGTACCTGTGTCCAGCCCGTCCCAAGGCAAAATGTTGCAAGGTACCAAGCTCTTGCAGCCCTCGGCCCATCTGCAAGATGTGCCGCTCCAAGTTTTTCGCTTCATCGGGGCAGGCCACCGTGTTCTGAGGAAGCGACAAGAAAACGTCACGAAGGGATTTTTTTTTGGATGGACCCGATGGAACAAAGACTTTTTTCACAGAGAGGAACAAGGGTTTGTTTTTGCTCCTTTTCCATCCCTTTCCTGCTTCCTTGTTGTTTTCTGCTTGACTGAATGCTGGACCAAGACTGACTTTGAGAAATTGATAGCTGGACCTGTCATGAAGAAAAAGGCATTGGATGTTGTTGTTGTTGTTGATGATGATGATGAATTATGACACTTATGAGATATTTTTTCATGACCCAGGGCCCATAGACAGAATCACACAATGTGGCGATGTGGATCACTGCTGCATGCAGTGCGCTGCAACATATCTGACAGGCTTTGTCCCTCTACTGTTTCGTGAGTCAAAAGCCTGTAGTCACCCTATGGTTGTCGAAGTCAAAACCCTGTGCGCCCTTTAGTTCACATCATTTCACATCCCAAACATGAACAGAATAGTCAACCATCATCGCAATGTGATATCAATGTGATGATAAAGTGAGATTCACCCAAGAATCCACCGACCATTTGGGGATCGTGCCATCCAGGGGATGGATCCTTGTGGCTTTTCCACATTCCTTGCAAATCTTAGATACCGAGAGGACCGAGATGCTCAGAACATAGGGGAAAGAAACAAGTGAACCACTATAAATATACCATTATGTACCATTATATGCCATTATATGCCATTACTGTATATACCATTATATACCATCCAAGTATATAACCTAGACTCAATTTTGGTGAAATCATGTGAAATCCCATTAAATCCCATTAAATCCACATTGCCAATTGCCATCAAGTGGTGCACCATCCTGCTATTGGTCGATGTTTTATCCCATCGTTGGCCCATCACATTTCTTATTCCCATTGCGATCTCATTCTCAATACACAAAAAAAACATGAGGATTTCTGGATACTTTTTGGTTAACAAAAAGACCCATGTCACTTAAAACCGCATTTAAAAAAAATGAAAATGCCATGAACCCCCCCCTTTCGCTGACCGCGTCATTGTTTCGCCCAGCGTCCAAGTGCAAGCTCCACAACTTGGGGCACCGCGCTATAACCTGAGCGCGGTGCCAAGCAGCAGATCCAACGGGTTTCTCGCAAGAGGATCCACCATCCCCAATAACTTACCATGGGTGATATCAACTATGAAAATATGGGTGGTTTATGACATTGCTTTACTATATATTGTTAGCCTTTATATAGTCATTATAGATGTTTAAATGAGGTATTTGGGGGAACAATCGGGGGTTGCTATGTATCCAAACGGAATGGGTTTGTTTGTTTTTCTGTAGAATTAACTTGATATGTTGGACTAAATTTGGGATTGTCTGAAAAGAGGGGACTTCCCAGTATACCCCTAAGCAGACCCCAAAGTTATATAAAGTATTTCCTGAGCCTTGCTTGCTCATACCAAGGGCCGGTATTAGCCGAGCGACACACGCCTGCATGGGCCTCTGGCTAGTTGAACTTGAAATGCCATAGTGAAATAGGTCAGAGCTAATTCAAACAACCTCTTGACAAGCTCGAGGAAAATTCGTACACCCAATTCATTCCATTAGTTTGGTGGTTCCAATCTGCTTCCATTCACAGCAGAGCTTTGTTCAGTTCATCTTAGCGTGGTTCCAGGTCGGAACATGCTGATCAACCAATAGGTTTTGTTGGGGGAGTCTTCAGACAAAGCCCATAGAAGTTTATACGTAATCACAGCTACAGTACATAACTGCCATATACTGCCATCATGTTCCTGCAGTTGGTGTTATAAACCAACATTTTTACCAACTCACAACTGTCGTCATGGCTTCACCAAAAAAACCTCTTCAGTCTCCCTCTTGATCCCACCTTCATGCATAACTCCAGCGCACCGCTTGGAAAATCAGCACCTGACACAAATCCAGAAAATCCGATGGCAGAAATCGCGCACAGATTCCACCGCTTGGAAGTGTCTCTTATGTTTGAGATTGGATTCCTAAACTTCCTGTGAAATTTCAAGATTTCAGCAGTTTTCAATCATGTGATTCTTGGAGAGGTGCAAGAGTGCTAGAGTAACCATCATCTATGTTGCTGTTGCCGTGACGTCGTTATAAGTTTCACATGATATTCATGCTTAGAAGATTAGTGGATCTTCAAACATGAGGCAAGCATTAGTATTTACTAATCTACAAATCCTTGTGAATGTACCGCTAAAATATGAAAGAATCAAATTTACTGTAATCCACTTGCTGCAGCTGGAACAACGGGCCCTGTAGTGATTTTGAATGTTTGATGGCCGTAAGAGCCACAATGAGAGAAGGGATTCATAGATGTCGACCCCGTTATTTAAATGATGATTGAAAAAACAAACATATCGAATCGTGCTTTTCATAAACCATGAACACGTTTTCCATCTTTAGTATCTTTAATCTGGAATTTGGCCGTAATGCACTTGTAGTTTCCCTCATGCAACCAAGAACCCTTATTTATCGAAAAACATGGTTATCGTGTTCTGATATGACAATTTTGAATGTGTTCTTGCGGCAAAACGATAAGTGGTTCTGAAAAAAATGTCCAAACATGTGACGACATAGATTTCAAACACCTGGGTCATACAAGATTACTAGATTTTAGTAATATATGTGAGCAAGTCTCAAAAGTTTGCCCACCCTGTCACATACAGTTCAGGAAATGTGTTCCCCAATGACTGTAGATTACCCCCGCACACAAGGCAAAATTCCACATTTTCGCCTTCAAACTCTGCTAGTAGTGCACATGTCCAACATGTTGGAAAATGCTGGAAATAACCATTAGCTGGGTTCCGGATCAAACGCCAGGAAGGGATAAGTCTATATATATATAATTTATGCCTCCCCAATCCGCTTGGCCGAAAGACAGGGGCGCAGCGTCGCTGATGAGGATTTTGCCACTTCCAGGGAGCGCAAGTTGCGGCAGCCAGCGATGCAAGACAGAAGCGTCTTCGCATCCAAGTCTTCAAGATACAACCTGCAGTCGCAGTGACCATTGGACCATTCCGAATGGCTGTGGAAATATAGACCATTGATATCCATTGATTATGCTATGCTGAATGATATTGTCACCAAAATGACTGATGGTTGCTGTTGGCTTTACCCGTTTTGGAACCTGGTGGTGTGTTTTCGAGAATTTTGCAAGGCAAGGAAGGTAATTCTGTGAGTAGCTGCCATTTGTAGGACCTGCGCAGCCGATGAAGAAATGGCAAAGTTGTTGTTGTTGCCGTTGTTGTGGTTGTTCTGGTTGTTCTGGTTGTTGTTGTTGTTGTTGCTGTTGTCGTCCTTTTGGTGGTGTTTGTGTTTGTGTTTGTTGCTGTTGTGACTGTTCCTGTTGATTGAACCATTTTTTCTGGTCATTGCATTTATTTCCCACCTGCCAGGTGAGGGTCTCCAGATTTTTTTTTCATTGTAAAAAAAAACACAACCAAACGGACGGACACAAAAACATATATATATAATAATAATAAATAATATATATATAATACAACATATATATATATGATATAATGTATATATAGTATAATGTGTATATATATTATATACACTATATATAATATGATGTATATATATACACTATATATAACATGATGTATATATAATATAATATATACATATTATATGTATATATATATATGATATATAGATATATAATTTCATACAATTAATTATATATATATATATATATTATATACAAGATTAAACACCTCTTAAATGGTCCAAATAAGTGTAAACCCCCTACCAAACCGTGAGAAGATCCAAAGAGGAGGAAGGGATTATTTCTATGCTACCAGTCCCCTAGCAACATCTTCCAACCCCATTTAGGCAGGGTCTATGATAGCTGGCAGGAAGGTAATTTGCTTGGGTAGTTCCAATAAGAAGTAGATGACACGATTTGTATCAGTATCTATATACTAAATTGTTGATCTTAATCGCATCAACGCATGACACAAAAACTGTACTGTATATCATTGCCACACCATGATTTCATTTGTGATGACCGGGACAACCCAACTCCAACTCCAACTCATCTTGTACAAAACTGCAGGCACCACTGGCCCCTGCACGAAAATCCCAAAAAACACCTGCTTGTTTCAGGGAGGTTGCTAACCCCAAACAACTACAGTCCGTTTCAATGGGTCAGCAATGGTCAACAACTTCCAGTCCATCGGTGTTTTGCGATGCTAGGGGCGTCTCTAGCGTGCGACGGTTCTGCTGCACCACATGTGGAAGGATCCCAGCCCTGCGACAGGAGACATGGGCTATGGGTATGGGTATGGGATATAGTTTACCATCACTACCATATCTGGGACTAGGTGACCTGGGTATACCTGGGTCTGTCTGAAACTTGGCTATAGCCCCAAATTATAATTATGCTGATATAGTAGTTTTTTTGAACGCGGAAAATTATGATCAATCCCAGTGGAAAACAAAAAATACCTACTGCTTTGTTCCTCCACCGAACCATCCGTGTATGGGAAAAACAACATACCGGCATCAGACTGGGTTAAAAGCAGAGGGTACATCTGGGTAGTTCTATTTTGTTTTGAAACCGAACCCTTTGTTTATTTCAAGCCCTGAAACCCAGTGATGGCTCAAAAATGGTTGCATATGCGTGCCTTTTATGCCAAGAGATTTCCTTACCAAACAAAGGAAATGGGGCGCAAATGGGGTATCAACAGACCGCAAATGGGGTCACCATCCGTTTTTGGACACTGAGATCTCCACCGTTTGGTGAAGTAACTTTCAACGTGGTCCATAAATCCCAATTTCTCCAGGATGTTACCCGGCCTGGTAAACATACAAAAAAACTATTGAACAAGGCCATAGAAATAGTTGATTTACCTCTTAAAACTGGTGATTTTCTATAGTTTTGTTAGTTTACCAGAGGGTAGATTTGATTTAAAGTTTCAGGTTCGTTTACAGATAGTTTCAAGAAGCTCTTTCCCCTCGACCCCAGTGCCAAATCAGGAGGCCGTAGCAGTCCTACTTGGGGGTGCATCCCACTTTGCAAATGGGTTATACCCCAAATTATATATGTTATATATATATATGTGATATAATATAAATATATATGTGTAATAATAATAGTAATAATAACATAATAATAATAATAATAACAATAATAATAATAAATAATAATAGTATATATATATATATGTGATATACATATATACAGTATATGTTATATATATATATATTATAAACCACTAAGTGGCATACACATCCAAGCGTCCAAATCATCCAAGCGTCAGCTGACCGAGGCCATCGCCCTCCAGAGCACGCAGTCGTAAGAGGCTTAGGTGGCGGAATGCACCTGACCGTGGCCGCCGAAGATGGGGCACAGCAGCTGTGGTTCCAAACAAGATTGCTATGTGTAATATGTACATATATATATATGTATATTATATATATATAAGTATGTATATATATATATAGGACCACCAAGAAAAAAAAGTAATAGTACAGGCATTATTTGGTTGATCTTAGAATGATGTTACGTTTCTATTGTTTTAGGGGTTGTATAGAGATATACTCTCTAGATCTACATACATATATACATATATTATGCAAAAAAAAAACCTTTGCCATCACGGTTTCAACGCAGTCGCAAGCCACTACGTTGGGTAAGTTTGCAGGCACAGGAAATCATGGTAAACATTAAAAAAAAAAAACATATAATTGGAGCCTATATATTAAGTGTATATATATATATGTGTGTTTGTTAAAAACAGCGTGTATGTATGTATGTATGTATGTATGTATGTATGTATGTATGTATGTATGTATCTCTATATATATATATATAAGTATAAATATGTAAATGACTTTGTATATATATATATATATGTAAATGTATTTGTATGTGTATATATATACTATTTATATACATACATACATATATGTATATGTATATATATATATATATGTATTATGTGTATTTTTTGAGAGTGGGACGTTGTGAGGGCCCGTGTTTTTCAGTGTTTTTTGTGTTTTCGTCATATGTTTTGTGTGTTTTTGTCATTTACTGCATACCTTTAGTGTGATGTTTATTAAGTTCATAGGATTTGTCAGTTGGTACTACCCAGGTATACAGCTAAATTCATGATGTCAGTTGGTACTTCATGTATATATTAAAATGTAGATACTACCTAGGTATACAGCTATTGCAAAGACGGTATATATATATAT
>Ga0126342_10007478_pt1 | contig 19502 bp, 26 predicted proteins | sample Cyp1metagenome_FD_92528 | JGI IMG/M metagenome (GOLD analysis project Ga0126342, IMG submission 92528) | Coral microbial communities from Lord Howe Island, Old Settlement Bay, Australia - Cyphastrea 1 metagenome | ecosystem: Host-associated > Invertebrates > Cnidaria > Coral ... | reverse complement strand
GGTCACTTCAAGTCCGACTGCTGGGCACCAGGTGGAGGAAAAGCTTCTTCGCAGGGAAAGTCTGGTAAGCAAGGAAAAGGGCAGAAAGGCGGTCAGCAGTCCAACTCAGGTGGAAAGAAAGGACCTCTGAAAGGATCGAAAGGAGGAAGGAAAGGAGGTGGAAAGGCCACCAAAGGTAAAGACAAAGGCAAAGGAAAGAACAACAAAGGTAAAGGAAAAGCTATGGGCAATGTTGAAGCTGAGAAGGAGCCAGAAGCTGAGGAGCAGGCCGGGTCCGGGGATGCCAGTGGATGGGAAGGTCATGATGAATCCAGTTGGAACAACTGGGCTGAAGGCGGTCAGGGCTCAAGCCTGGAGGGTAATTACCTTTCTCTAGGCGCTTTGCACCGTTCCGCCATGGTGACCAAGTGGCATGATGATTCCGAGAGCCGCTCGGGACTTTCTGAAAGCTGGGTTGCAGCACTAAGGAATTCCTCCCACGTGGCACAGATGCCGGGTTGCGAGACTCTGGAACTGGTTCGTCCGGAGATCGCTCGGTCGACATGATGGTGAGGCTGATCGACGAGAACTACCGGCTGCGCGACCAGCTGAAGGCCCAAGAAGACCGAGGACAGAAAAGCTCGGAACGTGACAGGAGCCGTCGAAGACGTTCCTCACCCAAAAGGGAGCCAGAGCCCGAAGAAAGATCCCGTGACAGGTCAAGGCGCAAGCGGCATGACTCCAAGCCGAGGCGCGATCGTGATGATGACAGACATGGGAGACGCCGGGCCAGAAGTGAGAGCAGCGGCAGGAATAGGGAGCTGGTGGACAGGACAGCCGCTCCGAAGAATGCCGCAAGGCACAAGAGCCAGACCCCAACGGCCAGTGAGAGAACAGTCAGCCGAACCCCACTTGCAGGACCGGGTGTGGTTGCAGCACTTGCAAGTACTTGCAAGTGGTTGCAAATAACTTGTAACCTGGTTACAGGTGTCACAACATAGGTTGCAAGAATGCTAAGTAGCTCAAGTTTGCACTCGCTGTTGCCCAAGTTACAAGTTACTTGTGCGACTAAGCATGCTTAGCTAAGTTTTTATAAGTTTTTCCATGTTGCTTCGTTAAACATAAGCAAAATTACATATAAGTTACTTACAATACTTAGGTTTTTCAACAGTTCTAACCAAAGGTTTTTCTTTTACATCCGGAAAACATTGTAATTTGATAAACATAATAATTGTGCACATGTCAACTTCTAATTTTCAACGTTTCATTTTTCAAAACAAACCTTTTGCATGCAAACAACAACCATGTTTTTTTGAGCCGAATAAATGCTGGAACGCATTGGCGGTCGATTGATTGTGGGCGATGTTTCTGCGTCCACAGTGATTTGAAAGTATATATACAGAGGTTTGTCTACACTATATCATTGTCGCGGCTCAATGAGCCGCGTTGTTGGGATTCCTTGCAGTTTCACCCATATGGCCAGACATCTGTTGTGCCACTCCGGATTCAGCAAAAATATCAATCTGGTCCATGCGTGCATTTTTTATATATATACTATTTTACATTGTTTATGCATTATTTATACACTATTTATACACTTTTTATACACGTATAAATTGCTTTTTAAAGTTTATACACGTATAAATTCATTTCGTTTCAGGTTTATACACGTATAATTTCATTTCGTTTCAGGTTTATACACGTATAATTTCATTTCGTTTGGGTTTATACATGTAGAAGTGCATTTCGTTTTGGATTTATACACTATTTATACGTATAAATTGTGTCCTTCTTCCGGTTTTTACATGTATACTGTAATGTCATTTTGTTTTATGCACGTTCAGCTTGTATAATTTCATTGCGTTTTCCACGCTGTTTTCAAACGTATAGTTCAAGTACTTCAAATTGCTTTATTTGTCAATTCTTTACATCAACTTCACATCAGCTTCACATCAAATGTTTTTTTGACTTTTGGATGGCAAAAAACCGCCAGCAACTTGATTCTTTGCCAAAGCAAGAACTTTCTGTTCAAAAGAACGCATATGTTTTAAATTTGCAAACTTATTGTTATCTGTGTTTGCGGCCCATTGGGCCAAAATGTACATGACTCTATACATCCCCCACTGCACAGGCACAGGGTTCTGTTCGATTGCTCCAGCCTGCTCCAGGCGTGCGAGTGAATGCATATATGCTCTAAGAATCCATTTTCCAGCGCTTTCCAGCGAAGATTCCTTTTGCAGGACGAAAAAAAACCATGGAAAACGAGCCCAATAGAACATACTTAAACTACTTAAAGTACTTGTAAGTTACTTATCTATACTTGCTTAACTTATGGCTTAAATTGAAAAAACTATTTTCTAAGTTCCGTAAGTATACTTTAACTTTTTTATATGTGTCGCAAGTGCTTTATGTACTTGTAAGTTCCAGAAGAGAAACCGGTCCTGCAAGCAAGGGGTAGCGTTGGCGACTACTTGAAGAACAAGGCCGAAGCCAGAAAGGCTGGTGAAGCAAGATCTCCGACTGCTTCGGTTGGAGACTTGCCGCCCGATGTGAGGAGACCCAGAAGTCCTCCCGGGCCACCTCCGCACAAGCGGAAGAAGCTCGAGATCAAGCCAGAGAAGAAGGATGAGGTCGAGCCAGAGGAGCGCACCGATGCCAAGAACACGAAGCCCAAGAGCGAAGGGGCGCCAGCGATCAAGGCGAAACCAAAGCCCAAGTCGAACTCAGGGCTCACCAGTGGTTCACTCTCGGTGCTGCTTCGTGGCACACTTGCCACACAGCTGATGCTGGACGCTGAGAAGACCGATGACCCCGAGCTGAAGAAGGAACTTGAACGCCAGAGGAACGAGCTGCAGCAGCGTGCACCAAGAAGGTCAGTGATCACGGCAGAGAACATCAACGACCAGTCGTTCCATGACCCCAGGTACTATGCGGATGTTGCGTCTGGCAAGGCGCACCACATCGCGTGGAAGAACGCGAAGGGCCGTCGTCGAGCCATCTTGGACCGTAAAGGTGGTGTCATCGACCGTGCCAGGGAGCGCATGCGCCTGGATGCGGAATGACATGAAAGGCACGCTCAACTGAACTCAGGTTCCAAGAAGCATGATGTGGAAGGTCTCGGGGCCGATGTGGAGACCGAGATCATCGACGAGAGGCGACGTGACAAGGACAAGCCTCTGGAACCTCAGAAAGAGGCTGTGGCTTTGAGCTGCCGGGAGAAGGAATCCTTCCGGCAGTTTCCCAAGGACGAGGAGGAGACCTTGGAGAAGCCCACGAAGAAGAAGGAACAAGGGCCGAGAATCAGAGGGCCCGACTACTACCGTCGGAAGAATGCCGCCCGACGTGAGAGACAGAAGGCCGAGAAGGCCGAGCAGCGGGCGAAGGAAAATGAAGGCCGAGACCGTGACCGACGTCACGGATGGGATCCAGAAGAAGAAGAAGACGATGGTGGTGGTGACACCGAGAGCAACAGCAACTACCTCAGTTCGCTCTTGGCTCCTCTGGGTGGATCGCCCGGAGAGCCACACGTGGTGGAAGAGCGTGATGGATGGAAGAGGATTGAGGTGAATCTGGACACGGGAGCCGCCGCGACGGCGATCCCGACAGATTTGAACCTGGATGGATATGCCCGGTCCCCACCACAGGACGTCAATTACAAGACGGCGTCAGCAGAGTGTCTTGCTGACGAAGGTGGTGTAGTGCTTAAGGGCACAGATGTCTACGGAAGTGTCAAGGTGTTGGAAGGGCGTGTGACCGGAGTCCATCGCACTTTGGCATCAGGCGCAAAGGTTGCGCGACATCACTATATGGCGCTGGGAGCACATGGAGGTCAACTCATTCCCAGGAACTCCCAAGCTGGAAAGGAATATGCAGCCTTCATGGAGAAGCTGCACCAGAAGTACAATTGCATGACACCTGTCAAGGTCCGCAATGGGATCTACTTGATGGACTTTTGGATCGCACCTGGTACCTCGGACCAAGACGTGCTAATTGCTGCTTAATTCGCGAATGCTGTCTATTTTTTTATTGCATACTTAATTTTTGGGTCAAAGCAGATGTTGCTGCAAAACATGCTTTTTTGCACTGAAAAGTGTTGATGTCAAAGCTAAACCATACGTCCAAGCAAACATTTGCTCAATAAGCCTATCTTTTGCAAGGCAGAACTGCGATTTCTGCCAACCTTCTGCGAGCATTACGCTCATTCATCACCAGCGATAGGTGTTTTGCGTTCATTACATCTCGTTGTTTCAGTTTTCGGCCAGCAACTGATGCTGCAAAACATGCCACTGTGCTATGAAAATTGCTGATCTGACAGCATGAGACGTGCTTGCACTTGCAAGTGATCCCAGCAGAGGTTTGTGCAGTTTCTGTTAACTGACTGTTGCGCAGTCATCTTCAGCTGTAGTCGATCTGGGGACTATTACTCACGCGCTTTTTGTCATATGTATGTATGTATGTATGTATGTATGTATGTGTATATATATATATATATTTGGGGTTTGATATTCATATATATATATATGTATGTATGTATGTACTTATTTTTATCTTTTGGTTTGCTCTATATCCCACTCACCTTCAGCGACGGAAGTTTCCCACTGAGAAAATGTTTTGGACATTCAATGCTTTTGACTCTGCATGTTGCACCAGCAAAGAGTTTTGAAACCCAATTCCCTCACGACCAAGCAATCAGTTTTTGCAGCCACTATTTTTTGACCAGCGGTTTCCACACACTTTGGTGTTGCAGAGCTTGGTGATCCAATCGCATGTTTTGAAATTACTGCAGGCCACAGATGAGGATTGAAAAAAAACCTTGCCTAACACGGATGGAGATTTTGGATCTTGACAAACCGTGTGAATTTCAAAAACCACGGCCTATATAGTATTGCTGCCACAATGATCCAGCCACTGGTTTCACAGTCGAACGGCCGCGCAGATCCATCCTTGGCTTCAGTGTGGCAGCAGTAAGACATGCAGTCCCGGTTTGCGGCGCAACATGTTGCAAGGGTTGCTAAATTGTCCAAAGCCCTATACCATGCTCTAATCGAGCAAGATGGTGGAGAGTTTTTGGCGCGAACTGGTGCGCTTGTCCGAGACCGGCATTTGAGAACAAAACGGGATAGGGTTGCCTTCCAACAAATAGTTCATCTTTGTCATGAGGGTGAGAATCTTGACCAATCCCGTTTCTGGACTTACTCAGTAGTTCGGAACGCCATCAAACGCGCCATGGAAAATATGGAACATTTTACATGGAACAGGTTCGTGTATTTTCTATGCATAGCTTTGGATGTCCTTTCACTTTGGTTGAAATTTGTTGTCATTGATGATCTTATTCAGTCCCTCAGGTATGATCGAAGATTACCAGCTTTCGATTCCGCAGTTGCCCGGTTTTGACATGGATGATTGGTTAAAGGGTCAGGCAAACCTTCTCCAGAACATGTCCAAGAATGCACGTCGCAACGCCAAAAATTTGTCCAGCAAGTCTGCGGGTTCCATGGGCGACGCTGTGGCAACCATGCCATACAACGCAGAGGATATATGGTGTCCAATTAACAGTTGTGTTAAGCCTGTTGATTGCCCTCTGTTCAATCAAACTGCATCCCTTCATCCAAGATTGCCTCATGCATCCCATTAGGACGCCCACGCCGAGCTTCCCGATTCGCTGCCCGCCGATGACGATGGTGATGCAGTGGATCCTTGGCTTGAATTGACTTGTTGGATCGGTCCTATATATTTTTTTTCTGAAGTAAAAACAGTCAGAAATTGATGATTGAAGACCCCAATCTAGATTGTTTTTGGATATATAAGAAGATGCAGCACTGTGCTTCTGTATACATGTATATATATATATATTTTTTTTTTTGTATATATGTTGGATAGTACCCCATGCACACCTTTACAAGAAATGCCTCACTATCATACATCGCAAGGGGTGAATGCCTGCTTGAAGCCAAGGATGTGGACATAGAACGTATGAAGTACCAGCAGGTAGCGGATGGGTTCCTTGATGCAAAGCTGATATTTTTTGGTTTGTAGAACTTTCCACTTTTCAAACTCCATTTGCACGTCAACCCAATTTTCAAAACTCTATTTGGTAGTCAACCCCATTTTTCAAAACCTTATTTGGGAGTCAACCCCATTTTCAAAACGTCCTTTGGGGATCAATCCAAATTTTACAACTTCATGTGGAGTCAACCCAATTTTCAAATCTTTATTTGGTGGTCAACCCACTTTTCAAAATTTCATTTGGAGATCAACCCAATTTTCAAAACTTCATGGGGGAGTCAATCCAATGCTTTTGCAAACCGACAGTTTTCCTGGCCACTGTGCTCAGGGTGCCTTCGACATATGAGCCTTTCTTCAAATCACATGATGGTGAGGAGGTATCTTGGCCCATGCTGATTAGGCGTTGTCGCTGTTGAATCGATACTAGAACAACAACTAGGAAAAACGTATAAGGTTCTTAACTTATCACAACCCAACTTGTAGCACTCCGAGTTCCCTGAATCCGTCACGCGCCAAACGCTGAAAGAATAAGTGAAGGGTCCATCCCAAAGTTCAGTGCCATCCATTCCAGGAAAAGGCCGATGTGCATTCCGAGTCTGCCATGCCTGATCCAGAGCGTGCTGACAAGGCTTCGGATGAGAACAATTCATTACAGTTTGCATTGAAATTCATTTGAACCTTGAATTTATGACTTATGAGTCACAAGATTTGCATAGAAACATCCTGCAACTCAAGCCAAATTCTGGAAACCGATTTCAAGAGAAACAGCCCGTTGAGCCAGCTTTACATTTTGAGGACGTATCTGAACCGATCATCAAGACCAAACCTATATATACTAATCAGTTTCATGGCATATATATATATATAGATATCAGTGTAAATAAAAATATAAATATATTTAGTTCTATTGTGAGATCGAAGGAAACTACATAACTGCCACCTGTCACTTGAATCTTACCCTGAAGGTGACCGAAGTGATTGAGATCTCCGATGGAAAGGCCGATTGGGACCCTAATTGGACTGACGCGCAGCCACGAGAGGATTCAGTTCCTTTTGCGCCATCCCCACCATGTGACACTGAAATTGATGAGACACCATGCAAAGACTGTGACAAGGAGATGAAGGAGGCTGATGTTGATTGGCTTTGGTCGCATGATGGTGCACGCTGGTGGATTGGTTGCCCTGCTATGATGACCAAGGAAGAAGTGTTGAAATCCTGTGGGCCTATTACTGAAGTCCCTTACGATGGTGATGAAGCTTCTTGGAGGACAGACTTGCCTGCGTTGACTGTTCCAAAGACTGATGTGGAGAAGGCTCAGGCTGACGAGGACCAGGGCAACCAGGTTAAGGACAAGGCCGACACCGGGGTGATCACCAACAAGGACAACAAGACCGATGACAATGACAAAAAGGAGGCAAAGAACCAGGATGAGCCAGCCAATGCCTTTGTGACCCCAAAGAAAAACCAGAGTCCCACACCCGCAGAGCCTGAGAAGCCCGCAAAGAGGGCGAAGAAGGAGGCCGGGGAAATTTCATGGACGCCGCTGACAAAACGTGGGTATGATGACTTTATCGATTCGTGTAATGGTTGTGGTCGTGAAGTACATGATCCCCCACAAGATCTGCCTCCAAAAGTTTCAGAAAAAATGCAAGAGCCAAACGTGATATGGAGACCATGCATACAAACCGGGTTAGCTACATTCAATCAATTCTTTGGGCAGGTCTTTCCAGAAACTTTGGCTTTGGGCGACTTTGTGGCCTACGTGATTGGGCTCGGTGATGATTGGACTTCAGTTCCGTCCTCGACCCCCAGCTACGTTGTTGAGATTATGAAGTACGTCTCCAACCTATGCAATGAATGGGGGCTTGATGACCCTTCTGAGGTGGACTACTGGGTTCGACAGAGGTCGGGTTCTGTGAAAACGCTTTGGGTTGATAGTTTTTGCAATGCCCTCAGGTGCCAACACAATGTTGCAACTATATAATATAGGATTTACCAGGCCCCTTTATTTATTTGTTTATGATTGTGTATATGTATTTATTTATTTATTTGTGTATATATATATATATATGTAAATATTTATAACAAAAGATACCCTAAGCCTTGAACCCACCCTGTCAGGAACCTCAAAGAATGGACCGAAGAAAGCTGGGCTTGGTATGAATCGATTTGCCGTGAAGTCGATGAGGCTCGAGGGGTTGGTGATGATCAAAATGCTACAGGGGCTAGGAGCACTGCTCGACCAGTACCTTATCTAAATAGAAAGCGACAGAGTTTCTTGAAAATGTTAGTTGATTTTTTTCAACTTGTCAACCTGCAATGTAACAGACCTACATAAAGAAGCCAAGGACGGCTATACCATTGACTTGCCCTATAGCATCCCTGAATGCAGCCATTTGCAACGGGATCTTATTGAAAAGTGCCTGCTCAACCAAGTCCACAAGCCGGTCAACCCCAATTCTCAACGACTGATTGTTGCTTCAAAAAAAGCTACCGAACCTTTGCCCAAGGAGAAGCCGAAACCGAAAGGAAAAGCAAAGGCCACATCGAAGGCGAAGGCGAAGGCGCAGGCGAAGAGTGAACCGAAGAACAAAGACGAACAGACAGAATACACGAAGGCCAAGCAAGCGTGGCTGGAAAGCGAAGAGAAGCTAGTCAAAACATAGACCGGGTGGACCCAAACGTATTAGTTGCCCACATGTTCACGCTTGGTTGACACTTGTCGTTTTCATCTTAGGGTCAAAGACTACAACCGGAAGAAGCAGGAGGAGTTGCCACTCGTCAACAATACGATGGGGGATTTCATGTGGAATCTGATTTTCATATGTGTAATTTTCATATATTTAGAAATTCTATGTGTGCATACATCTTATAATATATATATTGTTTTTGTGTATATGCATTTTGTACATTGCAAATGCAAAGCAAACTTGATTTCAAATCTCAGGTGGAAGCAAAGCACCGTGTTCAAAGAGCTGATCGAGAAGACGGGCGAAACGCAAGTTCATTTAGAGTTGCAGTTGGGTCTTGGGTGAAACGCAGGAAGCCTGATATGATGGGTCGATCTTTCTGATGTGCCCCCTTAAAATGTTTTGATTTGTCAGGGGATATATGCAGGCTTTTTGCAAATCACTGTACTGGGAATACACGTGACAACACGTGGGGAGCTTCTTGCCAACCAGGCAAGGCATCTCATGACCGAACTCATTGCGATCGATCAGCAGCAGGCGTAGATTCCCAATGGCTACTAATTATTGCTATTTCCCAAAACCTATGAACCCATTCGACATGTTGTTGCATGTGATCAGTGTCCAAATCTTTCACACAAGGTTATTTACTCCATGTGCCGGGATTGCCTTTGCTGATGTTGACTTTTGGAGTTCTAATCCGCTTTGGGGTACGTGCCCACGCTTCTTGAAAACCATTTTGACGCCTGGGGCATAAAAAGGTTCCCTGCAGCCTCGGCATCGGTAGAGCGATGGATTGAAGTTTGCAGAGCATAGTCTTGAAGAATTCGGCCAGGAAATATCGAAGTTCCTTGGATCAAACACCGCTTGTCTGAACATGTTTATCATCGTGAGTCGTCAAAACAAAAAACTGAAAACAAGAGTGATTCTCAATGGCGAACGTTACACCCTAATATATATATGTATATGTACACACCTTTGTAAGTATGTATCCATATATATATATATAATGTACATATGTACGCATTACCATGTTGATAGAATGCCTTGGTGCTTCAAGTTTTCCATCGCTGTCGCTGTGGATTATCGCCATGAAGTATTCGGCTCTTGCTGCAGTCATTGCTTGTCTATTGGTCAGTCTCTTGGATGCACTTCTTCTTAGAGACATATATGCTGTATTGTAATAGCACCATTACTTGTGCCCAAGCAATCATTTTTTCTTGCATGTTCCCATCTTGGAAATCCCAGCAAAGGCTTTGGGCCTGTGAGAAAAGAAGATGCGTTACAATTTCTCGAAATTTTTGGAGGCCGGCCGGCCTCAACAATCATTTGATTTCCCATGGATGAATCGACTTACTGTTTTAGACTTTTATGTTTGAGCCTCGTGCCATTCAGCCTCGTAGGTGTCGGTATGCTAAATGCTGGCTGCGCATATCATGGAGTGAGCTCAATGGCAGTGGATGACCCTTGCCTCAATACGTTAAATAACTGTGTACATCCATTCAGACTCACAAATGTGTTCTCTGTCTCCAAAACTTTAAAGTTTGCTCCCGCTCCATGCAGGCTGCATATCACCAGAGAATGGATGTACTTAGCAATATGGGATTTATGTGCCTATTCGCTTTCGCAGCTTGCCCGGAAGAATCCGAATCTTGGGACTCAAAAGTTCATTTTTATCTAGGTTGACAAAAGTGTCGAATTTGAGACAAGGGTGCAACACTTTGACAGCAACACATGTGACTCAGGGCCATTTAACCCAGTGGGGTTTCTGCTGAGGCAAGGCGGTTGGTGCTTGGTTCCACAGCATGGTTGGCAGTGCCATGCAGCTCCTGGATATTCATGCGTCTTGGTTTTGATTGCGTTCCGCAATGATTGGCACACGGCAAAAGTGATCAAGTGGGCATGGTGATTTTTGCATTCGGGTATCACTGAGGTCCAGGGGTTCCACACACAGGTCATACTGGAGGGCAGGAGGCGTCATGTTTTTCTCAACCACTCGCAGCGTCTTACAAGTTGCCACATTTCAAAGTGTTTTTTATTTGGTTCATGTTATCTTCAAATCTCACAGCCACAACTGCAGGAAACCTTGAATACCCAAGTGTGGATCTGGGAAACCGGCTTTGCCGGCGAATGTGCTACTTGTCTCTTGGCTGTAGCAACCCCAAAACAGCTGCTTGTCGTATGCCTGCATTGTTGTCTTAATCCAGACATTTATAATTTATAATCATCAATCTTGATCTTTCTAAAGCATCGATCTAAGGCTGGTTTACCTTTCCAAAAAGGGCGTAACGTTCGCCATCGAAAACCCCACTACAAGCCTGCTTTTTCGGTATAAGCCACTGAGGGCAACTTTGATGCATATGGCTTTGTTCTGAATTCTTGGAATGGCTGCCCATATGGGCGCACTGCTTCTTTATTTGATGATTGCTTCGATTGTTCTTATATCCGTTCACTCGCTATTGAACAAAGAAGCTGCTTCGAAAACTGAAATGCAAGTCAATCGTGGTGTCTTTGGGTGCATTTGGTGCATTGACACCAAAATATGTTGCTCTGGCTGGAAACGTGGACTGAGCTGATGTGATACTTTCAATTCAATGGCTGCCCAGTGCTGCTGACCTGCATCTTGCATCTGAGGTTCGTATCGTGGGCAATGCTCCTTGGTGGGCAAGCTTCAGAGGACCCTGAATGCTGAAAGGCGTCGTGAGCTGACCCGCATCAAGAAGTTTCTGAAGATCAAGACGACAAAGGTTTATCAATGCCGCACTACAGGGCGTACAAAATGTGCAGGGGTCCCAGTCCTGGTTGGATTCCAGTAGTGCAACAATTCCATTTTAAATGTTTTTTGTAGATCATCTAACACAACCATCGCTTAAGTGGACCTGAGGCAGGGGGGCCAGATCTACGATCCACGCAAGAATACCCAGGCAACCTGGGGCTGCTGGCTCCTTGGATTAATATACAACCTGCTTTGGTTGACTTGCAACTACAGCGCAACAGCACCTTGAACATGTTGAACCTAATGCCCCATGCGTGTTGTTTTTTCTATTCGTTTTTACTGATCAGCCCTTTCCCAGGTTAATGCGGCCACGTCATCCAAGGTTGGTGAATTGATGAAGGATCACCTTTGCCAGACGAGCCCTCTTCCAAAGGAGCCTTTGCCCGACGAGGGGCTCGATTTTTTTGACAGCGGATCTGAATCAGATGATTCTGGGTTGGAAAACCTCGTTTGATCCCAATCTGGAACTTTTAAACGGGTGACCAAATGCTTTTCGAACAATAATATGCACCGAATGCTGCAGCAGGGCAAATGTGATTTGAAATCATGTCGATGGATCACGCCAGTCGCCACAATTCACTTTTTGACCTGTCGACAGCCCCTATTGCTCCATTTCAAATGGATCACAACATGTTTGATTTTGTGGATTTGTACAGAAAAAGCACTATCCCAAAAACGTGTCGAAACGTGTCCAAACGTGACATTGCAAACTTAATCATATGAAAAAACGTGTCGAAACGTGTCGAGGGGGTCCCCCAAAATTTCACACTTGGAACTTGGGAATTCTGATCAACACAAGCTGATGGGGTCCATCCTGGGCATTGTTACCTTAATTTGCCTATCCTTTGTGGCGCCATGCCGGCTCCTGATCTACCTCAAAAACGAAAACTTGACGGATCTGCTTCGTCCTCCGGTGATCCTTTTGGACGTCCAGTGGATGGCGATTTGCAATCAAAAGGTAGGGTCCTTGCTTTTATTCCCAGTGTCAATCAACTTCAGGTGTCCATTGTCATGTCAACGTGAAATGTATATGGTTTACCGTTGGGTTCGAATCGCCAGGCTTTGGCAAGAAGGGCAAGGACAAGTGCACTGGCAACAAAAACTCTGAAGATTCTCTTCGTGCCATCGCTGGCAAGGGCCAGGATGAACAGTTGAAAGGCAAAGCTCCCACGACTGAGAAGGGTGCAAAGGGGAAGGGAACACCAGAGACCGAAGGAAAGCTTAAGGGCACCGGCAAGAAGGGTGCTATTTTTGGGGATCTGTCCGAGAAGGGCGCAGGGAAAGACATGGAGAAGGGCAAAGGCAAGGACACGGAGAAGGGCAAAGGGAAGGACATGGAGAAGGGCAAAGGCAAGGACATGGAGCTCAAGGGCAAAGGGAAAGACATGGAGAAGGGCAAAGGCAAGGACACGGAGAAGGGCAAAGGGAAGGACATAGAGAAGGGCAAGAGCAAGGACGTGGAGCTTAAAGGCAAAGGGAAGGACATGGAGAAGGGCAACGGCAAGGACACCGAGAAGGGCAAAGGGAAGGACATGGAGCTTAAGGGCAAAGGGAAGGACACTGAGAAGGGCAAAGGGAAGGACGCCGAGAAGGGCAAAGGGAAGGAGACAGCTGAGAAGGGCAACGGCAAGGACACGGAGAAGGGCAAAGGCAAAGTCATGGACCATGGCAAAGGAAAGGGCATGGGGAAGGGCAAAGGCAATGACGTGGAGAAGGGCAAAGGGAAGGACATGGAGAAGGGCAAAGGGAAGGACACGGAGGGTGATGCTGCACCGGCAACACCCCCACCGAGACGTTTGTACTTGCCTGGAATGTCCCCACAATCAAAGGGTTCGAAAGGCTTGAGCTCAGAGGCCGGATCAAGTGCACCTACGTCGACATCAACAGAACTTGCAGTTCCAGGAAAGTGATTTGCGTGATTTGCTGTTGCGTTTGGTGGCCCAAAAAAGCGAACCGTTGCGCTTGATTCCATTCCATACATGCATGGGCAATACACACTATCAGTAGTCATGGAGCGTTGGATTCAGGAGACCAGATCGCGAATGCGTCGCCGCTTCTTGTCAGCATTAGCACAATATAATCTAAAAACATGCTATCAGAACAAATGAAGTGTCCGTAACATGGCGGTTACTAATTAAGACTCTATGGTGTCACTACTGAAATGGCTTTTACTATTGGATGACTTTGGGGGCAAGCCCATTTTCGGAACATGTTCAAATTGGTGTCGAACTCTACCCCGGAATCATGCACCGTCACTTCAGGCCAAGCAACATGGGACCCAGACCTGGAATCGGTCGCGCTCTTTCCAGTGTGAGCCTTGAAGGAATTCCCTCAGTTGCCAATGGAAATGGGAAAAGGATCAAGGCTTTGAGTGAAGAGCAAAAGGAGGCAATACGGTCACTCCAGAAACCTCAGGATTTACCATACCCTGAAAGGAAGAGGCAATTCGCTGCCCTTGGTCGGAGACTTGAAAAACCATGCCCACCTGGGGTTCTTGCAAAATGGGAAGCCGCGACTACCGATGATGCCAAGCCACTCACTTTTCAATTCATGTTCGACTGAATCATTTTATCGAATCATTCTAGCTGATTTCTTTTTCAATTTATGTTCGATCATTGGATTGAACTGTCTCATGTCTAGCTGATCTTCATAAGTGCATGTCTGATCCATCTGAGGTTTGGGTTCCTGAAGAGCTTCATGTTGGACAGCTCCCTGTCTAATGTGACTGTGGAGGCATGGCACAAGGAGTCAGCCCCTGAGATTTGGTTTTACTTCAAGAATCAAGAACACACCATTGTTGCCTCATCCTGTTCCCTTTATATCTGTAATTTTTGATCAGGTCTTCCAAGAGGAAGCGTGAAAACAACTGGATCAAAAAGCCTTTGGATGAGTTGGAGAAAACCTACGATGCGCAGTGGCTTCAAGAGAAGGTGGTGAAAATTCAGAAAGGTGAGCCACACCCACAGGACTTTCCAAGCCGAGATGCACACTTCGTCACTCCTCCATGTGTGGCTGTCCATGGTCATATGTGCTGTTCCTTGGTGTGGCTGCATGGTTAAGTATTCAGATTCCGGCAATATGTTTTGCAGATACATGTAACTCCTGCAAACTAACTGGCTGGGTATAGGTTAAACCGTGTCAATCACATCACTTTTCCATGGTCACCAATATCTCTTTAGAATGGCATTTCATCCCATTTTCTGGCAGGACCCTCTGAACCCCAAGAAGATGCTGTACTGCGTGTATGTTGGGGGACAAGACACCCATGCCGAAGTGGATGAAACTGGAAGCCAACTTACAGCCAGAGCCAGGATTGCCCAGAACAAGGCAGTCAGAGCTGGGGTTGTGAGTGTTCTTACAAACAAAGCTGCATCGAAGTCCTTCTCGTCTCAGGGTTCAGGTCAGGATCTCAAAACACCCAAGAAGGAGGTCAAGGTCAAAAAGGAGAAAAAAGAAAAGAGCCCCGAAGAAGTGAAGCAAAAGGAATTCATGACCGACTGCTCCAAGTTTCTCAACTGCTTTAATCTCACAAATTGAACTAGCTATACTTATACTATTTTCCATACGTTACTTGTCCACTCTGTGTGCTTGTCTTTGATAATAATATAGATATATATATATATATATATATATATAGTTCTCTATCTGAGGATCTTGGCGTTGGCCAACAAAGCACGAGCTGTGGCTATGAAGATCACATCAACCGGCATTCAACACCAAGAAGCGATGAAGGAAGCACTTGAAGCGAAGTTCAATGAATTGCAAAAGATTTTGGCCGAGTGCTGGCCCTATTGATTTAAATTTGCTGCCATGACATTTCACTGACAAATCAAAACCCTCCACATTCTGATGAAAAAACCTTCGCATCCTGAGGCTGAACCGTATGACCTTCGAGGGCAAAAGCATTGATGAATGCTTGCACGTGGTCAATCAGTATGAGCGTGTCTTGAAGGCAAGTCTCTCTGTCGCATCGTAGATAGCATAAACATTTGCAGCTGCGCCCATCGCGGCAAAAGTACCCAAAAGTCCTGAGTGCCACAGGACTGCGATCAGAAGATCAAAGAAGGAGATATTATCGTTCAAGGCCACGAGAGGCGTCGAGGACTTAGAATCCTCCACCCCAACATTGCTCATATCTTCAAATCCATATCACTACATTACCTTCATTCATATAGCTATATAGTGACATCACAGCTTTTCCCGTCAGGTCAGTCGATCGAAAAAAGAAAAGCGGAGGCCAAGGCAAACCCTAAGGCCAAAGCGAAAACGAAAGTGAAAGCTGCAGGCAAACAAAAGAAGGATGAAGTTAAGACTGAACCCGAGGCTGGAGGTCACTTCGAAAACTTGAAGGAAGAAGACTGCCTGGACGAGCCGGTGGATGATGATGATGAGAATTTGGATGGAAGTCCATGTGGCAGTGATGAGAACAATGGTGATGATCAGGAGCAGGGTGACAGCGGCACCATATTTGGTGACGGTGACATGTGATAAGGGGCTCTGAGTTTTTCCTTGCGCACTGAAATGTGCACACATCATAGGATCTGGCTTGTGAAATGCGGCAACCCCAATGTTTTTTGGCATTTGAAACAATGCAAGCTTTTGGCAACTTCCACATGCTTTCATACGAACCTTCGTCCATGTGTTGCTTCTGGGGATTGCTCCTATATAAGGATGCCAGAAAAAGTTTTGGCTTTGGCTTTAATAGAAAGCTACAGTTGGGAGTTGCGAGTCGCCTGGACTCACATGAGGGCCAAGGCGCCAAGGTGGTGCGATCATCATCTTGTCCAGCCAGCTGACAAAGGCAATGCACGAAGATCACCATCGATGTTCCTTGGATCACTGCAGTTCTCACTTGGTCTTGTTCATCCCTACGATGGAGCCATTTCTTGAGTGACAAGAAACAGGTTGGACAAAATCAGGTACTACGGCAAACCTTCATAATGCCTCCATGTTTATCAAACCACCTCTCAAAGCACAAGCGACGCGTATCATATCCATGATCCCGATTTTGAAATTCACAGCGTTTTCATCGGAACTGTTTTTGACTGAAAAACTTGCACATATCTGCAGTGCGAAAAGAGAAATCACAAGTATCCATAAAACACACACACCCACACACACGCACACACAGACACGCATATACAAAATAATATATACATATGTATGTATTCTATACTCGTTTTGATTCTGATTTCTGCCATGCATGAGCGCAACGCGATGTCGATCTGCTGTGTGGTCGATCCAATCCACGATTCATGGATTGGTCACAGAGCTCTTGAACCTTCTGAGCACTGGCTCCGCTCCTTGGCTACATACACAAAAAGGAGTTGCTCACGCACCACACCACCACCATTTTTTGAAATATTCGCTTTTTGCGCGCTCTCGAGGCTAGCTTTGGCGCTGTGCAATCGTTGGTGACGCGGATACAATACCTTCCACACGCTCTGATTCCGATGCTCGTTTGCATTTGAAATCCAAACCTGCAAGAGCCTGTTTGATGTTCAGAAATTGACGAATATGTTGCTAAGATGTAAATATATATATATTTCAAAAACCACACACACATATATATATATATATCAATATATATATACTTATATATATGTATACTTATACCATTGCACTTCTGTATACCTAACGGTAGAGTTGGTATCAGCACTGATTCTACCAACATCGTTCAGTTGCAATCAATGCTGCACAGGCCGCAAATCCTTGAGCTGGCATCGCGCCTCAACAGGGCGCAGAATCTTTGGGGAGCTGCAAGAATAGTGGACAAATGGGTCTGGCAACAACCATGGCGCTTCTTGCCTCCAACTATGAGATTATCGTGGGATTCAATGTGGTGAGTTGCTAGTTATCCACATTTCTTACCAGGGTCGATCGTCATGAGTTCTTAGGACGCAAACTTCCTGAGACATTTGGCTTTCATGTCAAATCGGAGCAGCCCTCAGTGTGGTCATCCATTGGTTGAACATCATTTGATTGGCTATATCGTCCTTTATACATGCCAGGACTGGGATGACAGCCATGGCAACCCAAGACCACTTTGCAAGAGATGCTGTTGCCTCATGAAGTCGTCGCTACATTTTTGGAGACCGGGGAGACTACACGGGTGGCTGGTGCCGACACAGTGGCTCATCACAGAATAGTTTCAGTGGCATGTAGCTTGCTTTAATTTCAAAGAGGAGTGGGTCATGATTCAAAACGATGGACATGAGACATCTTATTTCAACTTCTGGGATCCCTAGGATCTTTCAACATTTTGGGAGACAGAAAAGAGCACACGGTGGTTTCAAAATCACCCTGTCCTATCGGAGACTTGGCTCAGATTTTGTGACTCAGTGGAAAATGAAAACTGTGAAGACGGGAAATGTCAAATTCATCATGTCATACCGTTTTAATCTTTGGTTTCCGATGACATGCAACGCTGAAAATCAGGACCCATGCTGCAACCTCGCCAAAACGATCCCTGTGAGACTGTATGGAGATGGCGCTGAAAGCCAGCGCCTTTTGCTTGCAACTAGACAAAAACATGTCTCCGATTTGAAGTTGGTGAGCCCATTGATATGCCATGGGATCCCAGGAAAACAGAAATTTGAACCATTGCTTCTCCAATTTCCGATGTGCCCATCCAGCAGCACCTTCGACAACAGGATCATGCAACCAAGCTGCAAAAATAAGGAGTTTGCTGTGGCCACGTCAAATATATCGATCCAGTCAAGCCCACATTGCTGCGCCGCTGCGCATGGCACACCGAGGCTGTCAGTGATCAACACAAATTACAGTAAAGATGAAGCCCGGGCGAAATGTTTGGAAGCTGTGGCATGGTCGCTCAACTGCTTGAGTGCTTTGGATGACTATTAATTTTCAATATTCACACCTTGGTATTTTGCAGATCCCTGCAATTCAAATGCTTGTTGATCCATGCATTTTTTTGAAGATTTGGTGAGACTCTTAGGTGCCGGAATCTTCCCAGCTCAAGACCCATGGGGGAAATTTTTTGACGACCAGTACTATCCAAACAGGGCAAAACAAGCAGGGAAACCGATATCTTCGCAAGGGTATATTGGAGTGCTGGAAGGAATACAATCCGATCAAGACTGGCTGAGAGTCGCTTTTGACTTGTCACGGGGGCCCAATAGACAGTTTTGCTGCCATCTATGTGACTGCATTCAGTGGGTGTCGAACAAACATTTTCACATCCACAACAACGCCAACAATCTTTACACAAACTTTGGCCCATGCGAAGCTGCAAGAACGAGTCTCATCTGACCTGTTTGTGTGAAACATTTGCATATACCACTTCATATGGTGCCCCTTCCAAAAATCGGTGATGTTTCGATGTGCTTAAAAAACTCGAGCCAAGGATTGTGCCGACGGCCGAGTTCATCCAGTTGCACGGTCCCAGTCCTCTCTGCACAGTTTGCGGGTTTGATCCGGAACGAACCTTGCCTTTAAATTTCCCAGATGCCTTACATCTCCGAAACAGTTTGTTGTAATTTTGATCTGAAGAAACACTAGCCGTGGCCAACGGCCTAGGCCTCTACCCGGACTATATGCACATCGTGCATTTGGCGTGTGCAACAGATAGCATATCTTCGATATTGTTGGATCTGGTGGCGGAGCCAAACATCGGCATCAATGGTGGCACCAGAGATCAGAAACTGGAGACGTTATGGCACAACTATCGAAGTTGGGCGGAGTCAGCCGGAAACTAAAACTCAACGTATTTTTGCGCGTTTGGGGTTTCAAACGATTTGCATGCTTGTTGGGGCTATTTATATACATTGATTTTTTACATGTATAGAGAATAAACACATATACATTGGAATGATCATGGTAGCGTTAACACTCCTAGGGTTTCATGGTGATTTTTTGGTGGCAACAACTTGGTGAATTTTTTGGTGCGTAAATTGACCTTGATACACGGCGTGTATTTTCTGATGATTTTTCAGTAGAAACAACCCTTGACACCTAGACATTGAAATGATCATGGTAGCGTTAAGACTCCACGGGCTTGAAGCGGGAACGGAGCCGGAACGAAGCGGGAGCG
>Ga0126342_10007477_pt1 | contig 19506 bp, 19 predicted proteins | sample Cyp1metagenome_FD_92528 | JGI IMG/M metagenome (GOLD analysis project Ga0126342, IMG submission 92528) | Coral microbial communities from Lord Howe Island, Old Settlement Bay, Australia - Cyphastrea 1 metagenome | ecosystem: Host-associated > Invertebrates > Cnidaria > Coral ... | reverse complement strand
CCCAAAGTGGTGAATTGTACTCTCATGCACCTGTTTGTTTAAAAACATACATGTCCAAAACATCCATACATCCCTCTAGAAAATGAATTGCCCAATCAAAAAAAACGTCCAATTTTACTTGGTTTTTTCATTTTCTAGGCTTTTGACTGGGTCAGAGATTTTCTGTCTAGAAAATGGGGTCACTTGAGTGACCCCCCCCAAAGTCAATAGGGATATATTTGATACTTTTAAATTAAAGAGTGTAGATCAATACTTTTGGGATTCACCGGCCACAGTTCAGTTCAGCCACAAGAGTTTGCGATGATCTCAAGTCTTGTGCCTCGTAGGAGCACCACCTGGAAATGGAAGATGAGCGGAAACGCATTGAGGTGGGAGTCAGTGACTGGTCAGTTACCGTTAACTGTAACATACTATAATACTATAACTATAATCGTAGCAGCTGGGCGAATAAGTCCCCTAATAGTTAGGTTATTCCATGGCTATCCCATGTGTAGCTGTGTTCTATCCACGATGTTTCGCCAGCTTAAGATACTCCAACCCTGCTGAAGCGCCAGATGCGCGCAGGCAACTGGTGCGCGGGTGGAGTGGGAAGCCGGCGCCTATCGAGCTTTCAACAAGCATGGGACGGGCGCAGGTGCCACAAAAAACATCCAAAAACAAAGAGCGGATCAACATGATTCATCATTCTAGTCTAATATAGTAGATAATAATTCATAATATAAATAGTATCAAATATTATATTTTGACACATGTGTCGTCGTGATGTTTTTCCAATGCTCCTGCATTTCGTAGCCCGATGATGTTCATCAATTGACGGTTAAGGGCCCTTTCACCCGCGGGCCCATTTGAGCCCTACATTATTCCAACGGCGAGATGTTTCTTGTGCTGGACATATGCTGGGGACCCAGCCAACGTGTTGAACCCATGAAATCAACCATATCATTTGGCCATCGCCAATCGACACGAGCCCCTGGAGGTCTGAATGTGACACGAAGCTTGGGGGATTTGGATGCCCACCTCGAATGTGGCATCGCCAGCTTTCCCGAAGTGCAGCTGGGCCAACAACGGCAAGGGATACCCTCTGGTAAACTAACATAGCCATGGAAAATCACCATGTTTAATGGGAAAATCCACTATAAATGGTCATTTTCCATAGCTATGTTAAATTACCAGAGGGTAAGCAAATTGCAAATTGTTATTGCATAACAACGGCAATTTGAGGTATCAAATTGCAACAGCAAATGTCAACAATGGGTAACAATAGGTAACAATAGATTCAATAAATAACAATAGGTCAGTCATGTTCTGTGAAAAATTGAAAGAACAAAGATATTACAACAAGACTTCTACTACTTTTTTTTTGGAGATTGTTCCTTCACCCTCGTAGCGTTTGGCTTGAGGAAAGAAGTGGAACTGCTTTTTGAAGACAAGGCCGGGCGGCCGGGCCGGGCGCATCGCATGGGTCATCCAGTCGGGTCTGCCAGCGCTGCCAGGTTTTAATTGTCGCCAGTGATGGGGTGTGGACCTGGATGAAGCCACAGGACAGGACGGTGAAGGAATTTGCTCTTCGGGTCAAATGCAAAGCCGGGCTGAACATTTTCAAAGCCATCTGATATGATTGATTATACTTGATTATGACATTGTGACAGTTGACCTTATTCATATCTGGGTATTGTTGTATGGGGTCAAAGTTAAAGACTTGGGGAACCACAGATTTGAGTCATTTTTAGTCTATCTTTAGTATTAATGATCCAATGATTTGAGAGTACCCGTTTTTGATCAATAACCTTGAATTCAGCAGCCGGCGCACGGCTGGCAATTCAGCCATTGTGCATATAATATATACATGTGCATACGTAAGGTAGAATAAGATAGATATACAGTAGTATGATTAGGTTGTGTTTCACATATAGAATGACAATAATAGCAACAATGATAATAATCATGATACAAACAGCAACATTAATAATGTATTTGTAATAGAAAATCGATGAAATAGCAATAGTAATGGTAATAGTATTAACATATATACATATAATGCAAATATGGTATGACACATATTTGCACACACATACTGTATCATATATACAGTATATATATATATATATATGATTATTTGTGTATTATGTGTATGTATTTATCTATATATATATATATTAATCACAAATATAAAGACATATTTTTGATGTATGTTAAAGGTCGATGGAGCTTTCATATTCAACGTTGTTGCGAGGAAGTGCTGGACATCCTTGCTGCTTGTGGGGCGGCACAACCTGCAGTAGCCGCAGAACGTGTGGCGAAGGAGCTGGGGTGACCAATCGGGTGGACCCTAACAATAATGGATAATAATTGATAATATTGGACAATAATGGATAATAATGTATAATAAATTGGGTAATCATCATGGACAATCATCATGGATAATCATTGATAATGGATAATAATGTTATGAGTCCAGCAACCCAGAGAATATAGGGTTTGACAAAAAAAATAAAAACAAAAGCAAAACCAGAGCGAACAAAAAAAACAAATTTGAAAACCAAAACCAAGGAAAAAACAAGAAAAAACAAAAAAAAACAACACGCCAACAAGAGAAACAAGAAAAAACAAACAACAATCAGAGGAAAATGCAGGTTTAGTTTTTTTTCTTGTTCTTTTTTTTGGTTTTTCTGGTAGCTCTTCCTGTTGAGTTGTTTTTTTGGTGATTCGGCTTTTGATTGTTTTTTTTTGCTAAAACCAGCTTTCTCTGTTCTACAGGTGGTCATAATAACAATAATGGATAATGATTGTAATGGATAATAATGGATAATAGTGGATAACACTGGATAACTGGTAATAATGGATAACCATGGATAATAATTGATAATAATGGATAATAAATTGATACTCATGGATAATAATGGATAATCACGGATAATAATGGATAACACTGGATAACTGATAATAATGGGTAACAATTGATCTCATTGATAATAATGGGTAATGAATTGGCAATAATTGAAAATAATGGATAATAAAGTGATAATAATGGCTAAGAATGGACAATACTGTATAATAATGGATAATAATGGATAATAATAGATAATAATAGATAATAGTGGATGATAATGGGTAATGGACAATCATGGATAAGAATGGGTGATAATTGTCAATGACCATGCATAGCTTCATAGCACACGAATTGATTATCACATGGTACCTCAAAACTGCCATTTTAGTGGGTAAACTGATGCCAAAAAGTTACCACGACCGAAACTACCATCAAATGACATATTCTTGGAGTTCTCAAATCTGAGAAGCTGCATATTGGGTAGCATCCTCCACTTATTAAGGCCATATTCCAATTTTTCAAATATCAGCTGTTATATTCCTTAATTGTTTACTGGACCATATGTATATATATATACGTATGCTTGTTGTTAAACGTGTAATGGAGGTGCTATTCCCAGGCTATACGTTGTCCATAGGTAGATATGTGGCTACACCGCTGAGTCATAGTATGACACAAAGAATATTGTATATACTTTTTATCATGTTGTATATTTGCATATAATATATTTCATATACGAAATTCATTTGTTTCCAATAGGATATGTATAATCGTTATGCAAGGAACCATGTACCCTCTGGTAATTTAACATAGCTATCGAAAATTGCCATTTATAGTGGAATTTCCCATGAAAAAAGGTGATTTTCCATAGTTATGTTAGTTTACCAGAGGGTAGCCCCGAAAAGAGACATCATTTCCCACGGTTTTCGTCATGACTTTCGGGTTGGAATCCCCCAGGTGCCGCCTGGCCAGGAGGCGTACGACCGCTGGTTGCAAGAGACAGGGCAGCAAGCGGCGGACGACATCACGGTGCTGGTGGTGGACCTCACGGCACGGGACATCAAGGCACAGAGCGAATGGAGCGGCGCCGGTTTCATGGCTGATGCTGATATGATTGCACACACACACACACATATATATGATTATATATATACACGTATATATATAATATATATATATATATATATATGTAATATAGAATAATATAGGCACATTATGTTTCATATGGTATAGTAAAAAATAAACAAATACATAATATTATAATCTTATATATATATATATATTTCTTGGCATATTTATATGCATAATTATCTAGTACATGTGTGACAAAGAACACATGCATGCATATTATTATTATATATATATATATTATATATATATATATATGTGCACTTTTAGTAGCCTGCATGATGTGCATGCAGGTGCATATGCTACATTATATACATATATATATATATTGTTAACTTGCAATGTATGCCTGCACACCTAGGAATGAATCCCGTTTTTGAAGTTTCAGAAAGACATGCCAAAACGGTAAATTGTTTTTGCCGCATTTGGTTTGATATATAGAACTGGGTGTGGGTTCATCAAACAGCTCAGTCCCTCTCCAATTTGTTTTTTGGTTGGGCCAGCCAACCAGGCAGGACGGCCACTAGGTTTACCATTTTTTTCAGAAGTCATCGTTTGGGGTTCCCTGGCGGTGTGGGTTTGGTCGGCCCACGTTTGTTTGTTCTGCTTTTCCCGGAACCATGATATAGAATGGAAGGAACAGTAACAGCTGGCTAAAGTTGGTGTGTCGTTTCGATTTATAACTACCGTTATCATTTATGCCCCTTTTGAGTGGCAGTTTCCCAGTTTCCACTATATTCCACCATATATCTTACAATCCATCCTTGCATGCCTCGTGCTTAGAAAGGTCCTCATTGGTAAAGAGAGGGGAGTTGGAACTACCGACCCCTCTTGCTCATCCGCTGAAGTTGATTTTGTTCAAGGATATTCAAGGCATAGGGAGGTGTGATAAGAGGGATGGTTTCAAATCTTGAAAGTCGTGTTTCTTGGCCACATTATGTCAATTCCAGCCTCACTTCGTCAGGTTTGGCTCGATTAGACTTATCCAAACACTTTGATTTTGCGCGAAGAATCAGATTTGTTCAGCGCAGGAGCAATTTGAAAGCGAAGAGGGCTTTGATGGCTGTGGTTTTTTCCGGAATGAGGAAGAGACGGAAGAGACTACTATTGAAGGATGAGCCGGCAGGTTCACTCACCATTTTATTTTGTGCCACCGTTCTGCATGAACAAAGCATAGAGAAACCAATAAAGGTGACCACATTTCAAATGACACCAGGCAATCATGACATATCATGACATATCATGACATATCATGACATATCATGACATATCATGACATATCATGATCCATTAGCACAGAACAAGCATTGATTTTTGATTTCAACGTTCGTTTAGTTCCTCGTGGTTGGCCACGGGGTACCGCCGGGCACCGCCGTGGCCATGTGACCCCAGGCGGCCCGGAGGACCGGAGGATACCGCAGGATTCAGATCCATGCGGATGGGTCCATGTTGAAGCATTCCATGTTGATGAAGATTTTGATGAAGTGTGTATGTTCCATATGCTTCAGCAATGCTTCAATCATTTTTTTACCATAGCCAAACATAAAACAACATTACTGCGGTAGTTGTAAGGCAGACCATTTGAGGCCCTGGCAAAAAGTAAGGCCGTGGGGCGATAGTTTGGCGTTCATAATTCGCATGAATTGCCCAATACCCCTGGTGGCTTATAGCATTTCCATTGAAAAAGGCCATGCCGAAATGGTTATGTTCTATTGAAGTGGTCTAAACCAGGTTTAACTTGGTCTTGACATGTTTAGACCCATACCTGCATGCGGGATCACGTTCCAAATCCTGTGCTAGTCGTTCGCCGAGATACTCAGCTCCAAACCTGGCTTTATAGCAACCGCCAAGGTAGAAGAGCAAAATCTTAATAGATCATTTTTCTGATTCTTTTTTGCGGTCAGTGTATGTGATAATTGTGATCCCTAAAAGGATAAACAAGTACAGTAAATCTTAATGAAAAACAATTTGAACAGCAGCGGCACCGTACTGCAGTCAAAGGATGAATCTTTTCAGATTTTGCATGATCTCTCTGCCCAAGTCTGGAGCTGCACGCGGCAATCTCGAGCTTATTATTACATGGGTTTCCCTTGCCATGTGAAGAGGGGGATTGTTCGATGTCCCAGAACCAGTTCTGGATGCCCAGCATCACCTGAGCATATAGTTGTTGAAGATAGCATATTATCCTCAGTGGGTCATAGTTTTCGCTGCATACTCACAGATGTTTCAGCACCCATGCCGCCGACCACCAGCCCCGGAAGCGATAGTTATGATCATCTGTTCGTAGGCCAGGATCATAAAATAACATTTGCCTATCCAGTCATTCATCATATTTTCCGGTTTGGGAATTGCCCAGGAAATCAGATTTTTTGTTCAGAGTTGCCATGCCTCACCTGTAAAGTCCAGAGAGACCTGGCACGGTGACCATAAAAGGCACGGTGACCAGGTTCATCCGCTGGAAATGCGACATAAGTTCGCCTCGACTCACAGAAAACAACACGAGATGCGATTGTTCATGATGATTCTGATTATGATATTATGATTGTTGTTCTTATGATTGATGACGATGTTTGAAGATTCTTGACGATGCTTGATGATGTTCGATGTTGATGTTGATGTTGATGTTGTTGTTGTTGTTCATGTTGTTGTTGTTGTTGTTGTGGTTGTTGTGGTTGTTGTTGTTGTTGCTGTTATTGATGATGCTGATGCCACACTAAACTTTAAGAACCACCAATTCCAGCTCCACTGGAGCAAAGCAAAAGAAACTGCTGCTCTGGTTGGTTCACCTACCTGAAACAAGCATGGAAAAGGAAGATGATCTGCTGTGGAACATTGGGTATCCAGTTCCATGAGTGCATCAAATGGAGTTTCAGGCGTAGATTCTCCAGATTTGCGTGTTCTTTCTTCCGGGATGGATTTGGGGTCAAGCATCGAGTCAAATATATATATATATATAATTAAATGCAAGGCAACATGACATGAGAATGGCGTGCTGAAAACATCCGCAAAATTAATTGCACTCCATACATCCCTTCAGTTTGGCAAGACAACCGAGACGCTGGTGTTGAACGTCGCGGTAGTTTACCACTTCCATGTTTGATCAGATTTCAACAAGAACAGAACCAAGGATGTCAATCTCAGTTGTTCTTAGGAATATCATCAAAATCATGATTGACCATCCCTTTTCTTTTTCCTGGATCTTGAGGGAGCAAAGGGGCCAGGGAGAATTCATGTCCCTACTAATTAAATGGGGAGCATGCTGAAGAATCAATTGGTCATGCCATCCCCTAGCATTAAACACCCCATGAATGGCCCCCGTTTCTAAACCATGGCTTCTGGGGGTGTTTAATATGAACAGGGAAGGGCATGGAAGGGATTAGTATCATTTTTCTTGACCGCTTCGGAAGCCGATGGATGCTGTCTTTGACGCCTTGACGGAGGCTTGGATGGGCGAAACCCCGGGTGGGGAAAAGGGGAACATGTGGTAATATTTGACAATGTGTGTATGATTTGGGTCATTTGGGGATACTATGGGATATATATATAGTTATTGGGCATAATATGATAGCTATAGCCAAAAATATTGGGGAAAATGGGCCCGTTTGAAAGTAGGATACCCATGGATGCCCCGCCATTGACGTGCACCGGCCTTTGGCATGTATATAGTTGGTCTACGTCTCGGCTTTCTTTGAACTTGTGGAGATGGCAATGGAAAGAGAGAGAGAGAGAGAGAAAACCCTGCAATTTGTTCCATTGAATTGCTATTTTTTGGTCATGCGACAGTTTTGGATAAACATGGATAGACCCAATTGTACACAGAATGCTCTATGTGTGGTATACGATATTGCTAATTACAAATTGGAATTACCAATCAATCAAGTTTATCCATTGACACCCAGAATGGACCAACTGTAGGCACCTATGCGATACATGGAACATGTTGGGACATAGTTCTGTGGATATGTACGTACGTATACGTACGTACATGTGTACTGTAGTCCATATGTGTACTCATATATGCACAGGAGCATGCACACACACAATCACCCTTTTCCTCTTTTATCAAGATACATACACATAATATTATATTTATATATATTTATATAACTGTATAATATGAGATTATGAAATAGTCTATATAATATTATATATATATGTGTGTGTTTTTCTTTTGCATCCGACAGGTTCCCTGAAAAGATAGAACGACTATATATCATCGAACGTGCCGGAAGTACTTGCCTTGGGCCCCTTGGGCCATGGAATTTCACAATATTTCACATCTTCATCATCTTCATCCAATTGAAGATCTTCATCCAATAGAAATACTCATTTTTTATGTTGTTCAGCAGCCTGGAATCGCCACTTAAAGTGGTAACTTCCACTGGGTTGATCCGATGATCCTCAGGCAGTTCACCAAGCGAAGTCCGTTGGGACCTCGGTCAGGCTCAAAAAGTTGATCCTCTGATATCCGAATTGCGAAGGCGGGGGCAGAGTCAGCAGAGTTGTAGTTTTTAACAGTTGTAGTTATATTTATTCTATCATATATATATAATATTATATATATATATTGTATATTACATATTGTTTAACATATTGTTTAACATATCGTTAATTCATGAGAATTCCCCATTTATGGAGGAACAAATGCCGGTTAAAACCTCCGTTTGCGATGGGATTTCCCATCGCCACGTTTGATCCAACTTCTCTGGAGTTGGTGGGAGAGTTGTTTGTAACTCAGATGTATCTTCCAGATACTCTCCAAGTTCAAAGTTTTGGGGTTGCTGCAACAATATGTTTTTTCCGAACAATAGATCCCAATGGAGAGTTTTCCACCTTTGGTTCGGGCATTACAGTAATGCAAAGGTCATGTGCGGTGACCGAGGTAGCGGTGGGGATTGAAGAATCACAGAACTCAAAGGTGCAACTTGACTGCAGAAGATTTTCTCGAAATGAGGCCTCAAGAAGAAAGCATGTTTCATTCAAACCAGGGATGACATGGACATGGTATGACATGGTGGATGACTAAAAAAGGTCTGATCTTGTAATCACCTTCTCTTAAAAACTCTTCTCCGGATTTTGTCACATTTTTTCACCATGTAAACATTGATTATCCAAGCATCATTTTTTCGACCATCCCTGACAGCCACGAACAGGGACCCCCTGGGAGCTCAATGAGGTCGTCCACCTTGGCTGAAGTGAAGGCACTGCAAGATGAGGCGCTGGAGATCTAACGACTGGTGCCACTGGTGGCTGGTGAAAAAATCCTGCGGAATTTGCAGTGTGGCATCATATGGCATCATGAATCTGGGTAAATTACAACGATCTCACTGCGACCGAACGCTGGAATCATGGTTAATAAGAGGAATCATTTCAAAATTGCCTTATTTCAGCTGTGAGGCCAAACATTTCAGGTTAGTGAATTATTATAATTTACCCAGGTGAATGGTAAAGAACTGTTAATAACTGTGATGGTGATGATGTTGTGATGGCAATTTGTCATATGAATTTATGAGAGATGGGAAGAGGTGATCGCTAGCGATCCCTGGTGATTCATGATGCTGGTGATGGGTCGCCATGGGGACAGAAGTTAAAAGGCCTGCTTTAACCAGCCAAGAATGGGATTTTACTCTCCTACCATGGAAAGATTGTTAACCAACAAGAACAGTTCAGATTGAAAACAATCAACACGGGGGCCCCTCTATTCTTGGATGCTCAGTGTGTTGCCTTCAACATCAAGCTGCGGAACAACATGCAAAACGACGGCTTTGGGCAAAGGATTTGGAACTGGAAGTTGATGGCACTGGTGATTTTGGCGGTGGTGAGCTGACGATGACGTTTCTCCCTCCGGGACCCATGATGTCAATCTAAGCAAGGCCGCTTTCATCCGCAAAGCAGTATGTATGCTTTTGGTAATTGCTCTAACAACTTCAACAAGCTACTTCAACAAGCTCGTACAGTCTGGGACCGCATTCCTTTGTAGATGCTGGACCCTTTCCAAATGCCCTCAATCCTGGCCCTACGGGAAAAAAGGCGAAGCGTGGCTTAGGTGGAGAAAAATCGTCAAGAGAAACAAGCTGCTGCAAAAACTCTCAAAGCACAGGACCCCAGCTGGGCAGCGGGGCTGGGTTTGGAAGGGTCCGGGAAAGCCGCAAGAAAGATGGTGCATAGGTTCATGGGAGTTAGTGGACCCCTGAGAGGGAGGAAAATCATGAATTTGTTATTTGCTCTCATTTTCTATGGCATAAGTTTCGAAATCCAGAATCATTATTCGATACCATAACTTTCCATTATTTTCTATGACTTTCTCCATGGCTGCTGGAAATGCCTGGGAGGAGCAGGAGATCACTCTGCAGGGGGAAGAAAATGTGAAGCTGACAAACTGTGCCAGGGCCGCCCTGGGATCCCTGGGTGGCACAAGTGGTGAATGGAGGGAGCTATGGGTCACTATGGGTATCTAATGGGTATCTATATTCCCATAATTTGCCATATTATTCCCCATTAAATGGGGAGCCAAAGGGTTTCTATACCAAACAGGTCCACTGCAAATAACATGTTTGAGGGTCATTGATGAAGGACTATCAACCTATGCGGTTTCATGGAAAAAGTCCAAAAGAACAGAGGACAACCAATTTCAGGTTTTCATATTTTCAGTCTCAGTTGGTAAACACAATTCCAATTTCAATGAATTTCAGTTCAGGTCGGAAGCCTCCGAAGACAACTCCGTGAAGTCAAGGCAAGCGCACGCTGGTTTTGTCTCGTTCAGTTTCTTCAACTGTGGTTAGATATTCGATCTTGAACTCATCTTAGGATTGGACCTGACTGATCTGGTTTCAAAATATGTTTGAGAGTGACCTTGATGGAGGCGATGGAGGCGATGGTTGAATTGATACCTTACATTATTCTCATATATTCTCAGCATTCGTGAAAGGCAAGATTTCCAGATATTTCCAGGAACCCCCAGTACTGTATTTAACATATTTAAATGTATTTGATGGTTAAAACTATGGTTAAAACTATGGTCAAAACTATGGTTAAAACTGGTACAATTTTTCAGGTGCTGTGCTCTTTGTGGAGTTTTTAGGCATATCTGTGCCATGATCCAATGGCGTTCCGGCCAAGGCAGCCTTAAGAGATCAGTCGGGGACGCCCGGATGTGGACAGGCTGTAGATTTAAGAGTCAGATCCTGTTAGAAAAATAGAGATGTTGAGTATCAGTAAGTTCACTAAAAGATAGTGACATTTGATGCTTAGACATGATAGTGACTTTTAACTGCATTTTTTGGGGGGTTACTACATGTTACTACAATTACCCTCTGGTGAACTAACATAGCAATTGAAAATGGCCATTTACAGTGGATTTTCCCATTAAAAATGGAGATTTTCCATTGCTATGTTAGTTCACCAGAGGGTACAATCAATTACAATCAGTTACAATCAATTAGAAAGAGGAGATGTTCCCACTGCCGCGTTTTCCCCGAGGAGCATTGATCCTGGCACTTTGCTCTCCAGGCAGGGTATGGCAGGTCCCGCCCAGATTTCTGCGTTGGTTGTTGGGAACGCCGTAAAGAAACATGTGAAACTTGTCACTTTGTAACCCATAGGATCATATAGGATCCGTGGTGCTGCTATATATGGTAACATTATTGTAACATTTACCATCAATATACCCCAAATGTTAGCATATATATACCAGCACCATGGATCCTATAGGTAATTGTAATGGCAAATTTTGAATATACAGAATTTTGAGTAGACAAAACCTCAAAACAAGCAGCGACTGGGTTTGGCAGGACCGTTTCATGCATCCTGAACTGGATGATTTGCTCGTCAGGAACCATGCCAGTGATGGAGGAGCTCTGCGTTTTGAGTCACATGCAAACTACGGATACTGTTGATTGTTATCACCAAACCCAAGACATTTTGTTACCCCACACCCATTATGTAACTGCCCAGAAGCCCTGGCTCGATGAATTTTTGGAGCCCATTGATGGTGATCGCATGCAGTGACCAATTGTAAATTATATATATATCCTATATCCATTTGCACCTGCTATATAAATACATATAAATACATATATCATGTATACACACATATATATATATTATGGATTATATGTGGCTTATATGTTGCTTAATATGTGGCTTATATGGTTTCTCAAACATGGTAACAGTAAACGAAGTCCATTCTGCTGAAGGAGATGCCGACTTTGCTGATGCCCAGGAGATCAGCCACAAGGTGAGGAAGAGGCGCCAAGAGACGTCGTCGTTGAACGGTATGATTGTTACTACATGTTACTACTAGTATTATGATTGTATGACGTTACACATATTATATATGATTATGATGATTATATTTTGTATGATGGTGGGTTCATTAAATGTTTTGGTATTGTTATTATTTACAATATATATATATACACATTGCAGTGTGTACATATGTTTACCTCACATAAGTTGGGCAGACGACAACATGTACATGTAGAATATATAGATGGTTGCACTTGGCTGCAGCAAGGCCAGCTTCCGACCTCCAACACCTGCCTTGCAGAGAAGGACTCAGTGGTGCCATACTGGGGAGACATAATTATGGTTGATATAATGTACTGGGGGTGCAGGGTACCTGAGATTGGCGATAGTATGGGTTGATGTCCGAGAAAACTGATGAGCAACTCTAAGTCCATGGTTGTGGGCGTCCAAGAGTGGCGGATAGCACACGATAGTACCATATCAGTGACACGGGGAACTTTGGGGTTTCCAACGTTGGAACAAATCCAGGTAGACTCAGGCAACAACTTGTGCATTTTCCTGGCACATCTCAACTGATCTTAATGTTCCTGTTCTTCTTCGCAGACTTGATGTGATGCCATTTGCTTCCAGATGTTCGTTTTTTCTTAAACCATGTTTTTATGGCTCAAGATTGATACTTGGGAGGAAACCCATCTCATCCCATCTTTCATGCGGGCATATGCGAGCCATTCGTTCATCTCTTGTTTGCTTGGCTACAGCTTTGGTGGTGCAATGTGCCCAAGTCGAAGTGGATGAAGCGCCTGGGTCCTGCAGTGAAGCAGAAACGCTGAAGGCCCGGGGCTGCCGAGATCATGGAGAGTTTTGCCACAAAAATATTTAAGTGTTATGGCTATGGCCCTGGCAGGCCCTGGCAGAAAAATGGCAGATATGGACCTGGAAATACCTGGAATTGATATTAGATGATATAAGTATGTCTGAAACTGGGAGGCCCCCCCAACAACAAAATTAAAAGTCAATGATATCGCATCGAACTTGGAGGGAGCTGATTTCCAGACAGACAATGACATACTCATATATCATGATATATGTATATATATATATATTATGGCATGTTCAGTTTGATATACAGTACTACATTATGATATGTTCTGATATATCATGAGATATTATGCATGTATGAATATGTATTAGTCATGTCCAGTGTCACGTCCTTGGGATGTACTTCACCCCCGAGGTGGAGCTGGTCCAGACGAAAGTGCAACTCCAACGAGGCCAGGTTCTTTTTTTTGATCATCCAGCTGTGGTAAAATGCCATGAACCATGGGTTTTAAGGGGAGTTGATGGGGTTTAATAATGGTTTCATGTACTTTAACGGTGTACATGTGTATATATATATATTTAATTATTTATATATATATAGAGTGGGACTCAATGCAGTTCTTTTAGGAATCAACACCGGGGCTTGTAGTCCATATTCACCCTTGTACTCGTATCAAACATGGCTAGGAAATCCTAAAATCGCCGAACTCAATGGAGGTTTGAAGGGGTGATTTTCGAGCAAACCATCTTTGATTACCGGAGGGTACCTCATTTTAATCAAGACTTACCAGATCTTACCAGATTTTACCAGATCTTACCAGGTAAAAACCAGGAATGGGGAGGAAATTGCACCTGAGAAACGCAAAAAAACCCAAACGCGTTGTTTTTTTGGGGTCTAGCTATGTCTAGCCCCACTTGGATGACCCAGCTATAGTCAGGTGATGTGTCCAGTGCCCGCCCAGTAGACCCGGTGGACCGGGTCCCTGTGGAGCTGTTGGATCTGGGCACCACCAGCGCCGAATTCATCGCAGCCGTGGATCGTTTGGAGCAACGCGTTCGCGCCTTGGACCAGCGGCTGCACGCGTGAGCGACGCTTGGAGCTCGGATCGCCGCCAAAGGGAGCACCGTGGTCCAGGCACCGTGTGTTGGGATAAGCCCCCGGATCCCAAACCATCATCAAATTTAAGCGGCTTTGATTTCAGAACATGGAATGCCATGTTTCGATCATTTATAATAATCCTAACTCAACACATTTCTAGTGCCCAAAAATCCTTCGAACGAAACAAACGCATAGGTCTTACTATATAGCGCTTGATATAGCTTGATACTTACCTGGCACATGATTGATTGGCAAGACAATAGAGCTCCCAAGCTGGCTGGTGGTGCATGACACTTCCCGGCCAAGGAAATGGACTTGACTGTCGCCCCCTGGCTCATGCTGCATGTCGTCGCAACCATGAATGCAGTGGCAAAAAGTGACAGATGGGGCCTAGAGTGTTTTTGAAGATTAGCCATGAATAGCAGGAAATTTCATTTGACATGGGATGCTTGAACCAGTGAGTCTGAGTTTTCCTGTTCCACCACCTTAATGAAACCAGAAAGTGGAAGTCTCAACTTTTAGACTAGGAACATCATCTTCCAGGCCAAGGTCAACGCAATTTCACTTCCAGGTGGTTGTTTTCATGTTGTTTCAGATATGTGTCAGATATTTCAGACTGTTCCAGAAGGTACAAGTATATAACCATCGTAACATCACCACCCCTTTAAGGCTACTTTTCAGGGGGGACCATACCAAAATTTAAGTTTAAAAAAAAAATGCCTTGAAACATGTATATAGCTTACATTTTGGGCACGTCCCCCCCTAAAACGGTGAGGTGGTCATATCGTAACCACATTGTTTCATGATTATTCCAGCACCATTTTTGGGATGGCTGGCTGTTCAACTGATTTCTCAGCTGGCCAGGACGCCCCAAGTCGCGCAAGGCCAGGTTAGCACCAGCTGTAGAAATGGTCCATCGAGTCCATTGACCTATTAGTCATGGTGATTTTCCACACGTTAAACAACCAGAGGGCCCCAGAGGGCAGAATTTTCATCTGAACTCTATGGAATGCCATCCTTTCCTGGGAGGCTTTTGAGTTTCCTGGCCGCAACAATGTTGGGGATGTGGCAAGGACGGCTTGGAATGATTAGCTCCCAGTCGAATCGCCATGTTCGGTGAAATCCCGCTATTGTTTGGTTGTCATGGCCATTTGACGACAGCCAGGACAGCGGCTATTTGCACCTTGTTCTGCCTCGCACCTCAGCTAAAAAGTCCGCAACTCCACCAAGTCTTCTTCTTCGTGGAGAGAGAGAGAGAGAGAGTCACCTCACATTTTTCCTGAGGCTATGCTGCGCAGCATTTTTGTCCGGCATTGTCCAGGGTCAGCAATGTTTGTGGCTGGTGAACATCACAGGTTTTTTTGCGTTCCAGCCTCGGATGGTATCTAGGAGCATTGCTTCCGAAAGCATTGTCCACTTCGACATCCTTCAGATGCGGAAGCCAAAAGCCTGCGAGAGAAGTGGGCCAAAACTCCCTGCCGAACAGGTGGAACCCTTTGGGTTGTGGGTGAGCTCAGCACTTTGCCACAGTTACCCAGTTCCAAGATTTACCCTTAGCCTTTGCAAATCTGATTTGGCGATGGAGCACCCGCCATGGGTAGCTGAGTATGTTAAATAAGTATTCATGGGTTCATAGATGTTCAAAATATGGTCGTTCTATGGTCACCTGAACTGAAGCGGAAGAGAGGTTAAAAGACAGAAATGGGGGATCCACAAAAATGGTCACCATCCCCAATAGTAGCGGCTTAGTAGCGCTTTATGAAATTGTGTGTGTGCCCCGATTCTTGGGGTGATTTAGTATGATTTAGTCCATATCCATCTTTTTCATGGTCAAACATGGTCAATAAATACACGTTGCAGAGGTTTATTCTTGTGGACCCTACAGGAAAGGTTTGGCCAGCCACCTTACCCTCTGGTAATTTAACATAGCTATTGAAAATGGCAATTTATATAGTGAGTTTTCCCATTAAAAGTTGTGATTTTCCATATGTTAGTTTACCAGAGGGTAAACATTGTGAATATTTGTGGTTCTTCTCCAACTTGGCGTGGATCAAGGGTTGCCACCCGGCTTGGTCCAATGATAAACCAACTCTTGGGCGGCAATGGGCTCTTAGACCCGAACATGACAAGTTTTTTGGTAGATGGGAGGATGGCTATGGTTTACCATTGGTTTACCATTGGTTTACCATTGGTTTTACCACATGACTAGTCTCAAGCTCCGGGACCAGTCTCAACCTCAGATGTCAGGTGTCGGCTGCAGTCGTCCTGGCTGCCTCTTTCACCATGCAGAGGTGGCAACCGCAGGGGGCACCATGAACACTGGAAGTTGGGGGCACCCAAGGCACCTAAGGCATCCAAGGCACCCAAGATCTGAAAGGAAAACCAGCCAAGCTGTGGCAACGGATGATATCCATGAGATCTCGGCTTTTTTGGTCAGGAACGCGTTCGGAGCAACGGCCAGAAGGTTTAGCAAAGTGGAGACGCACTCCGCCTGCGTGGTGGGGAAAAAAAGACGTGCAGCACGATGCATGCAGTACTATGTTGATGTGTGACTATAGTGGCACAAACAACAAGATGTTGATTGTGTCAGTTGTTTGATGAGCAAAAGTTGGCCAACCAACTAGGTAATATGATGTACTATGCAAGACTTGAACCGTGGAACAACCTAGGCTCATCTCCGACCCACCTCCCCACATGTAAATGACAAAGGACTATATAAGGTTAATAAAACTGTTGAAATCCAATAGTTTGTTGCGTAATAGTTTGATCCATGGTCGTTATAATATCTTCCACATCAGACATATGAAAATAGATTAAAAGAATACGAAACAATAAATACACAGATTGGCATATAATATATATATATATATTATAATTATAGATAAATGATAAACAAATAATCCTACCAATTGACTGCAGCTTATACTTATTCCATCTTATTCCCCCGTCATTGGCCGTGTGTTTCCCCAGCTGGATCAAGCCCCTTTGCCACCAGCATTCCATGGGCGCTTCTCACACAGAGCTCGCTGCGTTTTGGATCTTCAAAGCGAGGGCCGCGGGGGCTGAGATCCCATGAAATCGGATGAGCCCAGAGCACCTTTTTGGGAATCCTTGGGATATACCATCTGGTTATGACTAACATAGCCATGGAAAATCCCAACCATAAATGGAGGTTTCTAGCTGGGAACATCATCTATAGGCCATTTTCCATGGCTATGTTAAATAACCAGATGGTATATCCCAATACTGGCAGAGTGGGGTACATGATGGTACATGCATAGTTAGAATGGGCCATATGGATCCATATGGGCCATGGGGACTGGTTTGCAATTTACTTCGCCACATGTTCTTTTCTGCCTCACTTCCTAGAGAACTGCGAGGTCCCGAGGCCCCATCATCCAATGGCGGCCAGGAGGCAGACGAATGGCTGGGCTTTTCGCCCACCATGACCCATGCCTTGGAGGAAGCTTACCAAACCTGGCTTTCTGAGGCCACCCGTCCATCGATTGCTGGGCTATTTGGCAGGGGCTTAGCCGAACGAAACCTCTGAGAAATATTGAGAAATATCACTCCGCACTGGGGAATTGCAGACATTGCCAGTTCCAATTCAACAAAATTGCGAATTTTTGATAGCCACGCGGCCACGCTTGTGTACCTGCATGCGTGGAGGGCTGTGTGCCCCATCCGATTTCCCGTTGTGCCCCGCATCTGTTGTGCTAGGAAGGAGGTGGGGCCATTTTGCCAGAAAACATGCAATACTTGGCAGAGTTTGTCAAGGACGCGTTGGGTGCGTTGATGGCTGGCTAAACCCCTTGACAGAATGGTTCGCATCCCCACGGAAATCTTGATCATCCTTGATCCCTGGAAAAAAGTATGGTGGTAAATGGAGGCATTTGGGGTATTTTGGGGTTCCATGATTTCATCCATGATTTGCGGGTTGGTTCTTAGAAGGGGGAGTGAAGGGATTTGATTGGGCAATTGGCTGCAGATGGCTGCAGGACGACCATCCAGCACAGCGCATTTGCCGCCTGAGTCGTGAGCTCCAGGCTCCTGTAAAGGCCCGTCGTTCCAGATTTCTTTAAGTTCCCAGAAGTTGGTTATGCACGTTCGTAAGCGCGGACATCGTGGGTTCCTGGCAGTTCCCATTTCAACACTACCTCACTATTTGTGTGGGTTGCAAGTTGCAAAAATCAAATTCTTCCAGACTTCGAAGAGAACCAGATGCCAGGCTGTACCAAGTGTCCACCTAGAGCTGAAGAAATTCGAAGAGCAGGCATGGCGAGCCGTTGCAGGGAGGATCAAGAGTCGTGGCTAGATTTGGTATGTCAACATATGTCAACTCCAAAAAAACTTCACCAGTGCACCAGTAAAAGTACCCTCTGGTAATTTTACATAACTATGGGAAATCACCATTTTTCATGGGAAAATCCACTATAAATGGCCATGTTCAATAGCTACGTTAGGTTACCAGAGGGTAGATGTGTCAAGAATCACCGAGGTAACAAAGCATGTTGATCATCTTGCCAGCCTTTGCCGTACATGGGATATCCTCAAAAAAAATCGGGAGCTTGCGACAACCAAAAGGGGCAGCCCAATCATGGCCAAATGAGATGATCAGATGATCCTGAATGAGGGCCGCCAATCTTCATCAATCTTTCATAGAATTGGATGATGGGAAAATTTTAACCGGAAAGACCGATCAATTTGATGGTAAAAACCATGGTTTCCGGTAGATTTTCCCTTAAACCAATCCATTGAATCTTGGGAGAATGCCAAGTGATCATCATGACATGGTGGCTCCTGAAAGTCTGGACCCCTTACAGTGATGGAAAAATCGACCATTTAACCATTTTACTATGCTGAACAAAGATGGCAACGGAAGATTACTAATTATTTGATATGATTTGTAGATGATTTACTGTACCGAAAAAATATATGAACATATGATATTCCTATTAACAGGTCAGATTAACAGCGCCTGGTTCGCCATTTGCATGCTGTTTATACATTGTTTATATATAATAATATTCAAAAATACACAATGCCCTTTGGTAGTCAAACATGGCTTGCTGGAAATTCATCCATCAATAGTTGACATCCCCGTTAAAACCTCATTGTCAGATTTTCAAATGCAATGTTTGATCACAAAAGGGTATATAGGTTACCCTGAGGCGTTTTTTTTTACATATATAAATGTGGAAATCCAAGATTTGTAGATCATTTTATTAGAGAGACCATGTGTTTTCCACGTTAGTTTACCCTACAATGTGGGGCCCCCTAGTTATAAGTTGGTTTATAACCCCATCTAACTATGGTTATAACTACTATAAACCCTAGTTATTGTAGTTATAAACCAACTTAGCTATCTTGGGGGCCCCACATT
>Ga0126342_10007476_pt1 | contig 19507 bp, 18 predicted proteins | sample Cyp1metagenome_FD_92528 | JGI IMG/M metagenome (GOLD analysis project Ga0126342, IMG submission 92528) | Coral microbial communities from Lord Howe Island, Old Settlement Bay, Australia - Cyphastrea 1 metagenome | ecosystem: Host-associated > Invertebrates > Cnidaria > Coral ... | reverse complement strand
GGGGGGGGCCCTTTCGCGTGAAAAATCACGTGATGTCCTTGAGCAGCCCCCCCAATACTTGCTAAAGCAAGAAGACTCCAGCTAGCTGACGCTAGCTTTCGTGACTGTTGGTCTCAAGGTAAGGTAAATATATCAAGCTACTTTGAGTAGAATACAGTCCATGGATGTGGATGGATTAACATACTGTAACAAGGGCAGCAACACCTTACTAGGGACTGGTCGCAGCTATACCAAGCTTACTCATTTACAAACCATGAGCCAGTCGGTTCATCCCCAATAGTTCCTAATAGGGCCATCTTTCCGACTTAGAGATGGCCAATCATACCATGCAACGCATACTTTGTTTGGCTGGTTAAGTAGTCTCCTAAGTCATGGGGGTACCCCTGGTCATCATCCATTTAAATATGATTTTCCAAATAATAAACCAATTATTCCGGCAAATCCACCACTTATGGAAACCAACTTATGTGGGCTATGAATTAATGTACTCATCCGAGGTTTAGCCAATATAAAGACCAACATTTTGGCCGAGCCGGTGTCCAACAGAAATCGCAGCAATGGCTTACTCAGATTCACAAATAGTAGACTCACTTGTTTTCACCATTTAATGAATCTGAAACAAATGAGTCTTAGTGAGCTGTGTTCCCACTGTTTGTGAAATGGTGCTTAATGCACATTTCACATTTATTCACCCACCATTTCACAAACAGTACTATTTCCGAGTGATTACTTACGCAGGGCAAATATGTAACAAAGTTGTCATGATCCACCATTCTTCCCCGCTGAAGTTCCATATTTGCTACTTCAACAAATTTTCCCTTCATCAATTTACATACCAGAGGGGAAGGGACATCCACTATGATGCATTGACGGTTGGTGTAGTATTGACATCCAAATTATGGGCAGTGTTTTACCACATGAGATCACATATCGATTATTTATAAACACTATCAAATGCGCTATCGCCATGCTTTTTTTACCCACTGACTCCGGTTCAACCTTGCGTTTGTCACTTAAAATGCTTACACTCTGGTATAAACGTTTACATTACTATGGAAAATCACCATGTTGAATGGGTAAATCCACTATTTCAATGGCAATTTTCAATAGCTACTTTGAATTATTTTGAGATAACCAGAGGGTAACAGGCACAAAACCACCATTTTTGATGGCAACAAAAATGTCACGATCACCCAGTCAGTGACAGTATGACCGAGTATGAAAAGTCATCTCATTGTCTCATTGCTTCTACCCCAGTAATATCCCGATTTTAAACATGCTTGAGCCAGACACTCATGCTAAATCGTGCCATGGACTAAACTTTGATTATCATGATTTATCATACCATTGGATATAATATATATATAATATATACACAATTGTAGTCACTCTAATAGAACACATACTTTTTTGATCCATCCATCCTCCGATGCTTCAGCACATGTTTTATCACCCATCGGAAAACAACAAAACAAAATATCATACACACCTATTGTTATCCATCTTTCTCCGTTTTTTCCACATGTTTCAGAGTATCTTCGCCCAGACATCCGTTCATATATATATATCTCCATGGTTCGCCCATCGCTCCCTGCTGTTCCTCACGCATCGCTCGCATCGCTCAGCCGCCGGACATCATGAGCTCCTCCGCCATCTCCGCGGCCGTCTCACCGGCGCCGTGGCACACGTCGAAGACGCAGTCCTCGAACATGGCTTCCTCCTCGCTGTTGCCTCGCCACGTCGATGTTGGTGAAGCCGAGAAATATCCCACAGACGCGAACTTTTTAGATGAATTGAAGCAAGATTCGTTGTTTTTGGGGGATTGATTCAGGGATTTCAGCGATTCAAGAATATATTGAGGATTTGGAGGAGCTTGATGGAGAAAAATGAGGAAGAAACATCAGCAAGAATGAAGTATCCATAAAGTATCTGATGTTTTTTTGGATATTCAACAAAAGTCGGGAGATTCGCGCAGAAAATGACGACTGAAACTTTCACCCCCGAAAAAGAAGATTCACCAATCAGAACACTCATCCAACTGATGTACCGCAAAACTGGGGTTCATGTACCCACTTTTACTCTCCAGTAAGCAAACATGACAATGTAAATTCCCATCTTTGCAGGCAATTCTATGATATATAATACCTGTACGAGTTGGGTTGGTCCAGTTGGAAAATGTGATTTTTTAGTACAACATGGTCCTGTGGCATAAATTAGGGACCCAAGAAAATCTAGCAACAGACATCAAACCAATTTGAGGTATCCTAGAAAAATGGCCACGTATGAAACCTGTATTATGGAAGATATGGTTATCTTTCTTCTTAGAAAAACACCTCCGTACTTGAATTGCATATTCTGGAAAATTCGATACCAAATATGTTGTAAACCACTTCAAGTTACTGTTAACCATTTTCTAGAGCCCAACATCCAACCCAGTGTGCGGTTTCGGATTTTTCTCGGAACTTCGAAAGCATCATTTAAGCACATTCATGCTTTTCGAAGTGTAGAAAATCCATACTCTATGGGTGGGTTGACCCCATCAATTTCCTAATATATATATATATAATATCCTCATAACTGACATAATCTGGCAGTGAACTCTCCGTGGTCAGATCCAAGTGACGGTTCTTCTTGGAGCCCAAATGTTTGGAGCAGGTCCTCGGGCGGCGTTTTTTAGCCATGGCTGGAACATCTGAGACATAGCAAGATATTGGAAACCTGTTTTGCAAGCCATGTTGGAAGATCTGGAATTTCACCATGTTTTCACCATGGTTCCTGAAAAGCAACCGTTGCATGGAGGTGTCCTGCACATGTTTAGTTTAGTCTCTGATCATCCTCATGTCTGGCGATCAAAGGGCGGATCTTAACCAACCAACGTTCCAACGTTCATGACCGGGCGAACCAAAAAGCCATCTGGATAGTGGGAAAATCGCCCATCTTCGGCAAATCCAGGAATTTCTCTCTGATAAACCAGGTGATATTTCGCACCCTAGAATGACTCATCAACAGGGGAGTTTTTCATAGCGGGTGATAGCTTTGAGGATAACATTTGTTTGGCCCCGCAGGGCTGCTGTCACCCTTCGTTTTACAATCAGCTCCTGAGAATTTGCCCAGACACAGACATATTCTCTGATATTTTGGGATCGGTTCATTCCCGGGGACACACACACATATATATATATATTATATTTAAATAAACACATCCACTTTTAAACCTTCTTCGAGTCTTAGTCTTGATCCTTTTCTCCTCAGTCTGGTCAGGTTTCCGACATTTCCATCGTGGGAGTGGACAGAACATTCCATAAAAGTGGTCAACTGCTGCCTTTCTCCCCATGAAAGGGCGGTGATTCGCTCCCCATCGATCCTCCCGCTGCCACAACCAATTCAACCAAGCCCCGGGGATTACTAACCCACCAACATCCAACAACCACACGAAAAAAAGGGCTTAGTAACCAGCGATCCTTCGGGGGCCACCCCTTCAGGAGATATCAGCAACTGTCCAAGCCCTGTTGGGCATTGAATGGCGCTCTAGGCGGCGCATGGATCCTGATGGATCTGAACCTCCCAAAAGGTTCCTTCCTTTTTTTCGCAACCTCCAACTATCAGATAGACAAGTCAAATCCTAGCATTTTCTAACCGTCAATGACTCTTCCACCTTTTGGGGAGTTTCCATATGTAAAGTGGGGGCAACCTAAACTGAATACCTCCACGACCGATCGCATCAAGTAGAGTCATCCCTTGGCTGACGAAAACACGTTTTTTTGGCCATGGGGATGATTCCCCCAACCCCATCATCTACCCGGCCTGGTAAACATTCACAGTCTGCGACATAGAAAATGGCCTAGTCGAAATAGTTGATTTATGTTGATTTACCTATTGAAAATAGTGATTTTCAACAGTCATGTTAGTTTACCAGAGGATATTAGGGACGCCAAGCGTCTTTCTGGCTTCTTCTTGTTCCTCCTCGCTACAACTGGTAGCGGCCTTGGTGCGGGTCATCCTCTGCTAAAAACTGGTGAAGTTTCAGTGAATCAACGGCAAATCACGGCAACTCCATCGAGTGTCTCCCTTTACCACCAGAAATGTGGATCATCTTCGAACAGGTTTACTGGAAGGTATCCCCCCTTCCAACGCCAGAAGGCTAGCCAGCTTGCATCGAGCGGCAAAGGACGTAGCCAGCTGCTTGCTGTCAGAGTGGTTGACATCCCACCCGCTTGAGCTCTGCAGCAAGGAGATTTTCTGGGCCTCTTCCATCTGGAAATATGCTGCCGCCTGGCGCTGCGGGAAATAGATATCTGTGGTTTGGGCTTGAAAAGGAAAAAATAAGGATTCAACCAATACAACTGTTGATCTGTTGATATTTCATGGAATATCGTAAGTTGGTTTATAAGTTTCACTAGTCTAATTAGGCCTTATGGAGGATGTATCTATAGTTAGTTGGTTGCCATGTCTATAAACTAAGTGTTCCCTTCCAGTAGATGACATCGCTGTGGAAAACCCATGGTGAAACCCATCAAATCTTGGTGTAGAACCTGCTTGAGAGTGCTATCCCAATTTATGCGGCTTAACATACAAAGGCCAAACCCATTTGTATAGGAACCTCAGCTGCATCCCCAAGTCACACTTACATCTGCATTTACCCAATATCTGATGCTGGTGGAGAAACAACATCCACTCTTGACCGCCAGGCATTGTCTGATTCCATTCCTGTTGGACAAGTGGGTTTATCCAAATATCTGCTGGTAATTGACTGGGTGGTGGACAAGGCCTGCGCAACCTCTAAAACTGGATTTTTGGGATTTATCACGTGGGATTCTTTACCCATAACATTAAGCTTGACGCTTGAGGATGTAACAACAAACCTGAAAAGAAGAGCATTTCAAATTGTGACCTTGAATGAAGTGATGTATTCGTAATACTTTGTATATCTTTGTATGTATGCATATATATATATATTTATGCAGACATATGCTTCTAGAGTCCGGTGTGTGGATGCAACACATATAATGTGGAGTCTGCTCAAGGATTTTCAAAGCAATCGGATTTGGGGAGCACCATGTTGTCTCAAACAAATCCATATCATAGTGTTGCTCATACCTTCTAGGTGTAGGTCAAAATTGTGTACCCCAACAATTGGATGCTTGATGCTATGCTAAACTATACTTATATCTGTGGCACGCCTGAAGGGGAAACATTGGTCTTTCACACCTATGCTAGTTTGAGCTAGGGTAAACTCACCACAAAAATGCATGGTCTTCCCATTAAATGATACATGTTTAGAATATTATAGAATTTATCCAATTGATATCTTATCCATATCTAATCATTCCCCATCTATGTGAGTTTGACCTAGGTAACTGGGTTTGTCTAAAATGGTACTCCAAGCAATTTTCACAGAAACCAAAGTATCAAAGTGCTGTATCATTCCCATGAAAATCTCTCCGTTTCCCCAACATATCCCAATTAGACTACCAACGTTGTTGGTTCGATAGCCATATCCATCATTGGTTCATCGCATGACACATATCCAACTGGTTTGTCGGTTGGGAACATCATCTCATTTATAGGGTTGGAGAAACACAAAGCTAACAAAACATGTTATATAAAATAAGCAAGTAGATTTCATGGTGTGCATCGCGTTGGTTGTATATCCCATGTCCTCCTATCCCCATCGATTTCTGTGGGCATTTTTCGCCCAAAATCCCAGATGAACTATCCAACATCGTGAAAAAGATGCCCATTACTATCCATGAATATCCATTAAGATCAATTCCTACGAGTATCTCAATTTCCTTAATATAGCCCCATTCAACTGCACTTGCGTTATATCATGTTATATCATATCATCCTCTTCCCCTAATATTAAACACAAGCTAAATCGTCCCAAATATCTCCAATACAGGTTGTAATGCCAACACAATACCGATCAATCAGGATATGAATTTGATTAAATTTGCGTAAATTTGTCTGCAACTGTGTCAATTCCCCACTGATGATTAATCAATGGGTCTTGAGTATACCGCATTTTGAGACATACATCTGGATTGAAACTGGCTTGCCTCAGTCAAAGAAAATGCTACATGGATGGTAGTTTCAACCCATCCAATTCCAAAAATAGAGGAAATGAAGTCAATCCAGATTGCTGGGGTACCAATCACTCAGTTAATCTAGAACGGATTATCCAGTACCCTGGCTGGTCATCAAACATCGCTGTGAATTTCCAAAAAAGGGAACTCAATGGAAACAATGGGTTCATGCGGATGATCATCCTGGATTTCTGTGGGGAAAATCAACACCGGAAACCATGGGTGCCATGGATGTTCACATAAAAAATACTTCGTTTTTCGGAGGTTTCCTGGCCATTTTTCCAACAAAAAAACCATTGAGATTAGCTGAAACCAGATGGAAACCTCTTGCAATTTAGGAAACCGATGGCAAAATTCGATGGGATTTGACCTGGGGGTTTCAGCCCCAACGATGTGGAAAACATGGCCATGACATCCTGGGGCCCATTAAGCCATGGCGGTTTTGGGGGTCCAGGATAGCCGCTATTTGTGAAGAGATACCCGGCCTGGTAATGACTAACAGCTTGCGAACTTGAACATGGCCATAGAAATAGTTGATTTTCCCATTAAAAGTGGTTATTTTCCATATTAATGTAAACGTTTACCAGAGGGTAAAGCCCTATGAAACATCTCATGACCTTTGGCTCACCACAAGATTCAAGGTGATTACGCTGATTACTTGGGCTCAAATTCTTGGTGAAATCCCAGCTCAAACCATATCATCATTAAACATCGAATCCATCACATCCATTCCTATCCCATATGTAAATCACCTGATCATCCATTTATCATAAAATTATCATTCATTTGTCATCAAAAACATCATCCTTTTTCATCCAAATATCATCCATATCCCATTTTTTACCACCATCAAAACCCACACAATCTGACAACATCACCGGTGATTTTTGCATCAACCGCCATTGCCATCCCAAAAAACCACACCTGGGCGCTGCCTCCCAGCTCTTCCCAGTGGCTCTTCACTTCGACAGCGTCGTCGCTGTCGATGGAGCTCGCCACAAAGGACGGCTCGACGAAGGACGCGGAGGCCTCGATGAAGGACATCCGTGGCGCCAACGCGCCCTGCATAAGGTCGCTGCCGTGCCTGGCGAAGCTGCCGACGTTTAGAGATGGCGAAAAAGGATGGGTTGCGAAAAAGGATGGATTGCGACCGTCGTGGTTTTGAGAGAAATGACAGGCCGACATGTGAAATTCACATGCTTCAAATATGGCTAAATATGGCAAAATTAACATTTGAGCTCATGGATTTTCAGGGGTTTTAAATGTTCAATGGGTTTTCAAACCCCAACAAAAAGAGACTCACTGCGACCCTGAGAACCATCTAGCCTTCGGTTCATGGGCTTTTTTTTTCACATGACATGACTGCAATCAATGTTTCATTGAACACTCCATTGTAGTGTAAAATCAATCGGCTACAAATTGACTCCATTGTTTTGCGCACTATTCTGGTCATGTTTGAGGTCAGCAATCACCAGATGGATGGCCATCCCTTTTTCACAGAAGCTGATGTTCATTCCTATGGGGAATCCGGGTCCCATGGCTATATGAAAATCTATGGCCACTATGGATATGACTGATATTAAGATGATGATCCACTGTTAATTGGTTATAAAATATAAATATATCAATATAGAATAATATAGATATATCATGATTATATCATGATACATCCATAAAAGCAAATGACCATCCTCCAATATGGATTAATATACAATCCAAGTTTTTTGACCATGGCACATATGTGAAATACTCCTCTATGAAATCGCTGAAGTTATTCGACAAAATATGCCAACCATGCAACTGCATGCATTCCCAAATCATTTGTTTAAACTATTCCAACTGTTGAGCGTCTCCCCTGGCATATTTGGGGCCCAACATGAACTCAGTGTACCCTCTGCCAATTTGTTACATCGCTATGGTATAGGATAGATGGCCATTGACAAATGATTTGCTGATTTCTTAAATGTTTATTTTCCAAGGCGGTGTAACAAATTGCCAGAGGGTGATCGATTGATTAATATCCCATTCTTATCCCATTGTATTAATTATTCTTCATGATGTTCAAAGAATATTTCATTCTTATCCAATTACTGTTCTAATGCCAAAGATTGATCCACCCCTTTTTTCCCTTTGCCTTTGCTGCATGGCCATCTGGAAATTGATGTGTTGCTTGGGTCGACAAGCGAGGCTCAGCAGGGCCGCGTCTTGGGCAAAGTCTTTCATCTGCATGTTCAAGCGAACATTGCTTTGACCTGCGCACATTGCTGGTCCATGCTGGTCCCAAGTAGATTGCGACTTAGTTGAAACATGTCGGAAACAATAAAAAAGATAGGCTGGGCGGCCGGGGATCAGCTTCCCAAGATGTTTTGCTGTTTTGGGAATGGTATGAATGGTCAACTCTTGTAGATCACCCCAGTTTTCGGCAAATTTGAGGTCGAGATCATGGGTAGAAACAAAGGATCTTTGAAACCACTGTCAAGTCACCCTTCAGCCGCCCATCTTTCTTTGTCATGATGAAGCCGGTCACATAGTCGTTCCCGTCAGGAACTGACAGGCTTTCTCCATCTTTCACCAAAGTCCATTCTTGGTCTCCTTTCTGTGCTCTCCACTGACAGTCCTGCGCAGTGATTTCCAACGCCTGACGCTTTTTTCCCCCGGAGTTGTCCACCAGAAGCAAGCCTTTCGTGAAGGCTGGGTGCCCCGAGTAGCGCGTGTAGATCTGCCAATCCACCGGAACTTTGTTCCTTTGTGAAGCGGGAATCGCATCCACTCCAGAGTAGCGCCAAATGGAGAAGGTGCCCTGGCTTTCTCCGATATCTCCTCAGGATTCGGATGATGCCCAGGTAAAAATCTGGAGAGTGGCAGGCTGTGGGAGTGTCATAAGTTTAAGATCATCATACACATATTGAAAGATGATTGAATGCATTGAAAAAAAGGGAAGGAGGAGGTGTTGTGACTGCCATTTTTTTGCATTTTTGACATGTCATTTCTGCAAAAGATACCAAACTCTGTTCTTTCCAAAACCAAACATTGTTGCTTCTGTAACAAAAGCAACCACTGTGCACTGTCAACAGCTCTCCCAATGTCCTACATAGATGCATAGTTTCAGCCAAAACAAACATGAACACTAAATAAAAACAACAAAACAAACAAGTGCAAATGCCTTTTCAAAGAGTGCAGCATTGCTTTAAAAATGTATAGACTCTATATCTCTACAAGAGTTTCCCTGCAATATTTTTTTTGGACATGTGCATTTTAAACAGGCACCAATTTATGCAATATGTTATCTATTGAACAATGAAGGAAAATAAACATGCAACCATCACTTGTAAAATGACTTTGCATAAAGAACACCATTCCTCCATTATGGCAATGTAAACAAGTGCTACATGCCTATGCAAAGAGTGCAGCAGCACAATTACCTACAATATCTCTTTCAAACTAGTGCAGCATTTGCCCGAAAAAAATGTCATACTACTGCAAACTGTGCAAAATCTGTGTCAATCAAGGAAAGTCTTCCTTAGAAAATGCACATATGTATGTGTATTGTATGTTATGTAGTTTTAAAAGTGAATAGTTTCCTGGCAAATCTGTGTAGCATCCCTCCAAGAAAGTGTAACATGAGTCTACAGCAGATTCCATCGATGATGCAATAATGCTAACAAGATGGTCGCATTTTCTTCAGCAAAGTGTGCCACCAATTTATGCAACATATTTTTTTAAAAGGTACAGCATGAAACTAAGGTTATTGTCTAGGACATGGTCGAACATTTCAAAATTGGAACGCGCAGTCTTGATCCTCAGGCCCAGTATGTTCATAGTTGCAGTGGTTAAACGAGTGGTTCCTGCAAGTTTGACTGCATGAAAACACAAAACGGCCAGTGTACAAAAAACTGCAAATGGCTGAAAGTGACAAAAACAAAAAAACCTTGGACAAATAAAACAAACAAAAAAACAATTTTCAGAGAGTCTTGGCTGCGAACCCCCCCTTCCAAAGAGACTAGAAATATTATTTTTTGGTGGTTTTCAAAGGCTTTTACCAAGTGTGGGGTACTTCAAGGAAACTGGCATGAATCACAGGCGAAACTGTCAAAGTGCCTTTGGGAGTGCAGTGAAACATCTCAAACTATCATCTTAAATCATGGGAAAACTGCACTCCCAGGGGCTGCCGTTCTGAAAACACACGTAGATTGCTAAAAAATATCTGAAAATGGATAAACCTCAGATTTTTAGAGAAGGTGCAAATTCTTTTGACCCACCACATTCCAAGTGTTTGTTCAAGTATCACAAAGTAGCATATCACTCAGCCATAGACGGGCCATGGGAAAACCCTATGATTCAGTAATTGGGCTATAACCCACACAACACATATTTTTTTTACATATCATAAATTTATATGATTTCGCAACCAGTCAAGTAACTTCATGGCTGATCTATAAAAGTATCCAAACATATGCCAAACCTGTGGATCAACCAATCTCCAAGACTCCACTAAGGTCACTAGTGATGGCAGAAGGCGGAGCCCTCTGCAGCAAACACGACTTGTCACCGGGAAGCGCTGCGTCCGCAGTGGCGAAGAACAGTGCGAACCAGGAAACCATGGACGATGCCAAGTTGGCCATGGCCAATCGAAAATTTCAACAGATCAAGGTGTTGAGCATCGAAGTGCTGAAATGGTGAACGCAAAAAGTCAAACCACGAAAAAAAAAATCAAACACTGACTCCAGGATACTCCAGGCAACTTTAGAAGGATCAATTGTAAATATGGTTTGTCTGAAAATTGTGGGTCAAACCGGACAATTTTTAAAAATCCACAACATGGTGCCGCCTAATTTTAGGTTGGTTTATAACCCCACTTAACTGATGATATTTTTTGTTTTCTTAACCATTTTCAGACAAACCCAGGAATCACCTGATGCCGTTTGCTGATGGTTCGTTCAGGAGATGATACCAATACCCTCCGATGATCATGGATTTCTCCAGCAACCCACGTTTGATCTCCGCAGGATATATATATATATATATTTATAAATATATTATATATGTAAATATTTTTATTAGTCCACTACGGTTACTCAAGTTAGATACACCAACATATGTCACCAGTTATACTGTTTGAATTACCTTTAGTCCCTGTTGTTTGTTGGTTTCATCCAAATGTGCGCTGATTCAGTCCTGATTTTTGTTGGTCGAATTTTCATGTTTTCTGTTGAATACAAATGTTTGTTTACTTTACAGAACAGCGGTTTGTAAGCTAAATCCTCCTTTTCGTTGGTCAAAACCAGATTTTTGTTGATTAAATCTGCCTTATTGTAGGTCACATCCTCATGTTTGTTGGTATTGTGATCCTTTTTCTTGGTTAAATACACGTGTTTCTTGGTGAAATCCCCGTGTTTCGTGCTGAAAAATCAATGTTTTTCTTGGTTAAATCCACATTTTTCCTGCTTTCCACATGTTTCTTGGTTTCTTCTACCCCAATCTTCGCGCCGCGCTGGCGTCTTTTTACGCCTTTGGCGTCCATCGAATCATGTTGTTTTTCGTGGCGCGCACGGCGCCATCAGCCAGGTGACTCATGACCTGGTCAGGGGGGAACGACATGGGGGAGATGGGGGTCTGGTGATATACACATATCTATATGTAATGTATTTGTATATATCATATGTATTAAAATATCAATATATCTGTAGTTATATAATGTGTATTTATATATATATGTTAAACGTTTTTATATAAATATATTTTCTTTATCTAAATAATTAAATATATATATATATATATATATATTTGTCAATTTCCGGAGATGATGTATGAATTAGGCATACTTCTATATACTTATTTGATACTACCACATACTATATATGTAATCCCCCTACCAGTAGTACCCGCACGAGGCGAGACGGAAGCTGCCTTAGGGATATGCTGAAAGACTTTTATCATCTATAGAACTTGCATGCGCCGTGCTCCAGCCAGGCCCGTGCGTGCGTGCTTTGTGCGAAGCTGTTGCAGTGTTGTTGTCCAAGAACATTACCTGCGCGCGACCCCGGTGCAATGCAACGCCAAGCGACGACTTTCTTCACACTTCACACTGTACTCTTCACGCCCCGCACTTCACACTTCACACTTGCACTTCACACTCCACACTTCATCTCATCTCAAACCATTGAGCTCTTCTCACCTCATCTCAGCTCTTCTCATCTCATCCCATCTGTTCTCACATGTCATAAAAGTAAGTTCTTCTCAACTGTTTTCATCTCATCCGAGCATTGATCAACCTTTCTCATCTCCTCGATGTTCGTCTCAACTCATCTCAGCTGTTCTGCACGCCAGAGATCTCTTACTGTCAGAGAGAAGTCTCTTGCGCAAAAAAAAAACGATTGGGCGCAGAAACTTTTGCACACAGACGCTTGAGGCACATATGCATTTACACAGAAAAGCCTTTAACAAATACTTTGTACTACAAAGCTTGCACAAAGCACTTTCCACAAAATACTTTGTACTACAAAGCTTGCACAAAGCACTTCCCAGTACTACTTTGTACTACGAAGCTTGCACCAAGCACTTCCCAGTACTACTTTGTACTACAAAGCTTGCACAAAGCACTTCCCAGTACTACTTTGTGCTATAAAGCTTGCACAAAGCCCTTCCCAGTACTACTTTGTACTACGAAGCTTGCACAAAGCACTTCCCAGTACTACTTTGTACTACGAAGCTTGCACAAAGCACTTTCCAGTACTACTTTGTACTGCAATGTACAAAGCTTGCACAAAGCACGTTCCAGTACTACATTGTACTACAAACCTTGCACAAAGTACGTCCCAGTACTTCATTGTACTACAAAGCTTGCGCAAAGCAATTCTCAGTACTACTTTGTACTGCAAAGCTTGCGCAAACTACTTCCCGAACTACTTTGTACTACACAGCTTGCACAAAGCACTTCCCAGTACTACTTTGTACTACTTTGTACTACTTTTTGCTACAAACATTGCACAAAGTAAGTCCCAGTACTACTTTGTACTACAAAGCTTGCACAAAGAAATCTTTTACACACAGCAAGTTCTTTCGCAGAGAAGCTTTTACACACAGCAAGCTTTTTAAACAGAAGTTTTTACATAGAGATGCTTTTACACACAACAAGCTTTTACACAGAGAATCTTTTACACACAGAAAGCTTTTACACAACGCAAGCTTTACTCACAGCAAGCGTTTACACACAGAACACTTTTACATCTTTTACACAGAGTGCTTTAGACATGGCAAGCGTTTACACACTCAGAAGCTTTTACACACACACAGAAGCTTTTACGCACAGCGAGCTTTTACACACAAAATCTTTTACACACAGCAAGCTTTTACATAAAAAAGTTTGCACAGAGAAGCTTTCTTGTATATAATGAAAGCGCAAATTGCAGCTCCAAAACCGGATGGATCTCGGCGCCAAAGCAAAAAAAACACGATTTTGAAGCACTGTTTAAAAGGAATTTTTACGAGGAAAATCACCAGCGCCAAAATTGAAAAATCTTCTGACAAATCACTGTCGCAGCCTTGGTGCAGCCACTCCAATACAATTCACGACATGCAGCTGCAAAAGACAATGGTATTACGCAAACAGCCGCAGCAGCGAGGAACGTTGATGCAGCCATTACATTGCGATCTGCAGCGGCTGAGTTGCTAAACACAATAGAACTACGCACAACGGCGCCAGAAATTGCAGCACCAAAACTGGGCCTCGGTGCCAAAGCGAAAAAGCACGATTTTGAAGCACTAAAAAAAATAATAAAAGGAAAATCACCAACGCCAAATGACGCCAAAACTTAGAAAACCCGCTGACAGATCACTAGCACAACCTTGAATCAGCCACTCCAATACGATTCACGACTTTCAGCTGCAAAACACCAAAGTATACGGAAAACGCCGCGGTCAGGAGGTACTCTTCATCGCCGGCTGCAGCCACTTTACACGGCAAAGCACAAGGTTTCGTGCTCCGGCTTCCTCCCCAACACAAGCCCCATGCAACGTTCATGCAGCCATCACAATGCATTTTGCAGCATGACGTGGCTAACCCGCATGTATCTACGCACATGGCAACAAAGCATGACAACAATCATGCAGCGACCCCAATGCGATCTGCAACCAGAGATTCAAGAAACACATAGAACTACGCACACAGGAACAACCACTGGTTGAAGAACACAGAGGAGGAACCAATTTCGTGGCAAACCCGCATGTCTCTACACACATGGCAACAAAACGTGGCAACAATCATGTAACCATTCCATTGCGATCTGCAACCACAGATTCCAAAACACCCAATAACTACGTACGCACAAGCACACCCAAAGCAGCTTGAAGCCACCGTTACAGTGCGGCAAAAAAAAAGCAAACCGACCGCAGCCGCAACCGCCGCAGACAGGAGGTACCTTTCATTACCGGCTGCAACCACTCCACACGGAAAAACAATGAAAAACACAAGGTTTCGTGCTCCGGCTTCCTCCCCAACACAAGCTCCATGCAACGTTCATGCAGCCATCACAATGCATTCAGCAGCGTTCCCTTTATCACCACTTCCATTCGTCACCTTCCCTTCCTCACCACTTCCCTTAATCACCACTTCCCTTCGTCACCACTTCCCTTCGTCACCGCTCCCCAAATTCACCACTTTCCAAAGTCACCACACTCCCTTCGTCACCACTTCCCAAAGTCATCACACTCCCTTCGTCATCACTTCCCAAAGTCACCACACTCCCTTCGTCACCACTTCCCAAAGTCACCACACTCCCTTCGTCACCATTTCTCTTAGTCACCACTTCCCAAAGTCCAAGGAGTAGGTCCGAACTCTCCAAAAGCCAGTCCAGGCAGGTTCTGCTCACTATGAGTAGTTGATGGACGGCAGAAAGCTGTCAGTCAGACCAAGTCCAAACAAACGCAACACTGCAAGATCAACCATCTGAGCCAAAGCAGTTGTCGCGAAACGATCTTCATGCCACAAGTGCCTGTAGATCGACCGTGGGTCCATACTCCCTGGTCTCCACACACCATTTGCTGTGAGCACTTCTGGGTGAAGGCCCATGTAGCGCAAAGCTTGAGATAACCCAGCGCTCATCATCATGTTGAGGACCATGATCACACCGTTGCCCAAAGCATGCCTTTCTTTCACTGCACTCAGCAGTGTTTCCAGTGTAGCTGCTGCTTCTCGTTTCTGGGTGCCCAAAGACCAAGTGCGCCCCCGGTTTGTTGTTTATGCCATATATATTTAATTACAACACTTTACAACCCCAAAAGGTCCACATCGCTCTGTCTGAAATGTGTAATACAAAGAGACATACAACAATTTATAGCATTTTTTGCGAAAACCGAGGTTCTAAGCAAAACCAAATATTAGATGCCCTCCATTTTTTTTAAAGGTGGGTAGTATATCATCCCCATTTGTAGCACTACTGTAGAGTACTAAACTACCATCCAGTCTGCCAGTTGGTTTCCCCAGATTTCGAAAATTACATCACGCATGTTCTTTGGTAAAAGCATGTAAAAAACCGATCACAGTCACATTTTTTGTTGGTTAAACCATATTAAACCATGTTAAACCCCACTTTTGATTGTTAACTCCTTAAATCGGATCCCCATCTGTCCAGTCACTTCGTCCAGTAGGCAGTGAATCGCCGCCTCGTCTCGGAGACATTGAACGTCCTGCACGCGCGTCCGAGAGGAGCGTCCGACAGGAGCAACCACAGGTTCATGACCAAAAGCAGTGGTTGGATAGTGTTAAACCTGTATTGTGTGTATATGCACCTGCAGCTGCATAGTAATATATCATATCCTGTATATCCATGTATCATATGTATGTGTATAATTGTAAATACACATGTATATATATATAAATATATATATATATATATATATATAATGAATGTATATGATACGCAGATACGCATTGATACACACATAATATGTTAATGTACGCTGTACATATATTTAACGGGTCTTTGTCCCTGTTTCTTGATATTTTAAACGATCATGCTCTACCAGCCAACCTCACAGCCTTGCTTACCTCAGATGGTGAACCATGAGGTTTTGGGGGAAGATTCGATGGCTTACGCATGTCTATCATTTTCAGACTCACCCTTAAGGCAGCATAATGATCATCCATTTAGTCTCCAATCGGTTTACCTGGTCAGGCAGTGGTGGCTATAAACACAGCTTTCCAAAATCCACTGCTTTGTCATTGGTTTCTAGCTAAAGTGGCAATTTTGGCGTATACCTGCCCAAACAAAGCAATTGGGTTTATCTTAGTACATATGGTGTTTATCATTCTTGTCCAAAAGAAACACATGCCATTTTGGAGTCTCCCCCAGAAACAAAGTGGTTCAGTAGCTGGGATCTAATGAGACTTTTTGATGTGAAAATCATAGGATATATATATGTATGTGTATATATATAATTATATATATATATATATATACAAACAATATTGTACAGTACTGTACTGTACAGTACTGTATTGTACAGTACTGTATTGTACTGTATCGTACTGTATACTGTACTACTGTACTGTATACTGTACTGTACTGTATTGTACTGTATTCAAATAACGTATCTTGCTGCACTAGTTGTCACAACATCATAGCAAGACAAGTAACTCCAAGCTCTGGCAATTGATCACGGCGCTGAAAAAGCATTCCATTTGGAAGTAGCTTTGTGGCTCCACCATGGCCTTGTTCGTCAAAGACTTTCGTTGCAAGTTGCTAACTGTTGCAGCGAGGTGCACCTCCCAATCATGCCTGCAGTGTGTGGCAATGCAGCCCTACTGTACTGGACTGTAGTACTGTATGTACTGTATTGTAGTGTATTGTCGTGTATGTACTGTACTATATTGTAAAAAATCACTTATCGCTCAAAGCAACAAATGAATTATATACATACATACCATTCACCTGGTAATTTCGAAACTCAATAGGGTCTGGTTGGTGGTTGACCTACCCCCTCTGAAAAATATGAGTTCGTCAGTTTGGGTGATTCTTCCCAACTGAATGGAAAAAAAAATCCTCCAAACCACCAACCAGTATGTGTATATATATATATACACAGTGCCATTCACCATGGCATCTTTTATTTTGATGAACAGTGGAGGGGATTCTCCAGATTCTACCAACCGGCGCCGGCTCTCAATGCTGACACAATGATATCAGAAGGCCAAATGCAAGGTCTTTCTGACCAATGATCAACCCAACAAACCGAACAACCAACCAATCAGTATCAACGAAGCAATAGTGAACCAATCATCACGCATCAACCAACCAATAACCAAACAATTCCCGGTAAACCATCCCCAGTCCGCCCGTTTTTGGGGTCCATGATTTTGTGAAAAAACAAAAAGGGGTTGGTATATTGCATGACACCCTTACATGTTACAGGGATGATTATTCGCACATCAGGTTGACCACAAAATAGCCATGGAACATATTTCTTGGGATTTGTTGAAGGTATACCCTCTGGATCATCATTTTGTAGTGGTTAATAGTGGTTAACAACTGTTAATAATGGTTAATAATAATGGTTACCCTCTGGTTATGACTAACATAGCCATGGTATAAATGGCCCATAGAAATAGATGGTTTACCTATTAAAAAAGGTGATTTTCCATGGCAAACTGTTAAATAACCAGATGGTATATCCCACCTCATCACCATAAAGTGCTTGGTTCTAACTTCAAACCCCATCGCTGTCCAGCTCTCCTGGTGAGCCACCCCGGCGTCTCCTGGGAAACTTGAATCGGGGTTTCCTATGAAGGTACCCCAATAGCTGGGATGGTTTATTTCATGGAAAAATCGTATTAAAAAAATGGATGATTTGGGGGTACCTCCATAGGACACCCCCATTTGACAGGGGAATGACTGTATATAAACCAGGGGAAATATGTGAAATGACTTTCGAAACCCAGTTCACAATATATGGGATTTTGGTTGTTCAAAACAGTCAAGCATTTGCCCATATGTTTTTTCTTAATGGGATCCCTTCGCCGGATCACAATTAAAAACTCTGAGTGTTCTTTTTTAAACATTTGAAATGTAGAATAAAGATGAATATAGTAGAATATATCTATTTGGTTGCTGGTTTTAGCCATCTTGAAAAATATGAAAGTCAATGGGAAGGATTATCCCATATATTATGGAAAATAAAAATGTATAACAAATGTTTGAAACCACCAACAAGATATCATTTGTTTAGGAAAACCATTGGTTTTCCCATACCTCTTTGATCCTCTTTGCATCTTTACCAGAGATAAGGCTGCTACAGCATCCCAAATCGATTTGTGATCATCCGGATATAACCCTATGGATTAGTTACTGTGGATATATCCTATATTTTTCATATGCCCCAAACCTCCTACAATTCATTGTGGATTCCCTGTTTCACATCCGGCTGGTCCATCCATCACCATCGCCGCCTGGGGCTCTTGGGGCTTCCACTTCGCGCATTTCGCTCTGCGATTGCCTGCGGGGACAGTCCCCGATGTTGTGGAACATGTATTTTGGCCGTGCAAGGGCATGAAAACAGGTCAAAACAGGGACAAATTTACTGCACCGCATTCATGCCAAAACCACCAAGAATGGATGAGTTGTCATTGACCATATCCATTTGATGGACTTAATTCCTTCTACTAGTTCTGCTCATTTATGGATGACATAAACTAAAATCATCTAAATAACCAGCCCGGTTCCCTGAGGCTTCAAGTTTGACCCATCCCCATATCGGAATGGCCTCCCCTCCCCCGAATTCCCACCTGAATTTCAGCCAATCTCCTCAGTAGGCAGAAACTCAAAGCCAGGATGACGAGACAACCCAGTTTCATTTAAAACTATCATCCCGTAGATAGAAAATAGGGATAAATAGGAAACATTCCACCAATGGTTTTCTGAATGTCCATATCTACTAAAGGATTGCGATAATTTCGAAACAGGACCCTTTTTCGGGTCACCTTTGGGAATGGTAACCCCCACGTGGCACCAATCCATCAGGATTTCCAATCTCCCCCTGGTGCCTGGTGTTCCTTATAAAATGGCAATTCCGAAATGCATTTTTTATAAAATTGCAATTGTTTTTTGCTGTGCGTTGCCCATTGTTCTGGCACTTTTTGCCAAAATGTTGTTTAAATTTGCACAAACACAAATTTTATGAAACAACACCATATTTGACATTTACAAACGCCTGACCAGAATAATGGCATTTTGTGTTTGTTTTACTGATGTCGTAGATGTGAGCGACAGGCACATGTTTTACCGTCGCCAGAGGGTACTTCCCAAATCAATGATGCGACACTTAGCTGGGGATGACCCTGGAAAAGGCATGGTTAGGAAACTCTAAGTAGCTTCTTTAGCTCCTTTGCTCCTCATTTAATAGGGAATACATAGGGAATATATATATAT
>Ga0126342_10007475_pt1 | contig 19509 bp, 14 predicted proteins | sample Cyp1metagenome_FD_92528 | JGI IMG/M metagenome (GOLD analysis project Ga0126342, IMG submission 92528) | Coral microbial communities from Lord Howe Island, Old Settlement Bay, Australia - Cyphastrea 1 metagenome | ecosystem: Host-associated > Invertebrates > Cnidaria > Coral ... | reverse complement strand
TTGCATCCTCGTTGGGACGAACAATGCCGCGACACGATGATGACAGTCCCTCCGCAACTCACTTCTTCCCTTCCTTCTTTCTCCTACCCCGCTAGCTTTCGTCATCCACCCCCGGCCTCAAGTTATGATTCTATGGATTTCTATGGTATACGAATACATGTAATATATACGATAACTTACGATATGGCAGTGTTACAATTTGAAACGCCCCCCCACACGATGACGTATTGACATGAAGGAGTTCTCAATCTTTCCCGCAGGTGCCTATGTGCAGCTAGATGGTCGACTGAAAAGCCTAATTCTGGCACTGAAGCACTGGGCCCGTGCAGCAGGTGTATTGAAGAAGCAGGATGGCTACTTGTGACTGAATTAAGATGAATTCAGGTTGGGTAGAGTTCCTTCAAATGTACAAACCTATTTTCTAGAATCCACTGACAAGGCTGATGATGACTCCAGATGTTCTGGCAGAAGCGATGTCTGTCAGATTTTAGTGAAAGGTTTCTGTCCGGAGTCCAGTGAAGCATAGTGAAGCATGACAAGTGAACAATGGGATGGAGCAGACTTCTTTGTGCCTTGAGGCTTTGTACCTTCCTATGTTATATCTCTCATGGTGCAAACCTTAGCTGTTTTTGAATGGCCGGCTTTAACATTGCGACCGGTGCGGGTCAGATTCTGGATGGCTAAGGCGATCTACTATGAAACTTGGACTGTATGGGTCTTGCGATATGTTTACAACTCGTTGCCTTCACAATGGAAACAAATGACAATGAGGCCAAAGGTCTTTTGGGATTCTTGGAGCCTTTTGTTTCCACTTGAGGCCCAGGTGTGCCATCAATTGCCATCCCTCCACCAACTGGCCAAATCTTCTCGACAGCGAGGCTGGGCAGTGACCAGGTCATGACACTTGTGTGGCGCACATCAACTTAGACGAAGCCATGAGTTCGCTGCATCAGACAGGAGCCAGCAGCGAAATGTTTGTGACCAGCTTGTCACTCTGGAGGCTCCGAAGTGGAGCAGCACTTTGACACAGAGTTCTTCACCTTCAAAGATGTTGGGAGTGTAGCATTTGCAAGTAGAGACAGCGAGGCAACTGCCGGGTTCCTTGTTGGCTGCTTTGACTTTTTTGACACGCGCTTTGATTGGACAAATGAAGTCGTGTCTGTGCGAATGGGACAACGTCGCACAACGGATGCTGCCTGTTTTCGGAATTTGTGGGGCAAAGGGCAGACTGGTTTCCACGTTGAGGACCCCATCGCCGCTCAGAAGACATTTGAATCTTTGAGTTTGAACGGATGGCAGCTCTCGACGCAAAACGGTCAAGCTTACCATGTCCATATGTCGTCTAAAAAGTCTAACATGGATTGAGAGACTGACAGCTTTTTGTTGCTTCTATGGGTTCTCTTTTCCGAAGCAAGGAGTGGTCCTAGTTTATCTGCAAAGCTTTTGTCCACTTAGGAGTTGGGAAGAAATGCAACAGCAGGTATTCGTCCTGAAGTCGTCCAACAGCTGCGATCCGCTTTGGCCGAGTGCCAGTGCCAACGGAGCCAACGCAGCTTAGCCGAGCTCCTCTGCCCAGATGGGAGCCCTCTTCCAACTGCTGATCCTTGCCAGATTCAGATGATGATGCAGCCGAAAAGACATTTTGAAATGGCAGATTTGGAACACGGAACTCATGTTTGTATGATTTGTGGTGTGCAGTACAATGATGCCTGGCTCCTTCGACAACATCAAGTGGACCTTGCGCATTTCAATACTGACAAGCCCGAAGAACTTGTCATCGGACGAAAAAAAGAAGAGATGACTCGATCTCACACATTGAGGCGGCTTCAGGATGAGATTTCTGGAGTCTCTTTCGAATAGTGCTTTGAGCTCCTTATTCTGCCAATCTCCAACATTGCTTACTGCCTGAACAAGCAGCTCCAGAACCAGTCCACGCAAGGATCTGCGAGATCTCCGCGCGTTTGCTCCATGCCCTCGTCGAACTTTTCATCAAGTGACACACTGAACGTGGAACATAAAATGTGGAACAAGCATAGCTCCGAGATTCTCCACATTCCCTACTGAGCAATAAAGAAGCTGATTCTACCGTCAGGACGATTGCAAGATGCCTGGGTGCGCCAAAAACGAAGTTTGAACTAGGTCACACTTTGCTGACAAGTACTCAATCTATGTAGGACTGTGTGGAAGAATCAATGAAAATTACATGATGTCAATGTTTGAAGTACATTGGCTTTGTTGGGAAGAAAATGCAACTGCATCGAGCCGTATGGTCCGTATCGCAGCTAGCACCTAGTGTGCACTGAAACTGATGGCAGCTTCAAATCAGCTCTCTGAGGCACTGGTCCTTGGAGGGAGACGTCGTGAGAATAAACTGGGCAGATTTTGGTCCGGACCCGTGTCACAATGTGAGATTTGGTTTAGAGCATTTCGGAGCCATCCAAGGGCAGATTGAGACAATTTGAGACAGATCTTGCTTTAGTCTACTTTAGTTGCCATTATCAAAGCTATGCGTTGGTTCATCATTTTCGGCCTCATCCATGTCCATTGTTGCTTTCGCTGAAACTGCTGGCTTCCGAGGCAATTATGACATGAAGGTCAATACAAGTGAATCTACGATGGACGGATCCATGGTAGGGTTCTGCCAGCTTGTTTATTGGCAGTGCACGTAACAAAACATGGCGAAGCTGTCTTGCAGCGTCACAGATCATTGTGTCCCAGGGGTGACGCTGCCAAAGATTGGCGAAAGGCAGGTATCTCGTCGTTCTCGTTGTGTCTTTGAAAGAACTCCGTGCCAGATGCGTCAGGCGAAGTTCCTGCGGAATCTAGTGGACATGACAACTGCGGCCTGCGAACATCACTAAGCTTTGGCATGTACATAGCACATTGGAAGAACTGAGGGGTGGAGCTTCTCTGTAGTGGTCCTGTTAGGTAGCACGGTATCAGTAGGCATTTGTAAATAAATGGAGTCTGCACGTGAGTGTAGGTCCGGATCAATTGCCGAAGAGAAGCACAAGAAATGTGTGTTGATCAATTGCATGCGTATTCTTATTATTCTTGCATTTCTTGCATCTTTTTCGTGGGCAGAGTCTTACGAGACCGGACAAAACAAGCTTTCAGAAACATATCGAAGGCTGAAGGCCACAGCTTTTCCGCAGCTTTGGAGTCAGACAGCGAAGCGCGGCGGATGGGGACCAAAGACATCAGCCGGTGAGGCAAGTACTGTGCCTGTTTCATCCTGTTTCACTGTCCACTGATTGGCATCGGTTTGAATGCAGATGAATGCAGATGAATGCAGATGAATGCAGAATTGCTGTCAGTTCAGGTGTTGGTCACAATTATTCTAGATTCTAGAGCAAAAATAGCCACCCCCATGGTAAAGCTGGGTAGCGATTGCAATTGTTTCCGGGTAATGCTTTCACACAAAACAAAAGCCTCGGCACATTCGGCGCGGGTGGATTTTGAAGCGTTTTGCATTCAATGGTGCTTGCCCTGTCGTTTTGCCAAGGAATCCATCAGATAGGATTGATAGGACAAACCAAAAGTATGTAATTACAGTAATTCAATACCCAGAATATAGAAACTGATGACTGGACTTCAGCTTTGATAGAATATTGTTTCCTTTGTTTCCTTTGTTCCTGTGAGGCCGCCTGGGTGCAGGATGCGGAGAGCATGGGACTTACAGAAAGCTGAAATTTGGCTTTGCTCATTTGGTGGACTTGGTAGCAAGTGCAGCTTGTCATGATAGCATTTCTTCATTACTTACTAGCTGGCAGATACTCAACTAACTAAAGTTTGCCTGGCCTGAGAACCCTCTAATAATATCGTGTTACATTGGAAAGACGAAAGATCCTGGCTTGAGTCATTGAGAAACTGTTCCAAATTCGTCATGCTTGAGGTTTTGCTCTTTTTGGCCTGCTTGAGACTGCCAGTGGAGGCAAATATCTGTGTGAGAGTTGAGCTTCATTCCCTTCCACAATCTCTCGCCCTCCACAGTATGAAGTCCTTCGTATGGATGGACAAGTTTTTGGACCAAAGTCAACTTTGCGACGAGAATTTCCACGCAGAAGGAACCAAGATATCGCTTGTCTGTTGTGCAGTCCCTTGCCACTGAAGCATCGGAGACAGACAACAGTCTCCGTCTGGTCATTGTTTTGACAAATTTTGTACGTTCGGGGGAAAATTGAAGTGTAGAGGGAGAAAATCGGTAGTGACGTGTATCCTTGAAGCATCATTTGCGGCGCGAGGCGGCTTACTTTACCCTGCACGAGGAGCCCTGAATCACATTCTACGTGACATCTGTAGCAAGATCAGGGTGACAACTCCAAACTTCCGCCTGACAGGGTGAAGAAAAGTGCTTTGTCGAAACCGTACCTCAGCATCAGGCCCGCTGTGCTCTCTGATGCCCCCTTTTCTGGACATTGTTGGATGGACAATGGCTCGTCACACAGGTCCTGACAGTGAAGTACAGGCATGCTGAAAACCCAGGTGTTGAGTCAGGACCTTATAGCCTTAGAAACTTACAAACTAAATGTTTAATAATGTTTTCAGCAGAATTAGCGGAAGCACTGAGAAATACGAAGTCTTCAACTCCACCTGCTTGCTCTTTAGGTGCATGGTCGTTTTCAAGGATCCTCAGCAAAAGCAGGTCAGACAGTCGTCAATCCAAAGTGGCGGACCACACCGAAGATTCCAAGTGCAGCGGCAACTGCTTTTCCATTTCACACGTGTCAGTTGACACCGTGTCAGGTCTTCTCCAAAAGGGTCGGCCATGAGGTGCCAAGATTGTCAGATTGGCTGTAGACCTAGGTAGACACAGAAGGGAAGAGATCCGTTGTGAGCAACGAGATCAGCAACTTGTAACAGCGCAACAATCTCCAAAGAATCTCCAAAATGTCGACCAGGACTCTGAGCAGGGAAGAACAGCCTACATGACGCAGCAGCGTGGTGATCATCGCCAGAGACCAAGGTAGAAATGATCGATCTGCATCGATCTGCCAGAATTGACTGACGAGACACTCCCCAGCCCTGTCATGTCTTTTGATTGAGGCATATGTGTCCAATGTACAGCTTCACGTCAGCCGCTCATGCTTTCGCGCGTCAGAACCCACTGCTCTCAAGGATTGTGTCAACGCTGTGGTCTCTTATCTTCAGGTTTTGAGGAGAAAGTCATAGAATAACTATCATTTGAAGTTTTCACCCCAAATCTTTTGGTATTTTTCGTATTCTAGATACTAGGACTGCATCAACAGGTTTTGCGTGCATCTTACTACCATCGTTGCAGGTTGGTTTGAAAAGACCGCTCTCAAGTGGGAACTAAGCATCGACATGGGTGACACAGACTTCACAAAGCAACAGCCTAAGCTTTGCAACACTTTTTGCATACGTGGCACAAACGCAGGGCACTGTTGGCAGACTTTGCCCGTTTGCCCAGGAGCCCCGCCACCAAAGGAAATGTGAAAGGGGTCGAGAGGCGCATTGCCGCATTACCCAGTCTTAGACCTGCAGAGTCAAAAGTTGAAAAGTTGGGTCTAGTCTAGTCCAGGATTGGTGAGGCTTTGCAGTAGTTTACTGTAGTTTTTGTGTTTGAATTGCTGAAATGCTCCCTGATCAAGGTGGGTTTTGAGCACCCTTGCTCGAGCAGAAGCAGTGTCTGCAGAGAATGAGTGCCCAGCTTCAGAATTTTTCAGATTGAGTATGTTGCAGCTGTGATGTGCAAGGACCATCAAGAGGCTTGTAGTGTGATAAGTTGATAAGACGAAGATGCCCAGAACATTTGTGATCTCCCCTATTCTCCCCTTCAGCCGTTCTGGAAGCACGTCTCTGCTACATTTGTAGGGCTGTTTTCCAGGAAAGCTACTTTGCCAACAGAGCTTGCATTCTTTTCCCGTCATCACAATGTTACGTTGTGGGTATTTTTTTGAACGCATAGCTGTATATGAACGTATGAAGTTGCTGACAGTACTTGTCACAGGTTTGTGAGGCTTCAATTTAGTGTGACTTTGAGGTGCCTTTTCACAATGACTCACAATCGTCTGGATGTGCAGGCCATGAGTGACACTTTGCTGCTGCCTTTTCAGCTTCAAAGAACAGAGTGGACATCGTCAATGGGTTGGTTCAGAGGCAATTCGCACCAGCGCCGCGTACATTCACGTCAGGTGAGACTGCTTGGAATATTGCAAGCATCGAACCATCACATTGCCAAACACATTAGCCAAACCACCACAGTCTACATGCAGTGAACTCTCAACCAACCAGACACAATTGCCACACACAAACACAACTCGTACAGATTCAAGTGCTAGCGTGGTTTTTGCCAAGAGACAGCTTCTCACTGTGGCAATGCACCTTGCAAATGCAGCCAGCTTGCTTTGATCCGGTGCCTGTCCCAAACAGAGTGGAACAGAAATGCGAACAGTTGAAGGAGTCAAGGAAAAATATACTTCACTTCTCATGACCAGTGTTTGAATTTGTTCGTGACTGAGTATAAGTGCAAGGCCCTGCAAGGCCCTGCAAGACTTCTGAGAGTCTAATCAGAGAAAGCTATGCTGACTGCAATTGTCTTGGAACTTGCAGGTGCTAGTTGCAAATGCCTCGCCGATTGCATCAGGCAGTTGGTCCTCAGAACAGGTGAAGGTGTTCTGTCGTCAATCTTGCCTTAGTTTATGCTTGAGTGGTCACCACAGTGCCATTGGCTGATTTGATCGGTGGTACTTTTTATCCAGACAAAGTCTGTGTCAAAAGGTGGGATTTCCATGGATTTCCAGCAGTTGTAGGGGTAAGGGGCCAGATGTAGCCAGTGCGATCACTGCACATCAGGTCCAAGCTCCCAGGGGCATTCGAAAACAGAGCCATCACCAGAGGCTATCGATGCCGGGCCGACAGACTTGCCGACGACATGCGATGACACGTTGAGACACGTTGACACTTGCTTTTGTAGGAAGCAAAGAATCAGATTTTATCATTATTGATTATTCTTGATCTTGCATCATCCAATCGAGACATAATTTAACTTTGGACTTTGGACTTGATGTCTTGAGGCTTCTAGAACGACATCTTCACTGCGCAACTCCAGGATGGGCAGTTTACTTGTTTTGTTTCTGATGCTAAACCCACCATGGAACGGCGATCTTGCCAAAAAATGAGTTTTTTTTTTTGATGGTTTTTATGACATTTTGTTTTCAACGGCTGAAATGGCAGTTGCAAGTATGAGCTTGATTTCAGGCCGGATATCGCCAACGAGAATGGGACGTCCAAGATCAAATTCTTTAAGGAACCTGCGAGAGGGCTGATTGCCACTGAATACACGACCCATTGGAAGGGCTGAAGTGTACTGAAGTTTAGAGATAGCTTGACAACAGAAGGAACAAATGGCAAGGCTTTCTTGACTTTGTTTTCTACGCTTGGGCTGAAGGGCGTTTTGGGATAACATCAAACCTTCAGCAACCAAAAAAACTCACCCTGAACTCAAATAGGCAAACGGGAGGTAATTGATGCAAGTGGCATCACGTCCGACGTGCCATCAGACATGTTTACACCTCTTTGTAATGCTTCACACTTTTCTTGCAAACCATGTGTGGCTGCCGTAACCCTGAGAATGGCTCAGATAGACTTGATACATTTGGCAAACCGGCAAACCTTGGAGACAGTGACAGCCCCTGGACTCCCTGGACTCCATGGACTCCCTGGACTCCCTGGACTTTAGACACCTTTCTCAGCCTTTCTCACCTTTCTTGTGGTGGTTTCAAACCCATGCTGTTCACATCTGTTCACTATCTTTCTCCAATGCGATCCACTCTGGTTTCTTACGTTTGCCCTGTCACAAGCGTCTTGGTTGTTGGTTTCCTTGAGCACAAGTGGCTGCATTTGAAAGCTTGCTGTATTTGCCAAGATCTTTCGCCAATTTGGTCAAAGTAAGTAGATTAGCTTGTACAGTTTTGTTACTTGCAAGTCGATGGGTTGGGAACAAAATTATATGCAACCAACGCTTCAGGGCCCATACGAAGAAGATGATGATGGACTAATCAGAAAGAAGGCGCGCAGAGCTCTTGTCCAGCTCTAATTAATATCAACAAATGTCAACAAGAAGGCAAAGGCTGCAAACTGAGCACTGTGTGGCAGTTCTGCAGGGTGCATCGAGTCCAGATGCGTCCCCGAGCAGACTTTCTGGAAGTCGGACTGCCAGTTGACGTGGAATCAAGGAGAAACAATCTGCAGCAGTTTGTTCTGCAGAGTTGGACATAGCGGTGAACTATGATGAATTGTGATGAATCCAATCTTTCCTCCAGCGCAACGCCTGTGCTTATAGCCATAGCAATGGGCTTGCAACTAAGAGCAAAGTGTAGTATTGTCTTACACTTGGGGAGGTTGGGGATTGTTTGAGGAGCTTCAGGTTCGGGTGTTTTCCAAAATGCTGTCCAAGTATTGTGGTGATATGTGGTGATTTGCTGCACCCAAGACAAGCAATTTTCTTCTATGTGGGGTCTATGATGGTACAATTTGTTCTAGTGGCCAAAGATCAGTTTGTATGAGTTTCTGCTATTGTTTTTCTTCAGCGATGGGGAATCAAAACACGAAATAGATCAAAATCGTGTGTATAAGTGCTTGTTCTTCATGGTGGTGACGATGCGGATATTTTGTGGCTCGACGGTACTTCCAAGTTGAGGCCCAGTGAGTGCCTATCCCACGTACAAGCCGGGTGCTGTTCAGGCAGTGGCTTCAAAACTCCAGCGAACACATGGACTGTCATAGACTGTCTCTGAGCACTGACCGTGTTGTCTTGAGGCATCTACACCTGTTCCACCGCCGCGAATGGGTTTCTCACCACCATCCAGTGGAATGTGCGGAGCACAGATGTGACAGACGTGACAGACGTGACAGACGTGACAGACGTGACAGACGTGACAAAAGCAACGTGACAACGTGATAGCCATGCCATGCCGTGCTGAGCTTCTGTGGGTTTCGGCTTGTGGTCAGGCCAACGGGATCACCCTTTGGAGGAATGTCACCTCCGCCAGGCTCACATCCAACAACTCCAACAACTCCAACAACCCAGTCGATTGTCAAAGACACCAAGTGCCCTATTCCTTTCAAAGCTGTGTCACAGGTGGAGCATCCTTTTCCATGTATGGTCTCTTTCTGAGATACTCTGTGCCAGATTCCGTTCGATGCTGCTGTATGGATTCTTTTTTTGTGTTTCAATGGCAAAAGAATGCAAAAGAGAGAACAACTGCGGGAAAATGCACGTTTTTCAGCTTGAGATACCGCCGTCTTAGGTGGTGACACGCCTGGTGCCACAACACCTGGAGCGTACACTCCAATAGGCTTCACTCCCACTGGATACACACCAGGCAGCTACACGCCAGATGCTCGGAGAGATGTCAGAGTTGCTTGGAGCTGCTATGTTTTGAGATTCGAATTGTTCCCTAGGCCTGGTGGCCCAATCAGAAGGCTGGGACTTGCGCCTTTTGCATGCTCCGACTGGATTGGCAGCGGCACATCCACGGCAAGTTTTGCCAGGGCGAATTCGGGCTATGCGCTGGATGCATCAACTCCAAAGCTGTCATCAGGCCAAATCTATCTACCGATTGTTTGCCCATGTTTGCCCTATTTTGTGTTATTTTTGCACACTTTGTTGATTGAGTCGGCAGGCACGCCAAGAAAATTTGGTGCACCTGCGGCATCACCAACATCTAGAAGGAGGACAAGATGACCAAGACAGAGCTGTAGAATGCTCTAGAATGCTGTAGAATGCTGTAGAATGCTGTAGACACATTGCAGCTGTACTGTGGTTTGAAGGACTGAGTCAAAGAAGCCGTCCACCAGGATCGATCCTGAGCAGGCACGGAGTTCACGAAAAGAATTAGTTGATCATCTGATCTATATATGTAAATATGCTTGCGAATATAGGTATACCAGTCACTTCAATATATAATATACATCTAGAATCATCTAGAGAGATTTAGATGTACTATGATTTACTGCAATACATGCAACACATTCATACGGTGAGGGCTCGCTACTCGCGGTGAACAGTTCCATCTTGCGGGTGACGCCGGGTGAAGCCTGCGAAGAGGTCCCGAGACCTGTTGGACAGCCAGAGGCCATCAAGGAGGAGGGTGGCAAGGCCAGGCAAGGCGACATAGGTGGTGGATGAACAGGAGAAACATGCGAAGCATGATCTTGGGCAATTTTTTAAAGTTGCTCTTGCTTTCGAAGGTAAAAGCAATTGTCCAACTAGTGGTCCTCAATAGGAGGCATCCTTTATTTTAAGCATGATAAAACAAGTCTTATGTTTCATGCCACCTCTGCCGCAGGTCTATGAAACAAACAAGTACCACGTGCCGCCAGCAGCAACAGCGGCCTATGTCCCGGATTTTCAGATTTTTGTCCGAGATTTCGTTGGATCCAGATTTGTCATTGCCTTTGATTTGACCTCTGGATCTGAGGTGTGTACCATCATTGACAGAGGATCCGCATCTTGCGAATTTATTCGCTCAACTGTCAACCAGGCACCTTTGAACAATTTTGTGGGCATTCTATTCAATTCCATTGAATTGTGCTGATCCACACAAGCACTTGCAAGTGATCAGTGAATTGTGAAGGTGCCCGCCTTCCCGTCTACTGCAAACACAGCTCATGTCCCCATGGCAGTTGGATGCTCAGTGTGGCACTGTTTGAACTTGGTGGTACTGACTCCGCAGCCCCTTGTCATGGTGAGGTAATTTGCCAGCCTTTTGCCGAACTTACTTCCTATGAGGTCATCTTGCACTCGCTTTGATTTAGTACTGATTTTGTATGATTTTGACTAATGTAGCACATTTGCGCCGTGCTTGCTCAAACCTCCGCTTGTCAGGCAGACATTCCCTGCGTTGACCTTGGAGAGCCAGGCCCAAGGGCTTCGCTTCTCCAATTTGACAAGTGATGACAAGTGATTATGCTTGATTGTCAATTTGTCAATTTGATCATGTTTTCGCACGCTTGTGACGCTTGTGTTCTGTTTCGGTCTAGGAACCGTTTTCACATGGCATGGTGCCTTGTCACAGGTCCTTTCCGGTGCAATCGGTGCAAAGCATACGTGAACCCTTTTTTCACCTGGCACAACCATGGCAAAGAGGCAGGAGGGATATCGCCGCTTCTGGAACCTCGTGTTAAGTGACTTTGACTCTTGTGTCTATGTTCAGCAACAGCTGGCTCTCTCCTCTCTCTCCTCTCTCTCTCTCTCTTTCTCCCTCCCTCTCTTTGTGGCAACTGCTTTCAATTTGACACTGGAGGAGACCCTAATGCTTTGTGCCCAACTCTGTTGCTCCTCACTCGATTCACGATCCAATGCCTCGCAAGGCCACCTGTAATTTCTGCAACCAGCGTTTGGAGGCCAGGCTGGAAGGAACATAATTGCTAGACTAGACGTTGCATGATGTTGCTAGATTTTGACGAAGGACTTGTTGCTTCGTTTCAAGGTTCCTCAAGAATACATGGTCGGGCTTGATGACAAGGGCCAGAGGAGAGACAAGGCCTGTGGTTGCATGCTGAAGAGACTCTCACTGAATGTGCTTACTATGCCTACTACTGATATCATTATTCTCAGGACGAAAGGCCAGAGCTCAATCGCGGCACAGTTGACTACATTGCAACTTGGGTCGCACGCAGATCGTCATGTGCGACGCATTTGACGTGGGTCGGTGCCATGACGCCGTGCCATTCACAGCTGTGAGGCTCCCACGGACTACTCCGATGCTCTGCCTGTGGTTCCTGCGACAATTTTTGTGATCGAAGCGCTGGGACCTTAGGCAGCTAGGGCACGCTGCAAAAACATCGAGCAAAACATCCAGCAGACACACACACATCATATATCATCATATATCTACGTATATAAATTTATAACTATATTATTATATTATATATATGTATACATGTCAATGTATAACTTATGTTATATATTATGCATGTAATGTTATATACATATATATATATATAACGGATCGCACTGAGGACGCAAAGATCTCTGCAGTGCGGGCTGCTGCCGCAGGCCAACATCTGAAGCGTATAGATGTAATCTGGCTCCGATGCGACTTCTTTTCTGCTAAAGGTTATGTGGACGCTGCGGTCCTTGCTGGGCTTCATGGAGCAGCCATCTTCCAAGCGGGTGTCTCAAAACCACAAAAACAACACAGTCGTTTCCGATGTTTTCATGTTAGCACCCACAGCAATCTTTGTATAAGACTATAAAGAGACTACAGAGATTATTGTTGAATAACGATTCAGACAATATGATTTCCTGGAAATGCCTCTACTGGCTACTAGCAGTCCTACTGCCTTTTTTAGTGATTAAATGAGTTCTTACTGGAAGTGCGAAACAAGTCCATTGAGGATTGGTATTCTCCTGTTTGACCATGCCTTGCACTTTTTTGCATTTTACCCTGGATTGGTCCAGCCCTCAGTGAAAGCCTGGGCAGCTTGCGACACGGCTATCTTTTAAAGGCCTGTCTTGTTCAAAAGATGTCATGAAGGGATTGTCGGTACGTGTCGAAAGAGAGGGGGTCTTCATAACTTGCACATACTTGCACTATCTTGCACTGGACGAGTCCATCTCTGTCTTGCTTGGGGCAGATGTCGTGTGTGGCACAAGAGTATAATTTAGCAGACGCTACGCCAGATGGTCGATCTCGATGTCACGCTCCTTGTGACACCACACTTGAACGTCTAGCAATGTCTAGCACACATCGTAAGCTTGCTTCTGGTGTTGATGGGCTCTCCTGGAACCAGTTGCACGTTGCAGGTTTCATAATTGCTGCTGCTTGTAGGGAGACTTTAAGTGCATCGTCTGTGGCAAGCACAGTACTCGCTTCAATATGGTCAGTCTCCTGTGTCTCTTGGTGAGGGTCGTGGTCTAAACAAATCCCCTCCAGCGGTCCTGGTGCAATGTATTGTAATTTGTGCAGGAGTTCTTGGTGTGAATTGCGAAAGGTCTGTCTGAATGGTAGCGCGTGAAATACGTAGTGAACGCATGTGCGATTCATGAGCGAATCACAGAAAAGTTGTCCACAACTGAATCAAGGCAAACAATTTACACACACACATGTGATGTCGCATCAAAGATGACCATATCCTGCAAAATTTGGATCCATTTGACAGAATGCAGGATCATGTAGGAGGTACTGATAGACAACTTATATATTATATATACTTGGATTATAATATCTAGTAAAACCTACTTTGCAGGAAATTTGAAAGGTCTCTCAAAGTGTTGTTTTGGGTGCCTTTTCTCCCAAGTTTGGCCGTCCCGTCTAAGGACTGCACACGTCAGATTACCGTTTCTGACACAGAGGATGTTATTGCTTTTGGGCATGGGGCAGTGCATTATTGGTCCGTCTTTCGGCAAAGAGCTGACCTGAGAGGATCCCTTTGCTCCCTGCGGTGCAGACGCTTTGCTTGTAGATGCAGAGGCCAGAGACATTTGCCAAAGCTGTTGACGCTTGTGGAAGTTCTAAAAAATGTAATAATATTAAAGACGGTAAATAAATAGTTTAAATAAATATATTATATATATACCATATACATATTATAAAGGATATTGAATTATCCTTTTTGCATGAACAACGCTCTTGTTGTGAAGCCTCAACGAACTTTCCCGCGTAAGGATCCTGCGTATCGGAATCAGAAGCTCGTTGGCACTTGCAAAGTCTGCAGACAGCATGGTAAACCTTTGGCTGAATCGCTGAAAGATTCAGACATCCAAGGATTGATACTCTTCTCGATGAGTTGCCTGGTTTGCTTTGTGCAGAGGGCCTGGATACTAGGCTGCAACAAGCTACACTGCACGGTTGAGCTCAGTGGTAGAAATGCAGTCGAGTGGTCTACGTGGTTCCCGTTGCTGTCTCCACGCAGCGCATCTTAGGCGGAACAGGCTGCGGGGTGTGCTGCCCTAAAAGCTGCAACCGAATTAGTGGGAAGTCGTGGTGGGAATCTCAACACCACTCACTGAACTTGTCATGAACACATATGAACCCTAGTAATCAGGCAGCAGTTTTGAGTGCTTTCCAGCTAAGGTGGAGGACATGTTGTCATGTCGCAAGCTCAGCTCGGACTGCATATTTTAGGAGCTTTGAGTGTTGGAACTTCCTGAGCAATCTTGGCCTCTGAAGGTTCCATGCCAGTTTGCCGAACTCCGGCTTGACACCAAGGGAGCGAAAAACAGAACACCGCAGAACCCAGTCCTGAAATAGCCACAGAAGACCTTGCCTTGCAGACTGAAGGAATCGGAGCCTTGCGGCATAGAGACGATATCAAGCTGCTTGGACGGAATGCAACTTGAGTAAATGGTCGATTTCTGGAAGAATTTTGGTCTTGACTTTTGACTCTTCAAGAAGATTTGTTTGCAACACTTCATTTTTCGCCCAGGCTAGCCGCCGAGCCAGAAGGCCAGCGAATTTCACTCGCCATTTTTTTTGGGCGGTTTGGCTTCCTTTCAGAGTGGACAGGCGGCGGTCTTTTCAATGTGCGCGGCCTATGAAGTCCTTTCTTTGCCCGTGGAACTTGATGTTGCTTTTGGACTGAAGAACGACCTGCCTTTGACATGAGGTGCAGCAACCGACCTTCATTGAGGAAATTGGCAATGATTGTCTAGCTCGTGGGGTGTGGGTGCACAGTACGGAAGAGACAAAACATCGTGAAGCAAAGGCAGACTAAAGGCCAAGACAGAAGAGGCTCTTCCATTTTGTTTGCAAGGTTGCGGTGAGTGTGTTTTGTGCTCCGGCGACGGGAATCTACATTGCCAGCTTGCCATGTTTTCTTGCATCTTAGAATAGACTTGTTGCTGAGCGGGACACACAATGCGTCAAAATCCTGCCAGGATATGGCCACTCTGAGTAGAATTCCAAGGAGTCTTTTGCTTTTCTGATTTCTTCCCTTTCTTTCTTCGCAGCCATGACAGTACAGGAGAACAGGTGGCGAAATATGTTTCTACCCTGGATTTGTGCCGAGCTCAGCAACTTGGGGCTTTGAGGATTTGACGTCAACCTTTCAGCAGCAACTGGGTAGCTGTGGTTGCTGCTGCCATTCCAGGATCCAAGCCGAGATGGCGAAAGACTTCATTACGATTTGTCCAGGCGTCAGCATCATGTGCTTTGCTTACCACGAGATTTCAGGTGATTCAGGTAGATAGTCTTGTCTTGTCGCAAACCCTAACTTGTTCTCCCCAGAATTCATTGAAGGATGGCAGGAAACGATTCCACAAAGATCCACGGAGTATTGACACTTGTGTCCAGTGCTCGGCAGGACCGTAGTGCAGTCGTCTGTGCACGGGCCTAAGATGGCCTAAGTATGTTCCTCCAAGCGAGCTCAGCGAAGTCACCATAGATTCACCAAGGTACAGCGTCATGTTCAAATTGCGGGTGAGCAAGGGGCTCGCCGTCGACAGTATGCATGCCACCTGGGATCCAGAGGCACAGGGAATCTCCCAAAGATGTACAAACGCAGAGATGATGGCAACAAATTGCAACCTTGGAACAAATACAGACATTAAATGACATTAAAATTTGATGACATTTGGAAATTGCGACACAAAGATGTAGAAGATCTGTTTCCAAGTAGTACTGCGCATAATTGTATGTGCTGGGCATAAACGCCAGGTAATTGATCCTAGCACCTTTGCTGTCTCCAGAATGCCAGTGGCCGAGTTTTTTCCGTTGCTTCTCATGATTTGCCGAGAGCTATGAGCAGGAGCTCCTTGGAACTCCTCATAACACCTCGAGTGTCTTCACCGTTGTCAGGTCAGTGGATGCGACGGTAGACTTCTCCTTGGTTCATGGGGAGAGGACTTTTTGTGGTGATGCATCGCAGTTGCTCCAAGTTGATCCAAGTTGCTTTTGAGCTGCGGATGATGTGGATGATGTGGATGATGTTGATGCGCAAGTGCGAATTCACCAACGCAGGATTGAGGGGCAGAAGAATGCATTCATGCAGGCTGGACAGGCTCAGAGGTCGATAAATGCCATGAATTGCCTACCTAACTCGTCTGGCACGCAGGTTGCTTGCCTCTATACCAGCAAAAAAGGCAAAAGACTGATCCGTTCGGAGCTCACTGACATATACAATTTTATATTAAACAATATAGATATGTATAGAAATATTCAACTTACTATATTCAAAGTTTGGAGAGAGTGATCTTGTGCAGTCCATAGCAACGTCGTTGCTCATACAAGGTGTGCACACGCTGCAGCTTCCTGTGACCTCATCGTTGAGCAATGTCTTCCGATACACAGAGATCGACTCTGTCACCAACCTGCTCCTGAAACAGGCGATGCAATGCCTCCCTTTTTCTTCCTGTTTTTCTTCCTGTTTCTTTGTCATTTTTGGGTTAACATATGTTAACATCTACTGCCATGAATAAAAGATCTCCTGGAGAGGCAGCAGATTCCGCTCTCAGCGGGAGACGCAGCTGCAATTTGGTTTCGATCAGCTTCGTATGGGTTGAGACATGTTGAGACTGTCGATTCTACTGCGCTGGGAGTGCTGAATTGAAGTGAGAGCTGAGGAATGGCAGTTTCAAAGACAAGCTTACAAAAGCATGTGTGGCTTTATCCTCAGTGACAGCTGTGAGCATTTTATCATATTTTATCTGTATGATAGTTCGCGACATGCGATTTCTTGATGAGGATATGCTGCACGCCTACCGGTCCAACTGTGCCTCAATGACATCGGTCCAACCCTCAAACTTCTTTTGACTGCCGCGAGCCGCTCGATAGCATTGATGCATTGATATCGAGATTCTTCATTTCTTCGAGGCCGGTCAGCTGATTCTACCAGAATCGCTTAAGCTATTGATCCACCCTTAGATTGAAATTCAAAGGTGAAGCAGTGTTCATTATTGTTCAACAAATGTTCAATACTTTTGTTTAGCTGAATTTTTGTCCTTTGAGGCCCCTGTACATCGGCTCCATTCGGAAGTTTCCTGCTTTCCGAGCAGGTGAGAAGCCGAAAGTCTTTAGAACGTTAGCTATCGGCAGACTTTGCCGTGTCAGCTGAACAAAGCATTCAGATGCACCCGGCCTGTGTTCGCACCCAACCTGTGTCACAGGTTCAGATATCAAAGTGGATGACAGGCATCCTCCCTAGAAACTCATGATTGCAGGTTGAAAGTATGGCCAGTGTGACTCCACCGTTGCTTTGGTGTCAGCTGTTTCAGCTGTTTCAACTGAGGATAGTCTCTCTCATCAGAGTGCCCAGCTCAGGGACTTGGGCCCTTCAGGAGGATCAGGTTGCGTCTTCCGAAGACCATTGCTGATTTGTACATGATTTGCAGGTGATTCTGTCTCTCAACAAAGTGCTTTCTGACCAGCTTTGATACTGAGTCTCTGGGCCTGCCGATCGGCCTGACATCACCATTGGTATATCCACGCGCACGAGCCTCATGAACCTGAGGTGTTTGACGTGTTTGGATGTAGGATCGACTGAAAATGCTGAATTTCTGACTCTGTGCAGTGTATTGTCGATGGCTAGGTCTACACAATGCATCCACTGTCTGAGAGAGCTGGAATACCCACTGGAATTGGGGACAATGCTGGGGACCAAGTGGGCAGTGGACATTGCTGAAAAAAACATATTACATCATATGACCCAGTTTCAAATGAAGGTGAGAGTCGCTCAACATACTTCTGGTTTCCTTGTCAGGTTTTTATGCCTCCAACGGTTGCTGGCTCCAGTAATGCCCTCAATTCTCATGTCCTGTCTTGGCTTCTGCAAATGTAGAGCAACTATGGCAGTGCTGTCATTTGTACGACAGGCGACAAACTGGCAGCGGATCGAATCTATTTGCCACTTGGACTGCACTCTTTTGGCAAGGCTGGAATTTCTTATGATTGGATCGTTTTCAAAAGTGGCCCTGACGGAGGATAGACAATGGTATCAGCCTTCGGCTGTATGTTGGGCACTAAGTGGCCTTCGCTGTGTTCATATTGCATTCCTGGGTTGGTCAGGTGCATAGCTTCATGAACAGCTTAAGGGCACTCTTCTTAATATCTCTTAGTACAGTCGGTTTTTGGAAGGTCAGACCGGAAGTTGACCAAGAGATCCTCTACCAACTGTGACTTTGCTGCATATACGTGGCAACTTGTGGCCACGTTTGGAAACACTTGGGGTCCGTTTAATTCGATAGATACTGCCTCTGCAGCATGGGACATGTTACTTTGGCGATACTCTGAGCAAAATCAAGGAAGTACTGACTGCTCCAGAAGCAAAAAAGAGACACCATTTTGACCCGTTCATATCTTGTACATTCTTGTACTATATTTGAGGAAGGCTTCTCATTTCGGCCTATTTGCCTTCTATTTGAAGCCTCTTGCCAGGATCAAAAAAAGACGCGAAAACCGAGTCTTCTAGGAACATGCCTGGCATACCGATTTGGCTCAAGCTCTGGTGTTTGGCAATACTCGGGCAGGTTTTGGCAGAATTTGGCTGAGGTTTGGAGCTGAAACATTGCAAGACGTTGCGGTGATTCTGTCAGCGCCAGAGGAGCAGAAAGCTGCAGAAAGCTTCGGCCCTGGCTCAGAGTGACCTAATAAAAGTGACCTGATGGCCTCTTCGGGGGATTGGATTAAGTCCGTGCATGCACAGAAGCTGGTCGCTGATCACATCATCTATATTCATTTGTCATATTTTGCAATCAGATAGCTGATCACAACTGTCCATTGTCGCAGGATTATGCAGACTCTCTCAGTGAGGAGGCAGAGCGCATGTTGGCATGCGTACAACAGATTCGTCGAGAAAGGTGGAGGCTGGAAACTCAGTGAAATCCCGCGACGCAGCCTTGACATGCCTCGACATGCCTCCACATACCTCCAAGGTGCTATTAATTTTGGTTGTTGTTGTTGTTGTTGCTGTTGTTGTTGTTGTCGTTGTTGTCGTTGTTGTCGTTGTTGTCGTCGTTGTCGTTGTCGTTGTCGTTGTCGTTGTCGTTGTCGTTGTGGTTGTTGTTGTCGTTGTCGTTGTTGTTGTTGTTGTTGTTGTTGTCGTTGTCGTTGTTGTTGTCGTTGTCGTTGTCGTTGTCGTTGTTGTTGTTGTTGTTGGTGTTGTTGGTGTTGTTGCTGTTGTTGCTGTTGTTGTTGTTGTCGTTGTTGTCGTTGTTGTCGTTGTTGTCGTTGTCGTCGTTGTCGTCGTTGTCGTTGTCGTTGTCGTTGTCGTTGTCGTTGTTGTTGTTGTTGTTCTTGTTGTTGGTGTTGTTGTTGTTGGTGTTGTTGTTGTTGTTGTCGTTGGTGTTGTTGTTGTTGTTGTTGTTGTTGGTGTTGTTGGTGTTGTTGGTGTTGTTGGTGTTGCTGGTGTTGCTGGTGTTGCTGGTGTTGCTGGTGTTGCTGGTGTTGCTGGTGTTGCTGGTGTTGCTGGTGTTGTTGTTGTTGTTGTTGTGGTTGTCGTTGGTGTCGTTGGTGTCGTTGGTGTCGTTGGTGTCGTTGGTGTCGTTGGTGTCGTTGGTGTCGTTGGTGTCGTTGGTGTCGTTGGTGTCGTTGGTGTCGTTGGTGT
>Ga0126342_10007474_pt1 | contig 19511 bp, 14 predicted proteins | sample Cyp1metagenome_FD_92528 | JGI IMG/M metagenome (GOLD analysis project Ga0126342, IMG submission 92528) | Coral microbial communities from Lord Howe Island, Old Settlement Bay, Australia - Cyphastrea 1 metagenome | ecosystem: Host-associated > Invertebrates > Cnidaria > Coral ... | reverse complement strand
TTCTTACTCTTTCTCTTCTGATCTTCTTTCTTCTAATCTTCCTCTTCTCTCTGCCTCTGCCCTGCTCTGCTTTTCATCTGTCCATATTGTCGGAAGTTTGACTTCTAAACTTCCTTCGATAATCCCATCGAAATAAGCAGTTTTAACTAATAAATGACCATAACTGTATAGATACCCTATAGTTGGGTAGTGCTATCCAATTCCATACTATCATGGTCAAGTTACATGGGAAATTTCTTTGTGGCTAGGGCCTTTTTTTTCAGGGGAAAGGATAGTACGTGGGGATATTCCATATAATCATATCTTATAAATTTAATATAAATTTAAATAACACAAGCCTTTTTTTGCGGCCATGAAATAGACAAGGCGACAAGGACACTCATGATAATCTCGGCGTTTTGGGCTACAATTTGTTGCAACCCATCTCCGGTTAGATCCTCAGTTTGATCAGATTATATTATATGTGCATCATTACTCAACATATATTTCTCGGGCACAGAAAATCCAAGTACTGAACCACGTATTCTCCACACTTTGGGATGCTACAGATTGGCAAGGATTTATCGCGTCACTCCCCGATTACAGATATTACAGCAAACCCTGGTTGAGCAAAAACGTCACAGTTATGGCCCGAAATACCAGTTATAAGTACCAACAAAACCCCATTTATAGATGGTATAATCCCATAGAAATAACAAGTTATAAGTTATAACTAATAAATGGCCATAACGTCAGGGGTAACCACGTTAAACAGGCATGAAAACTGCTACTAACATTCCCAGTGGTGGAGCAAAGTCCCGGGCTAACATCAGCCGAAAGCTGCTCCCAAAGTGGGTAGATTTTACTCCCCTTCTGGTGACCATCAAGTTTATCTATTGTGGTTTTGGAAACAAAACCATACTTGGTGGTTCATCCCACTTAGTAAGCAGGTTTTATCCCTGGTTATAAGTGGGATAAGATGGATAAGTAGGGTTAATCCACTTATAACATCTTATAACTAGGGTGATAATCCACTTTGTAAGTGGCATGAACCACCAAGCATGTATCCAAGTATTCCATATCAAAAGTCATAGTCAATGGATGCCAATGGATTGGTAAACACTTGGGAAAATCTACAGGAAAACGCCATGGTTTTGACCATCAACTAAAGGATTTTGTAAATTTCCCATTTTGGGGATTTTGAACATCACCTTCAAGTACCTGTTGGAAATTATATCCCCAATATTTGTGTGATGTTCAATTAGGACATTTACCAACCCCTGAACGAAAGGGGTTTCCTGTATGTTTGTTTCCATCATCCAATTCTATGACATAGGCCCATCTCGCGTCGGCGCCTGCACGTCCTCTTCCTCCATCATTTTGCGTTTCGAGCCTGCCATTGAGTCGCTGGGAGATGGCTTCGAAAAGGGATACAACATGATACAACCAACAACATATGGGATACCCTCTGGTAATCTAACATAGCTATTGAACATGACCATTTATCAAATTTATAGTTGAATTTCATTTTAGCTATGTTCCATAGCTATGTTAGTTTACCAATGGGTGTCATGAGATATAAGCCTACAAGGCTGCCCTCATTGACGTTGACGAAATGAATAAACTGAGAACATCTGAAAATGTTGATGAATCATGTCTCATGAAAAAGGCAAACGTCCATCAACGTCCATCACTGTGCTGGTCAAACAACTTGGGGTTGCACGGAAAAACTAACAAATCTATACACACACACTATGACTCCTGTTTTTGCAGTAAACCTACATACATTTTGTGCCACACCCATTGGTTGTATATCCCATCAACTATCCCCATCACTTTCCTAGTTGAATCATGTTGAAGCCTCAGTTTCCCTAATTAAATCATGTTAGATCAATCCCTAGCCACTATTCATTAATTTAATCCCTATGTATGATGCTTAAATCCGCATAAAAACATGTTATTTGAGTGCTCAAACATCGTTTTTTGTTGGTGAAACAACCATTTTTGTATCCCAAAAAAAACATTCCATTAAACATATTTAAACATGGCATCATCAGTCGTCTTCATCCCAGTATATCCAAGTATATCATATCCCCATCACCAGATAAAATATCAACTGGTTGTACTTTTTTTGTGGTTGGAAAAGTCTTAGTGTCTTAGCTACCCACTCAGTAATCCATATGGATACCGGATACCCATAGTTCCTTAGCTCACATTCGTGAAACATGTGGTGATTTAAACAGTACGAATCTGAATCTGAAAGATCCTGATGGAAATCATGTTCAATCCCAGTACATGGGTAATTATGAGTCAAAATTGGCTACCCCAATTCTGAAATTGAGGGCTTTGACTTTGTGCAAGGCTTTCTGTCACCGTCCGCTTCCTCAAAATTGGCTACGTCTGACCCTTGAGTTCTGAGATGGAACCCCAAGGCGGTACCTCCAACAGACTTTCATTGGCACCTGCCGCTGTGCCATTCAAAGTGCTGTGTGCCAATTGTGCCAATGCCATGTGACCAACCATGGTCAGGTCAGCCAGGTTAGCCAGCTGTGTTCCACATCGCTTCTTCTCAGGAGATGCTTCAGAAAGGCGATGGGAGAGTGCAACAACCATGCACTTCTTGATGTCCTTGGACTGGAGGGGTGCAGCCAGGTGTTAATATTGAAAATAGACTACCCTCTGGTAAACGTTTACATAACTATGGAAAATCACCGTTTTTTCATGGGTAAATCCAACTATAAATGGTGCCATTTTCAATAGCAAACTGTTAGTTTACCAGGCTGGGTAGTCTACCTCTGGTCCCCAGAGTCTTAACATGTTGACCCATTCCCATGAACTGAATGACTGGGAGGTTTACCGCCATAGGTAAAGGGACAAATCATGAGTCCATTATTCGATGATGATTAATCCACATTAATCCCATGAAAAACCATGAAAAACCATCATTTGCCATTTGTTGAAATCATTTTTTAGTGAATAAAATCCATGTATTGAACATCAAGTGGTATTGAAATCGATGGTATTTTAGTGATCAAAATTCAAAAACATCATTAAAATCAATGATTAAAATACCATGAAGTCTCCATCACGCCGTGCCATTTGAATAACACCACCGCACCTTCGGCCGACTTCGACGCTTCGGCTGCGGAAGCCGACGCGCTGAGAACGTCAGCCGCTGCGGAAGTCTTGCCTGGCAGCGGTTGTTCGCTAAACGCCGCTGGTAGTGGAGCTGCGCCCCCAAGGCACCAGGCAAAATGTTATCTAACCCATATGCTCCATGTATAGTATATTTGCCTACAAAACTTGGTGATTTTTAGGGCAAATGTTGGTAAATATTCCATACATGGAGCATATGGGTAATGTGATTTAACATGCAAGTATGTATAACACAGTAGAGTTGTAGTCTGTAAAACATGATGTACGACTATAGAATGAAGTACATACAAATATACAATTATATATGTAGTAAAATGATATCCGATATGTGACTATAATATAATATAATATAATATAATATGATATGATATGATATAGTATATTTACATATAAGATAATAAATAATATATATATATATATATATCTATTGTCTATATAACCCCAAAAGGAGATATAAAATTAAAATGAAATATAACTATCCAATATAATATCCCATTGTTTGTTATTTTTATAATTGGATAGTATAACCCGATAAAAAAAAGGATCACAATAGAATAAAAAAAATACCAATGGGCTAAACATGGAATATCAGTCAAATCTAAACATGTTAAAACACTTATGTATAATCAGCTTGAAGTAGATGAACAAAAACATGACTTTTCAAAGACATTTGCATTTTTGGTGATGAGGTGGTTTTGTTTATTAATCAAATCTAAACATGTCTTTTCTGAAGTAGATCAATAATGTTTGTGTTTTTTCTCGGTAAAACTATCTTTGAAAAGTCATCGTTTATTCGATCTACTGCAGACTGATCGATCCCATCGATCCTATCCTATCCTACCCTGCCTATGCCGTCTTGCTCCTATTCCTATCGTATCCACTCATTTCCTGTGAGCTTTGAGGGTCTAGGCATCCAACAAGTAGACACAAATAATCAAATTCGTATATACATATTATACATGTACATATACATATATTCATGTAAAACAATATATAATAATTACACATATTTCTTAGATTTGAACATGAACCACGGTATTTTCTGCCCATGACTTCCAGTACGGGTGTAAATTTCATAGTTCACAGCAAGCTGTACTGTTTTTGTTCATCAATCAAGTGAACGCTTGGGGTGATATTTCTATGCATCACAACCGTGTCTATAATGTAGTTGTGAAACACGCGCTGAAAAAACATGAATTCAACGAAGCATTGTGGGCGGACATCTTGTCTTCATTGAGTTTTCATCCCAATATATCCCAGTACATCTCCAGAATCTCATCGGAACTCGTGCAATGTCCATTAGTGTCTATCTCATCACTCAAATTGATTTTAATCAAAACATACCATCAATTGGTCAATTGTATATAATATATAGGCTATATAGGACTTAAAGTATGCGTAGGACAATTGGGGATTTAAACTTAAACATTAAACATATGAATTTGAAGGATTCTGATTATCATGTTAAATTCCATTTTTGTCCTAGTTCAATCCATGATTTATTGGTTTAAAACCTATTTTTGATGCTGAAATATCTCCATTCAAAAGTGGCATCATCACTCAATTTCATGGCTAAGTCACCATTTCTGTCGGTTAAAATCACATTTTTTTTGTGATGGTTCTTGATATCCCATCAACATATCCCACTGACATGACATCAAATGGCACCATTGAATCTTCATCCTAGTGTATCCCCAATATCGCTAGGTATAATCCCACTGGTTCTTTATATCCCATCAACATGTATATATATATATATATATATATATATGTATATACCTCTCCATACCTGTCTTAGTTGAATCATGTTGAATCCGCATTGTTCCTAAATAAACCATGTTAAAAACATGTTAAATCCCTATGTTTCAACCCATTATTCATGAGTTTAATCCTGATTAAACGATCGGTGAACCCCTCACCTTCGGACTTTGCCATGAACGCAGCAAGAGCTTCTGGAGAAGTAAAGCCTCACAGCTGGGACAGCCGTTGGTACAGAAGGCATCCTACTATTCGAAATGTATGTGTATGTATATATATATATATAAATCACATAGGGTTCAAGCGATTTGCGATTTGCGAGCTCGAAAGGTTTGTCAACCTTGCTGCTACTTGCATATCTCTAATTCTCTAATTAGCCAAATGAAAAAATGCTACCTCGGCTGGTAATCTGGGAGTCTACTGGCCTCGGTATTGATATACCTACCAGCTTCAGCAGCCTCTATGATGAGAGGCAGGACCATGACCAGGAAGAGTGCAGTAAAAGGGTTCTGGAACGCCACGAATGCAGCTCTCTGGAACACGTTTGACTCCGTCTTCATGATAGCTACCGCCTTTGCGGCTTCAACACGACTCAGCTCCTTCTTCTTGGCATTGATCTCCGACAAGTGACCAAGCAACTCCTTTTTGGTGAGTGCGATCTGCTGCTTCCCTTCACTTGAGCTCATGTCTTTAAAGGATAGTTGCGGAGCAAGTCGGAAACTGACTCAATCAGGTCAGTAAAGTTGCAGTCTGTTCGTCACCTTTGAATAGATGATGCCGCTCAGACTGACAGGCAGGAGTTGGTCCCAAGAGGCTCTACGGACAATCTGTCCCTTGTGAACAGAGGCTCTCACTTGATCAGCAAAGGCGCGAGCAAGGGCAGCACAGAACTTGTCCGGGTACTCCTTGAGCCGCGCAGTGCAGAACTCCCCCTTGCTGTTCTTGCCAATGGCCGGTGCACTCGGCTTGACCGGATGCTCATCTGCTATTGAAAAACAAATGCAATGCATATGGTTAATATGTATATATATATATGTGGTTAGTATATACGGTTAATAATTATGGGCTAATCATGATTAATGATAGCCAAGAATATCCAATAATTCTGATATCGGCCCTTTCGATGTAATCCCTATGCTGCTCTTCTATCATATCCAAGAATAAATCTCAACTTGAAATCAGGCCAGCAATCTTCCCTTTGGCCGGCCACCATGAAATTCTCAGACCTTTGGGGATGATTCTCCCTACTCGCCGGCATTTACAGTGAATGAGATCATTCAAACTTATGACCTATCCCGATTATTGGATGGCTATAGCTCAAACGGTAGGAGTTCACAGAGCATCTGATATTGATTTCCCCAAGAACCTGATCATGAAACTAACCAGCGAGAAAAACTCAGCAACATGAACCGCATTAAAACCCAATACACCTGCATTTAAGACTGGAACAACCAAACGTCATCTGCAGAAACGAGTAAAACAAAACACAAAGTGGTGTAATTCACTAAATGTCAACAGTCACAGGAATGAAATTTATCATTTTGCTGCTTATGCGTGGGAGTATGTCTCGGATTTCCTCCTTGACCCTGAATCAAGCTTGATGCAACTCTCATCCCCAGTCCACAGTTGCAACACGAAATCCCTATGTTTGATGCTTAAACACTCCCCCGTAATCGTTAGCTCCCCCCAATCACTAGTAGTGGCCGTGGAGTTCCCATTGGCATCAACATATCCGCATTTTTCCACTGGCATCATCTCACACAAAACTACATTGTGGGGCCCCCCCAGTTTTGTTTGTTGGTTTATAACCCCCATGAATACTACAAGTATTTTCGTATCATAAGTCATGACATTCATAAACCATAGTTACTGAAATTCTTTGCAGCAACTTCACCTTGTTTTATGATGCACCATAATTTACTGCAGTTATTGACAACCCACAGTTATGGCCCGAAATACCAGTTATAAGTACTGAAATAACCCCATGTATGGAATTAACCATTACTAACCACTAGTGATCACCATTAATCACCAGCAAATCAACTAACAGCCATGGAAATCACTATAATTAATCAGCATTAATAACAAGCTATTACTTTACCAGTTATGTTTGTACTGAAATAACACCATTTAAAGAATGTGTTTATCCCAAAAACATAACCAGTTATAATTAATAGCCATGGCCATAACTGTAGGGTAACTAACATAGATGTGGAAAACCAATGGTTTCCAATTGAACTAACCCGTTATAAATAACAAATGGCCACTGGTTGGTGGTTTCAACCCCTCTGAAACATATTAGTCAGTTGGGATGAGTATTCCCAATAGATGGACAAGTAAAATTCCATGGTTCCAAACCACCAACCAGCCATTCATATTCCATTACCAGAGTGTTAATCACCATTAAATCACCATTAAATCACCATTAATATCCCTATTTCTAGCAAATATGATGGTCAACAAGATGAACATATCCCTATGGTTGTTAGTTGTATCCCTTTTAAATCATCATTAATATCCCTATTATAGATTATTAATCATTAAAACTAGCAAATGGCCATAACTGCACCATGGGAACGCGACCTGGTCAACACGTGGCCGCACCTTCGGACCTGGCCTTGCGTGCCAGACTTGCTGCAGCGCTGCCTGGGGCGGGGCCAGGCGTTTTTACGTTGCATCCGTGGAAGGCAACGATGGAAAGAAACAAGAAATGCATGCGAAAAGAATAGGAAAAGTATAGGAAAATGGTAGTTCAATGGTATTTCACTGTTCAATGGTATTTCAATGGTATTTAGGCCCAATGATTTTTTATTGGCAGTTTGATTGAAGAAGTATCCCATCTGAAGGTGAGACATGTCAAGCATAAATGTTGGTGTTTCCACCGCGTCCTGGTGGAGCACCCACGTGGGCAGTGTCCCTGACGAACCCAACCGCAGCAACATGGACGGGCAGGAGAATCGCTTCATGTCACTGTCCACTGCGAACTCGTCGATCAAGACGAATGCTGCGCTTGCCACGTGTGCACCCAATTCCAACAAATGCTGATTGAATTGGGGAGAAATGAGCCTGTTCAGCCTCAGCAGTTTACCTGATGACCTGACCTGATGTTCATGGCTTCTGATATGGATGTTTCCAAATCATGAATGACCATTGTAATTATTGAAACCTATGGTGACTTGGGGACTCCTCCATTTTAAGAAGCCCCCATATATATATATATACATATTATATATATATATATATATATATTATATTATAAAAAAAAAAAATGTTATACATATATAATATATATATGTATAAATCTATATTACTTAGACAAGCATCTAATACCTGGATATTATCTGTCCTATCGACGCCGTCTGAATCTTGTCTATTTATCGTTACATCTGTATCTACATATGATTTGCATATGTTATATATTCTGGTTGGTGGTTTCAACCACTCTGAAAAATATTAGTCAGTTGGGATTATTATTCCCAATAAATGGAAAATAAAAACCGTTCCAAGCCACCAACCAGAGAATCTGACAATCAAAGTTGCCAGTGCAACGTGTGGTTTCATGGGATCCAAGTACCTTCTTAGAACGTGTTTGGGGGTTGATTTGGGGGGTTAGCCGTATCTTCTCAGACAGTGTTTGGATCCGGGATTGGTAACAACAAGAATTTCATGTTGTATATATATATATATCATGGTATATGATGTATATTGTATAATTAATATATATATATGTATCATGGTATATGATTTATATTGTATAATATGTGTATATATATATCATGGCATATGATTTGTATTGTAATATATATATATATACACATTTCATCACATATCAATTGTCAACATCATAAAACTGTTCTCTTCCCACCTTGACTTGGCACACTCACCGCCTCCGGTGCCGAAGCCTGGGCTCCGGCAGAAGCGCGCGGTGGCTTGGAAAACATGTCCGACGTGGTTTCACGGCGGTTGAATCAAACGCAGGAATTTCCGGCGGAAAATTTATGTTTTTTAAGCATGAGACATGGATATCAATGAATGATTAGTCTTGGTTAATGATGCTTAATAGTGGTCAAGAATGGCCTCCTTTCCAATTTGGAATGGTGTTCGAACCGCGTTGCAGACTGAGAGGGTAGGGGAATCTGAGGCTCTCATCAAATTCTTCGCACTTCATTATGGCGTTCTGCTTCTTTCCCGCCCGTACTCATTCTCGACAGCCATGGGTAGGGGATATACTATGGAAACAACCATAGCTCCGAACTCTGCTCCCTCCGAAGCCCAAAAGGTGGGATTCGACCAAGAAAGATGGGATGATATTGAGATACCAGAAGAATACGCAGGATACCCTCTGGTAATTTAACATAGCTATTGAAAATGGCCATTGAAATAGTGGATTTTCCCATTAAAAATGGGTGGATTTTCCATAGCTATGTAACAAATTACCAGAGGGTAAGATATACAAAATTAGGGACTTCGCCAACAAAACTGGTGATGGTAATCAACGCTGGACGATGTAAAAAATGATGCAGAAATGAAGAACATGGGTTCACTATCAGCTGGTCAACAATTCTATACCTATCACCAACCTTGTCATCAGCTCATTATATTAGTGTATTTGCCTTGATAGTACGTTTTCGGAATTGTGTCTTGCACAAGTCAATGTCATGAAAGGGGTGACCATGATTCTCATCATCCTGACTAAAACATACGTATCTCCTTACATGATCAATATTGCTCAGTTATCTCATTACAATGTGAGGCCCCCAGTTATAAGTTGGTTTATAAGCCCCAGTAACTATAGCTATAAGTACCATAAACCATAGTTATTGGAGTTATAAACCAACTTAGCTATCTTGGGGGCCTCACATTGTATATATGATGTTAGATCATGTCATTTTCATATCCATGCTGTAGAATGTCCCCATTAAATGGTTGACTTCATGCCAGCCATATCCATGCATATCCATTACCCTCCGGTAATTTAACATAACTACGACTTTCCACAGATATGACTTTCCATAGCTATGTTAGTTTACCAAAGGTATATCTATTGATCATATCCATTATTCTGGGTAAATCATACTCACGAACTGAAATAATCAATGGATTGGTTTAAGGGAAATTTTGACAGGAAAAAAAAATATTTAACGGGAAAATCAATGGTTTCCGGTTTAGATTTTCCTTTAAACCAATCCATTGAAATAAGGCTATATTGGGACATTTCATGATCATTTCATGACACCCAGACAACCATGATTGCTGTATATCTCATTTTATCACCATGAAATACCATAAAAACCTCCCTATAGTTCAGGGTTAATCATGGTTAGTAACTATAATCCCATGATATTTCCATGATAATTGCATTAATAAAATTATACAGATAGTATTAGTGTATGAATGGTAGTACTACGGTAGTATACTATAATATACTATAATAGTAGTATCAGTATATATATATATAGCATTCATACATACTATACTTAATCTCATTATATAATCCTATTGATGAACATAATATCATAATAATTCCATGAATAACTTATTTAGTAACTATAATCCTTGAAGAGACCCATCAAATAGCTTATATATATATTATAATATACAGGTAGTTATGAACTGATGATTATCGCCATCTAACTATTGTATTCAAACTATGATACCCATATATTTTTTTCGACAATATATTCCCTTCATTCATGACTATAATCCCATTATAGTGCTGGTTGGTGGTTTCAACCCCTCTGAAAAATGATGGAGTTCGTCAGTTGGGATGATGAAATTCCCAACTGAATGGAACAATAATCCATTCATGTTCCAAACCAACAACCAGCTATAATCCCGTTATAGTGGCTATTTATGAAGGCACCATCTTTTCGGTGAACATCCCCATGGCGCCATCTTGGGCTCACCGCCGACCCAGAAGGCTCACCTTCGGCGGACGCAGGCTGGCGCCCACCAGTGATGTGAATGTCGCTCTATAAACCATAGAGACTATAGATAGATATCTATAATATAAGCCGTAGTGAAATTTTGGAGTTATATAATTTATATATGTATGTATATCTACAGTAAACCTTAGATAATTTTTGGAATTATATATCTACCATAAACCCTTAGTGAAATTGGAGTTATAAGCAAACTTCGCGAACGAACTGGGGCACCACCTTGTGTTAAATCTTGTCCTACAACAACCCATTGAAAATGAGGATGGAACAGTTTTCTCAGGATGTGACGACCCCAAAACGACCAGGAAAAAATGGGGGAGAAATTTCGGAGAAGAACAGAATCCACAGATAGGTGGATATAATATGATATAATGAAGATAGACAAATCCAAAATGAGAAACTCGATCCCACAATCAAAAAATAAGCCGAATCAGCAAATAGCTTGGGGATATTGGAGAAATCACCCAGTATGGGGATCCAATGCAGAAAAGAAGATAGGTTGGTAAAATGTCCAGCTGTATCCAAATTTCCACTGGCGCAGCAGTGCTGACTAGTAGTTTGACTGTGGTTTTCACCAAATATAAGAGATCCTATATAGAACGTATTCCAATCCACAAGTGGCTGGGGAATACTGAAGATAGAAAAGTCCAAGTGCAACAATGGCTCTCAGAATCTATGCCGAACGGAAAAACAGCTTGGGCATCATTTTGAAGCCTTCAAACTTTATATCGTTGATACCGACTGTAAATTTACAGGGAATGGCACACTTAAAAGCCATCAAAATTCATGATTTCCAGTAAAATATAGCACGATACTGAAGATAGGAAAAAATGCAAACCGGAAAAAAACAAAAAAAAACATTGCATTTTTCAGGTTTTATTGTTTCTATCTTTTGGGGAACACTGGAACATCTTTTTTGGGGAACACATGTATGGAAACATCCTGAAGTAGATAAATTTAAATATATTGACTTTTGAAAAAATATTGGCATGTCAGTGATTAGTTTGAAACAATAGTCCATTCTGAATTCTATCTACTCCAGAATGATCTATATATCCGATCTGTCCTATCAATATCTATCGGTCCTATCTATCCTACCCTACCCTGCCTATGCCATCCTATTCTATCCTATCGTATCCAAGAATAATTCTTGAACCTGCAATGTGATGTGAGGCCCCCAAGATAGCTAAGTTGGTTTATAACTTCAATAACAATGGTTTATGGTACTTATAACGAACTAGTTACTGGGGCGAATCTAAACCAACTTATAACTGGGGGGCCTCACATTGTGGAGTAAGGCCTTTTGGGGATGATTTCCCCTACTCGCCAGCTACAGTGAAATCTCGCAATGAGATCGTTGTTTTTTGTTGCATATACCATATCCAGATTCTTGGATTGCTATGGCTACAGTTATGGCCCGAAATACCAGTTATAAGTACTAACAAAACCCCATTTATAGATTGTATAAGCCCATTGAAATAACCAGTTATAAGTAACAAATGGCCATAACTGTAGTGAGGAGTTCACGGAGCATCTGATATGGATTTCCCAAACAATCTGGTCATGAGACCAATCAAAAGTGGGAGTTCACCAGAACTGGATTTGAATGCGATACACCTGCATTTAGGATTGGTTATCTAAACGTCAGACAAGACGCCAACTCGTGTAATTAGCCAACCATCAACAGTCTCAGGAATTAACTTTAAAATTCTGATAATTATGGTTGGGAGTTGGGAGTATGTCTTGTGTTGCCTGCTTGACCCTGAATCCAGCTTCATGTTTCTCATCCCTAGTCCACAGTTCCAACACAACCATGTCTTAAGTACTGGAATTTTCAACCGAGGTTTCAAAGATATCTCTTAAAAACTAATGAAAACGTTAGAGAGTTTAATGGCAACGCACACAAATTTCTATTGCAAACATCTTGCACAAACAAAAACATGAGCGGAGTAAAATATACGAAAACTATATATCAACATCAACAAAGCTGTGAAGTGACTGCAGCTAACACGTACCCTTCGCTGCCTCTCAACAATCATCGCTCTTGGTGGGTGTTTCTCCAGAATTCCTTTGAACAACAAGCAATATTGTATTATTTGACTCTCAACACATTCCATAGATTTGACTTTTTTTTTTATGAGCACTTTGAAGGTCTAGGTATCAAACAAATGGGGACACACATAGTCAAATTCAGACAAAATAATATATACATGTGTATATGTGTATATATGTATATTATATATATATATATATATATTTGTTTTTCCTTGAATTTGAGCATAAACCAAGGTATTTTCTGCCAATGACTTCCAGTACTGGTTTGGATTTCATAGTTCACAGCAAGCTATACTGTGTTATCATCAATCAAATGAACATTTAAGGTTATAGTTCTATACATCACAGCTGTCTCTAGAATATAGTTGTGAAACACACACTGCAAAGCATGAATTCAACGAAGGAATTTGGGAGGAAGGAAATCTTGTCTTCACTGAGTCTTCATTTCAACAGATGCCAGTACATCTTCAAAATCTCATCGACACTCGTGTTAAATCCTTAATTTTTCTGGTTCGATCCAGTTCAATCCCAATTTTTAATGTTTTAATTTCAAATCAATATATAATAGATATTTTTCACATACCCCAAAGGTGCATTACCACTAAAAATCAACCATTTTTAAGGAATGTTATAAATATATATATAACTAATCCACACAGTATTTAACCCATGCTCCCGGGGTATATCCAATCTTTAATCTCAATTCAAACACGGTCTCATCACTCAATTTTCATGGCTAAGTCACCATTTCTATTGGTTTAAACCACCATTTTTGGTGATGATTCTTGATATCCCATCAACACATTCCACTCAACAATAGCATCATCTCACCTGGTTGGTGGTGCAATAGCCATCTTGAAAAATATTACTTCGTCAATGGGAAGGATGACATCCCATATATTATGGAGAATCAAAGCCATGTTTGAAACCACCAACCAGTCACACATTGAACTATCGGTTCACCGTGCCTTCGCCCTTCGCTTCGCTCTTCGCCGCCATGTACGCAGCAAGAACCGCAGCAGAAGTAGAGCCTGGTAGCGGCTACGAGGCTCAGCTGAAACGGTCAAAGGCAATGGACAAATATCCCACATACATATCATATATATATACATATGTACGTTATATATGTTGGTTTATAAATGGCATCTATAAATGATGGTCAATGATGGTTAATGATGGTTAATGATGGTTAATGGTGGTTAATGATGTTCAATGATAGTTATATATCTGGTTGGTGGTATACCTACCCCTCTGACAAATATGAGTTTGTCAGTTGGGATTCTGAAACTCCCAATATATGGAAAAATAATCCCAATGTTCCAAACCACCAACCAGACATATATATATATATATATACGTTATATGATTTAATATCTATCTATCCATTATATCTATTTTCTTGAGTCTATCTATCCAATCTATCTTATCGATTCGATTTATCCTATCCTCAGGAAATAGCTGTTGATTGGAATGGGACGGTTCCTAGTCCTGCCGGGACGCCACTGGTCTAAGTCGCCATGTTTTGATGGTCAAATCAATTCAATCCTCACTTTTCGCTAAAAAAACGCAGTACATTTTCAATAAACTGCCAATCTCCTCACAGATCTTCTGGAGAGCATCCATGAACCCTAAGTAATCGGTCACGATCGGTGGATCATTTCGCAGTCGTGGCTCGTGACTTTCTAGTTTCTCCGCCTCTAACGGCGGCAAAAGTCAAGTCAATCAGCAAAGATGTGGCGCTCTGCGCGGGTTCGCAGCGGCCGGCAGATGCCAACTTTTTTGTGCTGCTTGCAGAGGTGCCATGGAAGTGTCCAGAAGGTTCATCTGCTAGCTGGCCGCAATGGCAATGAGTTCGCAATGAGGCCGTTTTGAGGCATATGAAATTGCCCAGATTCTTGGATTGCTACCCTCTCTTAAACTAACATAACTATGGAAAATCACCATTTTGAATAGGTAGTCATCAACTATTTCGACTGGGCCATTTGCTATGTCGCAAACTGTTTGTTTACCAGAGGGTATGGCTAGTGAGGAGCTCACAGCGATACACCTGCAGGATTGGATTAGCCAAACGCAATAATTGCAGAAACGGCCGTAACGGCCAAGTGGTGTAATTAACCAAACATCAACAGTCACAGGAATGAATTGTCTAGTTCTGACAATTATCGTTGGGAGTTGGGAGTATGTGTCGTATTGCCTGCTTCAGGCTGAATCCAGCTTCATGTTTCTCATCCCCAGTCCACAGTTGCAACACAGCCATGTCCTAAGTACTGGAATTTTGAACGACGTTTCACAAGCGTTGCTATGAACTTAGCCACCAAGAGATGAACTAAGTGGATTCTATGTAAACTATGTCAACCTCACAACAGCTGCGACAGTTGTCTACCAAACACATACCCCTCACTGCCACTCAACAAGCCTCACTCTTGTTGCATGTCTCTCCAACATTCCGTTCGAACTAACCACAATTCCACGTCTTGACTCCCAACATTTTCAATGTAAAGCGTGCACTTTGGAAGTGAGCGATTTTCTATGAGAACCTTGAGGGTGTGGGTATCCAAAAAGTGGTCATACATAGTCACATCTGTATATTATACAAATATAAACACATATTTCTTCGTTTTTAACATGAGCCATTGTATTTTCTAATGACTTCCAGCACGGGTTTAGGTTTCAAGGTTTACGCTAGGCTTTAGGGCAGAGCTCCGGGTGTTGTATATATATACATACATAAATACATATGCGTATGTATCACAATTCTCATAAATTAGATACAATGTAATAAAATACAAAAATAGAATAACATAATATAATATAATGTAATACAATAAAATACAATACAATATAATATAATATAATACACAAGAGTAAAATATAATCATGTATCTATATGTATGCATATTATATATATATATATATGTGGACCAATTGGGGATGTAAAGATTAGGCGTCTGACTTCAACAAATGAACCATTTTTTCCTAGTTCCATCCATTATAAATTATATTCCAATATTCAATGGTTTAATCCCTACAAATGTGGCGCCCCCATCATATAAACCCATGAACTATAGTTATATAGGTATCATAAACCAGATCGAGTTACTGAAGTTATAAGCTAACTTAGCTATCGTAAAAAGGGCCCCACATTGTATGTTTGTTGCTTGAATCACCATACAGTTATGGCCATTTATTAGTTATAACTTGTTATTTCTATGGGATTATACAATCTATAAATGGGGTGACTTGTTAGTACAAACATAGTACCATAACTGTAGCCATAGCAATCCATAGATTTTCCCATTAAAAATGGTGATTTTCCATAGTTATGTTAGTTTACCAGAGGGTATGTTTGTTGCTTGAATCACCATTTAAAAACATGCATCATCTCACACCAACAAAAATCCGTGCACCGCACCTTCGGCCCTCGCCGCCTTGAGAGCAGCAAGAACCGCAGCGCTGCTGGTGCCTGGCAACATCAACGGCAACGCGGCAAGCCGAAACGGTCGTGAAAGGTGCATCCGAGGCATAAAAATCAACACACATCCAAATGGGTCCCATTGATCCGGTTTCTCTTGTTCAATCTTCTTCAATCTTGTCAATCTTGTCTATCTATCTGCCTATTTGTCTAACTATCTGTCTACCTAACTATCTATCTCTATCACTATCTCTAGCTCTATCTATCTCTATGCATACATAGAATACCCTGACACTTTGTTCCCGCACAAAAGGAAACACTTACATAATATGACATGATACATGATGAACGTGGTGCTCAAACTTAAAAAAAAAACAAACATCCCATGAAGCCGCGGCCACACTTGAAACAATCGCCCACCTCCGACACTTGGTGCGGCTTTCGCCGCGGGCGCTGGGACAGCTGGGACAGCTGGGACCGTCGGGACCTTGGCGCTCGAGAGGTGAGAAGCATGGCATGTTAAGCCCGAAGGTAATAGGTGTTAACATGATAAAAACAATGTGGGGCCCCTGTTTCTTGATAGCTAAGTTGGTGAACATCACTTCAATAGCTCTGGTTCATGAATGTTTATGATACACAAATAACTATAGTTGATGGGTTTTATAAACCAACTTATGATTGGGGGGTCCACATTGTTGTGACTATGATTTAGTTAGCAGTCATTTTAACTGGATTAATCATCACTGGGATTTCAGCGAGATGAATCATTAATATTAATGTATAACACTGATGATAAGTGAATGATTAAGCCATGAAATGATAGTTGAATAATAGTTAAATAACAGTTATATGCTGATAGTTAAAACAGATTAGTTCATGATAACCAATAGTCAAAACCGCTTAATAATAGCTAATGCTTTCATTGGGAGTGAAGTGAAAAAAAATGATGACACATGGCTTAAGTTCTTAATGATTCATAGATTGATTATTGAAACGTTAAGCACTTTGATTTGAAATTCTTGTCAATGTCGCTGCAAAGTGTCAACAACGATATCCGGCTGCTGGCTCCTGCCGAGCCAACACCTGGATGCCATCCTTGGTAGACCTCAGGAACCCAACTTGCTATCTCGGTGGTCTCACAGTTATGGCTCGAGTTATACCAGTTATAAGTACCTAACAAGTCACCCCATAGAAATAGATTGCTTGTTCTCCCATAGAAATAATCAGTTATAACCATCATTAATCACTATTAGCCACTATTAACCACTACTAACCACTAGTAATCACCAGCAAAATCACCAGCAAATTAACTAATAGCCATGGCCATAACTGTGAATGATTGATGATCATGTTATAATTCATGTTGTTAACGATTCATAGATTGATGATTAATGATCATAGCATTAAAACGTTAATATATCATTATCAGGATCCCAAAATGGAGGTACTGTACCATATATGACCATATTTTGTGGGGATATTCCCTTACATAGGCCTAAAAAGTAGGCATTATATTTGGTATGTACCTCATGGTACCTCCATCCAATCGGCTCCTGAAATGGCCATTGATATCACGATGAATCAATGGTTATCGATGGTTACCCTCTGGTAAACTAACAGTTTGCTATTGACATTTATAGTGGATTTTCCCATTAAAAATGGTGATTTTCCATAGTTATGTTAGTTTACCAGAGGGTAATAGTGATTGATATTGGCTAACCTGAAGGTCAAATCGCAGCTCCTACTGGCTCCCAGGGGATTTGGATACAACCACAGCTCCGAACCACTCCCTTATAAGCGCAGGATAATCCGGTGGCTGGAAGAAATCCTATAAATAATGGGATAAACCTCCTATCAGCTGGTGCAGGATTTCGCGACCATCCACGGTATGACTAAAAAATCATAACATGTTCCTAGTACCAAAAGGTGGCATTTGGATTTCACCAAACATTATGGGATATGGGGAAAAAAACAGCAGGATTAAGCATACAATTTAGGGACTTCACCAACAAAACTGGTGATTTGAGCAAACCCAATAAGGAGCTAATCAATGCTGGAGGTGAAAATGATGCCAACAAACATGGAGAAACATGGGTTGACTACCAACTGGATGATGACTCTATTCTACCTATCACCAACCTTGTCATCAGTTCATTATATTGCGGTATTTATCTTATCATACTGACCGATGATAGTACGTTTTCAGAACTGTGTCTTACACCAATCAATCTCATAAACGGGTGACAATTTTTGTCACGCTTCCTGACTAAAACATGCGTATATCCTTACATGGTCAATATTGCTCAGTTTTATCATTGTATGATGTTAGATCACGTCATTTTCATTCATATCCATGCTGCAGAATGTCCCCATCCAACGGCTGACTTCACACCAACCATATCCATGCATATCCATTACCCTCTGGTAATTTAACATAACTATTGAACATTGCCATTTATAGTTAATATTTAAATGGTGATTTTCCACAGATGTGATTTTCCATAGCTATGTTAGTTTACAAAAGGTATATCTATTGATCAAAGCTACAATGTGCCCCCCACCAGTTGTAAGTTGGTTTATACACCCCATGAATACTATAATTATAGGTATCATCAACCATAGTGAAATTGAAGTGATGTGGCCCCCAACCTTGCTATCTTAAATCAGCCATAAATATCCATCAATCCCATGAATTCCACCTTTTTCCTATAGGTTTCCTATGATTTAAGAGCCAACTTAGCTATCATAACTCAGCCTAATCAATCACATGAAATCCCCATTTCTGTTGGTTAAGTCACCATTTTCCTATAGTTGTCCTATAGTTTTCCCATGTTTCCTACGGTATATTTCTTGGGCATCGGGCCCCAGAAGGCTGACCTCACGAAACAGTGAACGTGATGACAAGAAACGGTCGGTCTCGTTGTAATGTTTGTCTTAAATCAACCCATTGAACACGCGGATATTATATATATAATTATTATTATATTACTATTATTATCATTATTATAGAAATTGTATATATATATATATATTGTATATATATGGTGTGTATATATATATATATATATATAGTGTATATATATATATATAGTATATATATATATATGTATAGTGTGTATATATATTATATATTGTATATATAGTATATTGTATATATATGTAGTCTATATATACTATTTATATACTATATATAGAGTATATATATAGTA